>QWCV01003352.1_pt1 | contig 17366 bp, 17 predicted proteins | sample 1972621 | NCBI WGS metagenome assembly QWCV01 (sample SAMN09866699, study PRJNA288562) | Human gut metagenome isolate pre2_stool, whole genome shotgun sequencing... | isolation source: gut | host: Homo sapiens | place: USA: California
ATGTATGCATCTTTTAATGATGTTTTCTTGTCAGCTATTTGAAGAAGTCTATCGTTTGGTATAGTTACTAGTGTATCAACTACTTCTAATAATTGGCTAATACCTTGAGATGCGTTTTTAGCTCTCTTCATACCTTCAAAACCAAATGGTCTTGTAACAACGCCTACAGTTAATATGCCTTGTTCCTTAGCTAATTGCGCAATGATAGGTGCAGCACCAGTACCTGTTCCACCGCCCATACCAGCTGTGATAAATACCATGTCTGTGCCTTTAAGCATTTCAGTAATGCCTTCTTTATCTTCAAGAGCTGCTTGTGAGCCAACTTCTGGATTTGCTCCAGCGCCTAAGCCCTTTGTAACCTTATCTCCTATTTGAATCTTATTTTGTGCCTTTGATGATGCTAAAGCTTGTCTATCTGTGTTAACAGCTATAAACTCAACGCCTTTTACGCCTGCATCAACCATTCTGTTAACAGCGTTGTTTCCTGCTCCACCAACACCTATAACTTTAATTTTGGCAAATTGGTCAATTTCTACATCAAAATCAATCATTTACGAATCCTCCTTTTATACTAAGTATTTAATTATTTACTCTATTACTTATATTCTACCACAAAAATTACATTTTGTTTAGTATTTTTCTTCTAATTGTTGCAAAATTGTTAAAAATTCTTCCTCCGAAGACGAAAATCGCCGCATAATATATAGGTATACTAAGAATATCTCCAAGCCAAGTTAATAATGCAGCTATAATTGAGTTACCTATAAGGCCTGATAAAAATAGTTTATTGTTAAAATTGTTATCCATATAAGCATTTAGTCCGCCAAAGACTGAGTCAATTGCAGCAAGCAGCGCCATGGATATATATAATGAATAATATGGATTGTAGCTATATGGTACTACGTAGCCAATAATTACACCAATTATTATACCTATGATTGCAATAATCATTTTTTATCATCTCCTGTTATGTTCTGTGAGTATATAATTTTATCGTCGTCTATCTTTTTCTTCACTAAAACTTTTTCGCTTTGCTTTATATCTAGCGTAATAGGATTTATGGTCTCTAGGATGCTAGTAAAAGTGCCTGGCGACTTAAGTGCTGAATAAAGCTTATCACCATTGCCTATAGCGTTGATAACAAAAGGCGCTCCCTTTGTTCTGCCATTGAGCCTAACAACTGGTCCGTTGCACTTAACACCAGTCCTCGAATAAACTCTCAAATCGTTTATAGATATAGCCTCAGCGCCAGATGCTCTTAGATCGTTGATTATCCTTAATAGGTCACTATCATGAATAACATCAGTCCTCTTAACTGGTCTATCTACAATATCTTCAGTGATTGTCACGACTATACCTGGTCCTTCAAGATCAACGTCACCCGATATCATCTTATAAAAAAGCATTTCGCCTTTTAAAAATTCTAGAAAATCGCTGTCATTTTTAACAAGTTTATCCAAAGTTTCAAGCTTTTTATTTTGTTTATCAAGCTCATCGTTTATGCTTTTTATCTCAGCCTTTAAATTTTTTATCTTTATACTTGTCTCTTTCATTTTATTTATACTTAGAGGCTCGAAAAATTCTTTGTCCGTCTTTAAGTATAAGCCTAGAAACACACCTATAATCAAGTAAATAATGACAAGCACTACGCGTTTAATCTTATGCTTCATTCTTGCACTTCATATACAGGTTTAGCATATAAAAAATCTATGCTCTTCTTATATCTTGGTATAACTATGTCATCTCTAACAGTTAAAACGACTTGATAATTATAATTTTGCAATTCATCCTTAATTCCGCCTTTAAATTCAATGGCTGATTGCATTGTGCCTGCGTCTCCTATAGCCTTTATAACAATAGGTGCGGATGTGCTAACGCCGCCAACTTCTATGTGTTTGCCTGCGCTAACTATCTCAGTAAATGATGTGTATCTCACTTCGTTTATAGATATAGCCTCAGCTCCAGCACTATTTAAAACGCTTATGGCGCTTAAAAGCAAGTCTATGTCGTTTTGTATACCAAAGCTTACTTCTCCATCGGCAAGTTTTGGCTCATCAATAGTTAATATTATTCCCTTGCCTTTTAAATCAGTATAGCCAGCTATCATTTTATATTTTTCAGTTTCTTCGTATAATTTTTTTGCTATATCGTTATTGCTCGAGCCAGGTTTTTCATACTCTCTAAGCTTATCCTCTGCATCGTCAAGCTTTTGCAATAAACCGTCTCTTTCCTCTTCAAGCGATTTTACTCTTTGAGCAAGCTCTTGAACCCTCTTTACATTGAGAGGATTACCAACAGTTTTTTTCACTGTCTTAAGCTGCATAGTTATTGCAAGACCTATAAGTATACAAGAAACAAATAATAATATCTTTTTCTTATCAATTTTCATCTATTCACCCACTACAACAGGCGCCTTGCCCTTGTTAAACATAATCATCTTAGGTACTATTCCTTTGTCTTTAAGTTTAATCATAAGCTCATTTAAGACCTTCATCTTGTATCTAATATCCTTAAGCTCGCCTAGCTGAACAACAAGACCGTTCCTATAGTTCATAGAAACTTCTAAATCAGCGTTCTTTTCTATAGTCTTGATATCTTTAACTAAATTATTCGCGCTTATCTCAGTTATGAGCTCTTCAAGTGTAGCGCCAACCTCAGTATTATAAAAGTTTTCGCCTTGTTCAAGATGAGTCTTGTCAAAATTCTTTATAAGCGGATAGCCTTCCTTATAAGATGTGCTATTCTCAAGAACTGTACCTTTATCGTCAATATAGATATATTTTGAATCGCTAAAAAATTCTGCCGCTATCAATCTTTCCTTAACCTCAATCGTTACAGTATCCTTTGAAGATCTGGATAGATGAACATCATCTACATAAGGATTTGTCTTGATCTTAGCTTTTGCTTCTGTTAAGCTTTGTTTAAGAATGTTCTCGCCAATTTCAAGTTCACTCGCCTTAATAATGTTATCAGCAGATAAATTTTTATTGCCAACAACTTTTATATGCTTTAGCCCAAAGAGTTTTGTATTGAATATAAATAGAATAAACGCAAAAACAATAACACTTATTACGAAAAATCTCATTAGACTTCTCCTTCTTTGTCTTTGTCTTCTTATTCTGTTTCTCCTTATATCCTTTTTACTCATTGGTTCCATAATTTCACCTTTAAACAGTTTTTATAATTATATCATATATTTCATCAATTGCGTTTTTGTGAAATATCTTTTTAAGTCCTTCTTGCATTGACTTGTAAATATCTTCATTGTGAAGTATTTTATTGACCTCATCAAAAAGTACTTCTTCGTTAAGATCTTTTTCTAAAATCATCTTCGCAGCGCCCATATCTTCAAAATAGCGTGCATTGTACTCTTGATGATTTTCAACAACATAAGCCTTAGGAATGATTATGACTGGTTTAGCTACGCATGAAACTTCATTAAGAGTAAGTGCTCCAGCGCTTGTAATAACCATGTCAGCATCAATCAAAGCCTTAGGCATGTCATATAAATACTCGCCAACACGAACATTTGATTTAGTATAATCAATCCCGTCCTTTTCTAGTTCTTCCTTAAACCAGCTGTACGAATATGTTCCGCTCACGTGGAAAATGTTGAAATCCATATCTTTGTAATGCTTCTTGATCATATCAAGAACATTTTCATTAATGGATTTTTGTCCACCGCTTCCGCCGAAGGATAAAACTACTTTTTTATCATTGTCAAAATCATAATAAGACTCATGACTAACTTTACTATGAATGTCATCAAATTCTTCTCTAATCGGTATGCCAACTACATTTGTAATATCTTCTTTATTAAGAAGCTTTTTTGTGTTTTCGTTAGTAACAAGTATTCTAGTCGCTCTCTTCTTTAAAAGCCTTGTAGTTATACCTGCGTGAACGTTTAGCTCAAATATCATTGATTTTATCTTTTTCTTTTGTGCAGCATAAACAAGTGGTCCTGAAACGTATCCACCTGTTCCTATTACAAGGTCGGGATTAAAATCTTTGATTATCTTTTTACATTCGCCAAGAGATTTGAAAAGCAGTCTCAAAAATTTAAAAGCGTCTTTTGGATTTTTCTTAGGTATTTTAACTATGTCAATGCCTTTAAACTCAATATTCTCTTTAGCTACGAGCCTTTCCTCAAGACTTCCCTTTCTGCCAACGTATATAACATCATGATTATTTTCAATTAATTTCTTTGCTATGGTCATGGCTGGGTATATGTGTCCACCAGTGCCACCACCAGTTACGATAAATCGCATTATTTCACCTCTGAATTTGCATTCTTAGAAATATTTAACAGTACCGCTGTTAATACCATGTAAATGATTAGTGATGTACCTCCATAGCTAATGAATGGAAGTGTTATTCCTTTTGAAGGAACTAAATTTACTGATACTGCCGCATTAATCCAAAATTGTATCGCTATCAAAGAGCTGATACCACTTGCTAGCATTAAGCCATATCTATCTTTTGTTCTAGCAGCTGTTAAATATCCTTTAATAATTATAACAGAAAATAGGGCAACAATGCAAATCATTCCTAAAAATCCTAATTCTTCGCCGCAAACAGCCAAGATATAGTCATTATAAACTTCTGGTATATAAAAGAATTTTTGTGTGCTATGACCGATGCCAACACCCGATAGACCGCCATTGGCATAAGCAAATAAACTTTGCGCTGGCTGCCAACCAGTATCTTTGATGTTTTTAATTGGATCTAGATAAGCAAAAAATCTATTTCTTCTAAATTCATTTCTATATATCGCTAAATATATACCAATACCAGCAAGTCCAAGTGCTGGCGGTATTATTCCTAGTGGCGCTCCGCCTATAAAGTACATAATTGATAAGGCTCCAGCAACTGTAACAGCTGTGCCCAAATCCTTTTGTATGTATATTAATAAAGTAAAGAATAATATGATAGCTACTGGTACTACGACGATGTTTTGTAAATTTCTTCTACGTAAATTAATTTTGCTCATGTATGATGCCATACAAAATACTGCCGCTACTTTGATTATATCGGATGGCATAAATGAAAAACCGCCTAAATTAATCCATCTTCTTGATCCTTTACCAAAGTCTGTACCTAGTGGTGTAAACTTTAGTAATAATACTAAGACTATACTCGATATAATCATAAAACTAACAAAAAATCTTGTATCATACTTTTTGTAGTCAATCCTATAAGCAATTAAAGATAGTACTGCCCCTGCTAAAACAAAGACTAAGTGCCTTGTAAGGAAGTATACTCCGCCATATTTACCGCCTTCAAGCTTGTAGCTATAAGGGTAAGAGCTTGTATACACAAGGATGATACCTAAAATTATTAGGCATACTACAGATATTAAAATGTGATAATCAGGTGCATTACTCTTTTTCATTTATTTCAACTCATTTACTAATTTTTTAAATTCTATTCCACGTTCTTTATAATTTTTATATATTCCCCAGCTAGCGCATAAAGGTGATAGCAAAACTATATCTCCTTTTTGTGCGTGCGATCTAGCTACTTCAACAGCTTCACTCATGTTTTTAACCATAGTTATATTGTCATAACCTACATTTGTGAAGGCTTCTTTTATTTTGTCCTTAGTTTGTCCAAATAAAATTAGGCTTCTAAGTTTATTTTTTGTTTTAAAGGCAAAATCTTCAAACGGTATGTTTTTGTCATAACCGCCTTTAAAATCTTTTATCTCTTTAACGATATCTTCTCTTTTTACGCCAAAAACTTCTAGCGCAAGTGTCGCTGCCATGAGATTTTCGTAGTTATGGCGTCCCTTTATAAATATATCGTCCTTGTTTATAACAATGTTTTTATCTTTATCCACAATGTTTGGTGCGATATAATTCATATCCACTATATCTTTTTCTTTTGATGAGAAATATAGTATATTTGTATCTTGCTCCACCTTATTTAAGGCGATATCGTCATAATTAAGTATCAAATATGAAGATTTGTCCATATTTTGATAAATTTTCTTTTTTGCTTCTTCATAAGCTTTGAATGAACCGTGCCAATCCAAATGATCTGGTGTGATATTTAGTATAATGGCGATGTTTGGCTTAAAATCTTTTGTGTACTCTAGTTGGAAGCTTGACGCTTCTATGACGTGTGTATCATAATTAGCTGCTTCGAGTAAAGGTGAAACGCCGATGTTGCCTATAACATTGACATTGTATCCAAGGTCTTTTAAAACTTTTCCAATAAAAGTCGTTGTAGTTGTCTTGCCATTGGTTCCAGTGATAACTATAAACTTATGATTTTTAAAATCTCTGTATAAAATTTCTATATCAGAGACTATCTCAACGTTTTTGTCTACAAGGTAACGAATTATATCTGATGACGGCTTTATTCCTGGGCTCTTTAATACAAAGCTAAAATCAATCGAGTCAAGCTCAGTTCTTGTTAAAAATTTAACATCGTCTAGATTTTCATTTGCTCTGTCTTTTAAAATTTGATCCATGTTGTCATCGTAAACATAAACATTAGCTCCTTTACTTATAAAGTATAAAGAAGCTCCATAACCAGATATTCCATATCCTAAAATCAGAATATTTTTACCTTTGTAGTCCATAATATCACCTCAAAAATATTATTAGCGATGCGACGCATAAAACTAGTGTCCATGCGCAGAACATCATAACAACTTTAGTCTCTTTCATGCCTTTCATCTCAAAGTGATGGTGAAGCGGGCTCATAAGAAAAACTCTTTTGCCTGTCTTTTTAAATACTAATACTTGTATTATTACTGAAAGTGTTTCAAAAATCAATACAAGCGCATAAATAATCATATAGAAGTGCAAGCCTAGTAATATTGTGAGTATCGCTAGTACGCCTCCTAAGAATAATGAGCCTGTGTCGCCCATAAATATTTGTGCTGGATATTTATTAAAGATTAAAAAGCCTAAAAGTGATGCAAACATAATTATTGAGTAGGCATAAGTAGTCATATTTGAAATCTTTAATGAAAATATCGCAAGTGTCAATAATATGATTGACATAACACCTGTTGCAAGTCCATCGAGTCCATCGGTTAAGTTGACTGCATTTGTGCTGGCAACTAATATAAAGAAGTTTAGTAAAATTACCCACTTGCCTAAATCGACTTCTTTATAAAACGGTATAAATACCTTCGTGCCCACAAGTTTATATGCAAAATAAGCTATAAGAGCCGAAAAAATCATTTGCAATAATAATTTTTGATATGCTCTCAAACCTAAATTTCTATGCATAAAGAATTTTATATAGTCGTCTAAAAAGCCTACAAGGCCATAGGCAGTGCTGCCTAAAGCCAGTAAGATAATTTCTTTTGTAAAAACAAAGCCTAAAATTTTAGATACAAGCACGCTGATTAAGGAGCTTAGTACAAATAATATGCCTCCCATAGTTGGTGTGCCTGCCTTTTTTAAGTGAGACTTAGGTCCTTCTTGTCTTATATTTTGTCCAAGCTTGTACTTTCTTAGCTCAGGTATGATAATTTTCGCAAGTATGCATACCAAAGCAAAGCTTAGTATTGCTATGATTACACTATATACACTTATATTTTTAATCATCTTAGTCCCCCAATTTTAATTCTACTATAGAATTCTTCCTAAGTTCTTTATCTGCCTCAGGTCTTTGCTCTTTAACAAGTCCATCGCCCTCAATTTTTAGCTTAAGCCCAACTTTTTCAGCAAGTCCAAAAGCTTCGTCTCTTGTCATGCCTTTAAAATCAGGCGTCAATATAGTATCATCTTTTTTCACTTCAACATCAAGCGTTATAACTGTTCCCTTGTCTACGAAAATGCCCGGCTTGATGCTTTGTGAAATGATTAGCGATTCATCTGTATATTCTTTGTAATTAGTGTCAAAGCTTAAAGATAGGTCTGCAAGCTCAAGTCCTGCCTCTCCCATGGTCTTGTCTTTAAGGTCTGGCACTTGAACTTTTTCATTTTGAACGCTGCTTACTTCACTTGCTGGTGGTATCTTATAGTAATCAATAATAAATTTAGCTACATCTTGAAAAATAGGTGCCGCTACTAAAGAACCATAAGCAATACCGCTTCTTGGCTCATCTACAATTGCTAATACAACAAATTCTGGATTATCAATCGGAAATGCGCCAACGAAGGATGATATATATGCGTTCTTTTTATATTTGCCATCAACAATTTTTTGTGCTGTACCAGTCTTACCACCAATTCTGTAGCCTTCTATTCTAGATCTTTTGATGTAGCCGTCTCTAACAACACTTTCGAGTAGCTTTTTCATGTGCTCGCTTGTTTCTGTCGATATAACTCTTCTTCTGACAACGCTCTTTGGTGTGTCTATAACATTACCAAAATCATCAACTGTTTTTAAAACTAATTTTGGTTTATAAAGTGTTCCGCCATTAACAACAGCGCAAATTGCATTCGCCATTTGTATTGGTGTAACCGCAAGTCCATGGCCATAAGACATAGTCGCAAGCTCAACTGGACCTATAAAATTTGGATTTGTTGGAAGTATACCTAAACTTTCACCTGGAAGGTCAACTCCACTTTTTTCGCCAAAACCAAAGGCTTTAGCATATCTAAGTATATCATTTTTGCCTAAAATATTACCAATTTGAACAAAGGCAACGTTACATGAATTGTTAAGTGCCTGTGATATGTTTTGAGTGCCGTGCGCCATGTGCTCAGCGCATGATAAGGTTCTGCCAAAAACATCAATTGATCCCGTGCATGAAAAAGTCATCTTGTCATTAAGCTTGCCTTCTTCAAGACCAGCAGCTAAATTTATGACCTTATATACAGATCCTGGCTCGTACGAGTCGCTTATCGCGTTATTACGCCATTTATCAAATAGAATTTGGTTTCTCTCTTCATCTTTAGCTTCGTCCCAAACTTCTTCTTCAACATCGTCTGGTTTTTTTCTTGGTTCGTTTAGATTGTATCTGCCAGTGTTAGCTAAGGCAAGTATCGATGAATCTCTCGGGTCCATAACTATGATGGATACTGACTCAGCACTTTGTTTTTCCCTTGCCGCATCGGCAATCTTTTCAACTTCTCTTTGAAGTTTTTCGTCTATAGTTAAAACTACGTTGACGCTTTTTTTGCCCTCGATTATTCTAGCCTCTTGATTTGGAAGCGCGTTAACCATGTTGGCTTCAAGCTGTTGAACCTTTCTAGCAGCTCTTCCCTCCAAAGCATCATTAAGTTTTACTTCAAGGCCGTTGATACCCACGTTGTCAATATTGTTAAAACCTATGAGCTGTGATGCTAAATCATTGAACGGATAATATCTCTTCGCCTTTTCTTCTACTTCAAGTACAGTTCTGAACTTTACTTTGCCCATGCTTTCCTTGAATTTTTTATAATCATCTAGCTCCATCTCAGGAACGACTCTAATTCTGCTCTCGTATGTAATTTTGTCATATACATCTCTTGAGTCTTCTCCAGTCATTTCAGCTATCTTAGATGCGACTTCTTCAGCTATCTCTTTATAAGTTTTTTCTCTTTTTAATTTAGCCTCTTCTTTTTCATTCTCATCTTCTTTGAATGGAACGCTCCAAAAAGTAACTATGTTTTTGTTAACAGCTAGGGGTTTATTGTTTCTGTCGTATATAAAACCTCTTTGATTACCAAGGCTCACCGCCTTAGTCCATTGGCCTACAGCGTACTCCTTATATCCTTTTGCGTCAGATATTTGCACTTTAAATAGCTTTATTAAAAATAATGTAATTATTAATCCAAAAAAAGCCAGAACAGTCAAAATCCTATTATACTTGTTAGGAATTTTAGACTTGCCTGTCTTTTTCGGTCTTCTATGTCTATCGCTTGTCGGCGTTTTCATTTTCTTTCACTTTCTTCTAGATTTTTATCGATATCTGAATCAAGACTAACAATAACTTTATCATCAATCTCTTTTTCTTCTTTACTATTAGTATTTATGTTTAAAATTTGGCTTTCGTTAGGATATATCATTCCAAGCTTAGTCCTAGCTTCGAATTCGATTGCACCTGCATTTTTAAGGCTTTCAAGCTTTGCTGTCTCGTCTATAAGAGTAGTTTTTAGCCTATTGATCTCAGCGTTACTATGATTTATGGAGTTTTGTACTCTAGTCACTCTATCTGCACAAAAAACAAGCATAGTAAAAACAATTCCAAGAGCCATAGCACATAAAACAGTTCTTACGAAAGATACGTTGATAACTCTCTCCTTTGCTTTTGTTCTACGCTTTACATTCTTTTTAACTAGTGGCTTACTTATTGTTCTTTCTTGCGAATAAACTGGACTATCATATAATTTTCTCGCTGCAGATGACATAATATACCTCCCTATACTCTTTGAGCTATCCTAAGTTTAGCGCTTTCACTTCTTGGGTTAGCTTCTAATTCTTCTTTACTTGCCACAAGTGGCTTATTATTAACAAGTTTTAACTTTCTCTTGTGATTGCATGTGCAGATAATGCTCTCTGGCGGGCAAATGCAATCAAGCGTGTTAAATTTGAATATATCTTTAACAATTTTATCTTCCATCGAATGAAATGTTATTACAGCTATCCTTCCACAGATATTTAAAATGTCGATAGCGTCTTGCAAGGCAGCGTTTAATGCTCCAAGCTCGTCATTTACCTCTATCCTCAAGGCTTGAAAAGTCTTTTTAGATGGATGTTTATTCTCCCTCGCCTTTTTTGGTATTGCTCTCTTAATTACATCGGTCAGTTCAAATGTAGTCTCTATCGGCTTTTCTTCTCTGTATTCACAGATGAATTCAGCTATCCTTCTAGCCCATCTTTCTTGTGAATACTTGAAAATTACCTCTTCTAATTCTTCCTTAGTATATGTATTGACGATGTCGTAAGCAGATTTGCCACTCTCTTGATCCATACGCATATCAAGTTTCGCGTCCAGTCTGTAAGAAAAGCCTCTGTCCTTGTTGTCTAGCTGATAAGACGATACGCCTATATCAAGAAGTATTCCGTCTAAGTGATCAATTCCTAAACTTTGGCAAATGGCTTTGACATTTCTATAGTTATCGTGAACTAATTTAAAATTGCCGCCAACGCTTGATAGTACTTCGTTTGCTTTATTAAGAGCTTCCCTGTCTCTATCAACACCTATTAATAAACCGTCTTTATTAAGTCTCTTAAGAACCTCTTGTGAATGACCCGCTCCGCCAATGGTACCATCTAGGTAAATACCGTTCGGCTTTATGTCAAGGCCATCAAGCACTTCATTAAGCATTATGGGTATGTGTTTAAACTCCATAACTAATCTCTCTTTATGTTATTTGCAAGCTCTTCAAGAGGCGCAACAGTTGCTTTGTAGTTCTTATAAACTTCTGTATCCCAAATTTCAATTCTTTTTCTAACGCCAATTATGTAAACGTCGCCCTTTATATCCATCATATCTCTAAGCATCTCAGGTAGCATAACACGGCCGTTCTTGTCCATGTTAGCCTCGTTCATGTAAAGGAACATCTCACGTTCAAATTTTCTGTTTTCTAGAACAGTATCAGGCAAATCATCGAATTGCTCAAGCTTTTTCTCGTAAGTTTCACGGTTATAAACGTAGATACATCTGTCGTAACCTCTAGTGATTATGAAGTCTTTACCAAGTTCATCACGCATTTTAGAGGGTATGATAACCCTCCCATTTGAATCAATACTATGTTTAAATAAACCCATGAACATTGATAACACCTTCTTAATGCTATTCTAAACATTAATAACCATTTCGAACCATTTCTAGCTTCTTTAAAACCATTTTAAACCATTTTCACACATTTTACTAGTAATATTACAATCATGTTACACAAATGTCTAAAAAATACTACTAAAGTAGTATTTTTTGATAGTATTTAAAAATTTTTTAATAAAAAATGACTAGCTTTTACACTAGTCATTCATTTAAATTTAAAATAGCTCAAGCCTTTTTCGCCTGAGCCATATTTTATTCTGTCATCTTATATATTAAATTTTTTATCATCATAGTACTATCTTTGCTTGTATTTTTCAAACTTATATCTAAATCTTTTAGCTCATTCATAAACTTTAGTAAAAACTTATAATTATATGAGTGCGCTAGGCTTGATAGCTTTTTGTACTCGTATGGCGATATTTTTAATAAATCTTTTTTCTCTACTTCACTTTTTTTCTCTATATCACAAATTTTTAATTCTAAAAGGAGTCTTAAGTTTCTAAAAATCATATATGAGGTCTTTATGTCTGCTTCGTCATTTCTTAATAGCTTCTCATATTCATTAATTGCCGCAGCCGTCTTTTTATTATTGATTGCGTCTATCATGGCAAAGATATTGTCAATGGTATTTTCCTTAACAACTTTTTCAATTGTGCTTCGAGTGAGTCTACCTTTGCCTATGTAGCTCGCAAGTTTATCCACTTCTGATTCAAGGCTATACATATTGACGCTTTCGTCGCTATAGAAGCCGAGCCTATCGATCAAGAACCTTGATTCGGCAAAGCCTGCCTCAATGCCCAGCTCGTTAAATTTACGCGCCGTCCACTTTACAAGGTCCTCTATCTTTTCCTTATCAAAGCTCACTATGTGGTCGTTTTTCTTGAAGTGCTTATAAAATTTAAGCGTCTTTTTTATGCTGTCATCCTCATCCATAAATATGATTATGCTCGCATCAGACATTTTTCCAAGCTCCCCAAGTAAGTCGTCATCGTTAAGCGCTTTGATGCTCTCATTTGCTTTTCTCACAACTGTAATTTTTTTCTCAGCCATAAGAGGAAGCATAGTGATATTAGCCTTGATATCTTTAATCAAATTCTCTGAGTACTTTAGATCCGCTAGGTTCATAAGCCTTTGATTGCTGTCAAGATAATTATTTATCAGCGCATCCAAGGTCTTGTCCATGAGATAGCACTCTATTCCCTTGAAAAGATAAGCGCCGCTGACATTATTCATTTTTACTTCATTTAAAAAATTTCTATAGTTCATAAATCATGTCTCCATATTTTTTATACTCATCAATTATTATACTTATTATATAAGAAAATATTATAGATATCAAGGTCAATAAGAAAATGTATTTTTTCATATAATCAAGATAATTGTAATATTCTTTATAGAAAGTTTCTATCACATATCTGTTATCTTTGAAGACAACGCTAATCATGCCTTGCCTGTCGGTTCTGTAAAAATTTGCGCCAATGCTTTTGAAGTTTTCAAGCGTTTCTTCATGTGGATGTCCATAAGAGTTATTCAGCCCTTGCGAGCTAATTGCATCTTTTGGCATAGTTTTTTTAAGAAAATTAATTGATGAACTAGTTTTTGATCCATGATGAGGGACTTTTAATATGTCAATTTTAGATAGTTTATCAATATAATAATCTTCAGCTTCTCTCTCAATATCGCCAGTAAATAGAGTTTTTGTACCATGCGCCTTTAGTACGAATAAAAGTGAGCTATTATTGCTATCAAAATCTCTGTCTCTGTGTACAATCTTGATGTAATTATCATTACCAATGTCAATACCATTAATATTATTTGGATTTATATAATTAATTCCTCTAGAAATTATCTCTTTTTTAATAAATTCTGGAGCTAATTCCTTGTAAAAACAGATGTTCTTTACCTTAAAATCATCTAGTAAATAGATGAGGTTACCATAGTGGTCGCTGTCAAAGTGAGAAATGAAAATTATGTCAATAGTACTTACGCCCGCATTCTTAAGGACTTCTCTAAGCGTTCTATCGTATGAAAATGATGTGCCCATGATGTCTCCTGCCACATCGACCATAATTTTCTTATTATTTATATCTAAAAGCATCGCCTCTTCTTGACCTATGCTAATCATATTGAGCGTGTCATAATGCTTTTGATTTTTCATATATATGAAGCTACCTGTGAATGTGATTATCGCCATCATCATAAGCATGAACTTCACTAGCTTTGTCTTCATGTAGCTAAAATTATTAGCAAAATAAAAAGCTATAAGTAAGGCAAAATAAGCTAAGATTAGTGCATCCTGATTATATAGCGAGACTTTCAAAATATCGACTCTTGAGATAAATAATAAAATTTTGTATAAACCACTTAGTAAATAGTTGACGATTGTGAATAAGATAGATAATGGGCTTATAATTATTGAAATCACAAGTATTATAAAGCTTGCTGTGATTATAGCTGAGTAAAACGGAAGTAAAATTAAATTTGTTATTAGTGAAATAAAATTAAACTCGTGAAATGTATATAGCTGAATTGGTGCTAAAACTAGGTTAATCGCAAGAACAAAGAGCATTGCCTCCTGAATTTTATTCTTCTTGTCGCCAAGCTTTTTAAGTCTTCTAAAAAGTATTTCTATCGCATAAGCTGCTCCATAAGAAAGATGAAGCGAAACCGAAAATACATAGTATGGATTTATTAGAAGCGTTATAATCAGCGCAATTGATATGATTTCGACGCGCTCTATGTTTATATCATAGGCAAAGGCTAGATCAAGCGCGATAAATAATATCATGGCTCTTAAAAATGATACGGGATAATTGATTACAGCGCCATAAATAATTAAAAATATTATGCAAATGCTGCTCGCCTTTCTTTTTGAAACTCCAAGACCCATGAGTATAAATATGATGGCAAAACTTATTAAAGATACGTGAAGACCAGAAACTGCAAGTAAGTGGCCGAGACCAACCGATCTATAAGTTCCAAGCTCATCTTCATCAAGATAATTTGTATTTGACATTAATATCGCCTTGAGAAAGTTCGAGTTACTTGCCTCCATCTTATTTTCTGTTAGCGCGTCAAGCTTCTTTTCAAAAGCAAGATTCATTTTTTCTGCAAAAGACATTTTCCAAGAAATTTTTTCAAAATCCTTAAACTTTGCCTTGTACTTAATATTTTTTGTTAAATAATACATCTTTTCATTGAAAAGATTTGGATTCGCGTTTATCCTGATATCTTCAAGTTTAGAATTCACTTTAATAGTGTCAAAATTAGCCAGTGCTTCTTTTCCTGAGTAGTAGCACTTAAGCCTTTCATTAAAAATATTGCCATCAATATTTTTCACAGCGACTAAAAAAGTAGAGTATCCATCATATTCCTTAAGATTTTGCACTCTAATTATGTATTCTTCACACTCGTTCTTATATTTTTTAAAAACGCTCTGTCCCCTATAATTAGTGTAAATAGCTGTTAGGAAAAATACAATCGCAGACAAAAGTAAATAAAGCCTTGTACGATTTTTTGCAAATATGCTTAGGCCCAAAATTATACCAAGGCTTATTAAAATATAGCTATTGATATTAAAATAATAAGTGTAAATGGCTGCGAGAACCATAATACACGCAAAAAACGAATATTTTCTTCTCATAGTTCCTCAATAGAATTATATCACTTATATCTAATTATTAAAAGAATTTACTCAAAATAAGTGACTTTTTTACAAAAATATATTATAATATACTTGGTGATTATATGGAAAATATTACAGATACTTATATTGAACGCAGAAAAATTTATAATATAGCACTGAAAACGGCTGAGCTACTTATTAGAAATGGCTCGGAAGTTTCAAGGGCAAACGACACAGTTAAGAGGATACTTTCAAGTCATGGCTACTTCGATATACCTTTATTCCTTTCGCCTACCGTCATCATTATAGGCGACAACAGTGATAATTCCTCCTTCTATCTTGTAAAAAATATAGAGACTAGAGGCAATAACATTGGCAGGGTCAATATGATTAATGCATTTTCAAGAGATTTTTGCGCAAAGAATATAGAAGTAGATGATGCTATGAAAAAGCTTGAAGAAATAGAAAAAAGCAGCGAATACAGTTTTACCATAATACTAGTTATGGCATGCATAGGCTGCGCTGTATTTACTCTAATGCTTGGAGGCAGCCTAAGTGACTTTATTTGCTCAATATTTACATCAGCGCTTGGTTTTGTTGTGAACGAATATATACTAAAGCTTTCAAAGACGCCTTTCTTAGGTAATTTTATATCTTCCTTGGTAGCAACACTTGCGGCAGTTTTACTTGTTAAGCTGCATCTAGGACACAATTTAAACATGATAGTTGTTGGATCCATACTTCCACTAGTACCGGGAGTTGCCTTTACATCAGGAATTAGAGACTTTTTAAGTGGCGATTTAATCTCAGGTACAGCAAGAAGCTTCGAGGCAATCTTTGTAGCGGTAGCCATAGCCTTCGGCGTTGGTAGTGTATTAATGCTTGTTTCACTAATGGGAGGTATATAATGAACTACATCATCAAACAATTTTTACTAGCAACAGTTTCATGCGCAACCATATCCGTCTTATTCAATATACAAAAGAAAAATATATTCTTGTGCGCAATCAATGGTGCAATTTGCTGGACTTTATATATGTTCCTAACAAAAAATAATTTCAGCTATATATTCTCTTCATTATTATGCTCATTGTTATGCGGCATACTTGGAGAATTTTTTGCAAGGTGGCAAAAAACACCAGTTAATTGCTACTTCATAATCGGAGTAATACCCTTAGTTCCTGGACTTAAGATATATCAATCGATGAACTATTTTATAACAGATAATTTAAAACTCGGAGCAACAGAAGCAGTCCAATCACTCTTCATGGCTATAGCAATAGCTGTTGGACTAATGATAGCATCTTCAGTAAGCAAAATATTTAGAAATATAAGAGCACAAAAAGAACTAAGAAAGCTAAAAGTATTTTACAAAAACAAAAATAAATAAAATATCTAGATAAAAAAATCCACCCAAATAAATGGTTGGATTTTTTTATACTCTCTTATTATACACAATATACTACAAAATGTTTAAATCAATCCTATATATATTAACATTAGTGTAGCCTTGTTTACGTAAATCATGATCTTGAGGAACATCTTTTACTTCTATCAGTTCTCCGTCAAGAAGTTCACAAGTGCGATACGAAGGTATGTTATCAGGTTTGCAAGCAATTATCAAATAATCCATCTCATGCTTTTTAGCTAAATTGAACAATAGTTTACACGCCTTCATAGCATAGTGATGACCTCTGTAAGGTTCGTCAACCGCATAACCGATGTTGCCACCAATGTATGTATTTGAATTATGTCCAATTCTTAAGTCGCATGCACCTACTTTAGTTCCATCTAAGAGACAGATATCAAAGTAGTAAGCAGGTAGCCACTGCTTCTCAGGCTGTTCATCGCATGTCTTTCTAAGATGTAAATATATTTCATTGTCTTTTAAATCATCAGTGTTGTAAAACATTGTCTGTATTCCTTTCTTTTAGATAAAAAAATAGCTCATATTAAATATGAGCTATTTTTTTAAGTGGCGGCTACCTATTATCCCAGGTCGTCTCCAACCAAGTACCTTCAGCGTTAAGAGCCTTAACTTCCGTGTTCGGTATGGTTACGGGTGTT
>QWCV01002062.1_pt1 | contig 17345 bp, 14 predicted proteins | sample 1972621 | NCBI WGS metagenome assembly QWCV01 (sample SAMN09866699, study PRJNA288562) | Human gut metagenome isolate pre2_stool, whole genome shotgun sequencing... | isolation source: gut | host: Homo sapiens | place: USA: California
GCCGAAATCGGCAACCAGACAATTATCCCCTCGTCTTGTTCCAAACCTGTTTTTCTTAACCAGTAGGATGAAGGCGTTAGATTCAAATATCTCATTTTTTCTCATCATCGATGATAAAAGACAGAAATTCCACGGCGCTGATAATTGCTAGGAACAGCAAGATCTCAAACGCCTCATTTTGCTTTAAATCTGGGGATAAATATCGGATGGATGTCCAAGAAGTCTCATGATTTCCAATTCATCTCTTGCATCCAACAGAGCATTATGTGTTTCTATGTAATCCTTATTGCTAATCATTCTCATGATATTTTCAACGCCATATCCTCGTTTCAATCTACCTGTTTTGCAGCATTCTACCGAAGTTGGAATCATTGGATTATATTGTCTGTAAGCTGCAATTCGCATAATATCATGCCAAATAAAATCTTTCATAAACGCAAGACAGTTTTTGTCAAATCCTGCATTATAGGCAAAAACAGAAGAAACATCATGCTCCATTAGAAAGGCCGAAATGTTATCTGCAATTTTTTTCCGAGAAACCTTTTCCTCATTTATTCCTTTTATGTGAACAACGTAATCAAACATTCCGCCTTCCCGCAAAGCTTCTTTGATTACATAGTACTTATACCCGACGATCTCGTAATTACTCGCATCAGCAATCACGATTCCCACTGTCATTACAGCACCGCTCCATGTCGTTTCTGTATCTATTACCGCAATGTGTTCTCTCATTCTATTTTCCTTTCGGCTTATAATATTTAGTTAATTGTCTTTTGGTAATGGTTTTTACTACTGAATCCATAAACTTCTGTTTATCCGGAATCGAAATTTCCCACATTTCATTTGTCCTTATGTTCCATAAAATGCCCTTATCTAAATTTTGTGCAATCATATAGCACGCACACTGAAGATAATGTTCATGGTTAAGTTGAGAAACAAATTTAAGTTCATAGATTGTATCATCTTTTTTTACATCCGCATACCCAAGAGCCTCAAACGCCTTTTCCCCGTTCCGTTTTTCTGCAAATGCTATACTACAAATAATTTGTTCCTCTTCGTCATGTCTAAGACGTGTTTCGATTCGTCTAGTTAATAACTCTTTCTGTTCATCTGTAACTAATGGCAGTGAAACCTGAGAGTAATATCTACGCTGATTTGTTTCTAATGATGTTAGATGAAGAATCTTCTTTTCCACACCTTTAATCTTATCGTTAAATATTTTTCTATCCTTATGAATCAGGCGGAACAGTGCAAATTCCCGGTCAATGTCATAATTATCAAAGAAAAATGCCTCTTGAAAAATACCTATACATGGAGATAAATCAATGAGTCCATCATTACTTCGAATATCGATTACGCTGGTATCTTCCATATTGATTTTTTTCTTTTCTAAAAGATCATAACACTCTTCTATATCTTCCTGAAATTTAAAATCAAACATTTCCGATATTCTAACGTTCTCCAATGATGTATTCATATCCTCTGGAGTAGAAATAGATTCTTCTGACAATGTTTCTTCATTACCTGGGACAAAAATTATTTGCTTTTTCCCCCTGCTTGCTGCAACAAGGAATATATTTCTAAGTATCTCATACTTTTGCTGAGGTTTTCCAACTCGCATTCTCCAGTAGCTTTCTGTAAAATCAAAAACAACACAAATTTCTCTTTCTAACCCTTTACTACTATCAAAGGTAGTAAATATTGCCGTTTCCTTACTTGGCTGCACTTTCCCAGATGTATCTTGATCTGAGATACTTGCATAGACAGTATTTTTATTAAATTTATCTTTGTTCTTTGATTCAAGTTTGTTAAGAATCTTTGTCATAGTTCCTTCTCTGGCTCCCAAACATAACAATTTGCTCGGTTCCTGCTTAGCCAAAAAGTCTACTATTTCTTGTTCCGCCATTTCAGAAATTTCACACTCACTGTTAACTCCAGTAATCTTCTTTTTCCATATACGCCCCAACTTTTGTGCATAATCATTTGGAAGACGAAAGCATTTTGTAAATTCTAATTCAATGTGCTCTCCAAGAAACTTTTCAATATATTCTTCCACTTCAAGTGCAGTCTTATCATATATTTTTTGTTTCATATCTCCGACAGCAACAAGCTGTGCCTCGGGATTACAGCTGACTATATAATCTAACATATCAGCAATTTCCTGATCTATGTCTTGATATTCATCCAGGACAATAAGATCAAACTTTCTAACAGGCGGTTTCTTCTTATTAAATTCCTGAAGCAAATCTGATACACCGACCTGCATTCCTATTCTGTTTAAACAAGACCATGCATATCCGTGATAGTTTGTTACAGTAACATTTCTACCCTTTATCTTTTCTTTAGCGTCAATTTTAAGAAGCTTGTTATATGTAAGATAAAGTATCTTTTTGTTTTTAGGAAAACGAGTACATAGAGCCTGTATAGCCGTTGTTTTTCCGCTACCAACACAGGCATCAACAAGAATATTCTTCCCATTTAAAGCTTTCTCAATAAATTTTTCTTGTTCATCGGTAAGGATAATTGACATATTATAATCTCCACTAAAATTTCTACTCTATTTCCACACGGAATCGACAAATTATGCCAAGAGCTACCAATGTTTGAAAACTTAGACTTCACCAAACTGAACATCAGATTTTTATCATTGATAAATTGTTTGAACTTATAATGCTATCATTTGCAAGCTCCATCAGCACATTATCATTATAATCTCTTTGCCCGATAAGCTCAAGTTGCCGATCTCAATTATAGAAATTATAGACAAAAGGCAGTTTCAGGGCATCATTCGTGAAGTGCTTCTATGAACAACCGTTCTTATCTGTCAGGTGATTAACATAAGTCCGCACTATATATTGGCTGCTGGGTTTATAAAGCATCCGTCTCTTATATTTACCTCCGCATTCTCCACAGCAGATCCGACCGGAAAACCATACCAGTTCTGGTATCTTCCGGTGTCATAACCATTTCCTTTTTAGCCCCACTATTTCACGATCACCATCTCCCCGTCCACATTGGCATAACCGTATTGGGATAGGAAATGATGAAGGTTCCATTCTAAAAACGCCGTTTGATAACCCACTTCACATTCTCAAAAATAGACACCGACTCGCTTTCTGACAAAATGCTTTTGTCAAAGTAAAGTCCGCCAAATTTCCACTCGTTATTGGATTTGATATAGTTTTCTACAATTCCTCCTTACATGTCTGTAAACAAATTTTTAATATTGCTTGCATTTGCTTGCGTTTGCAAAAGAAAGTGGGTATAATATATCCAAAGGAGTGTGATAGATATGGCAAATACATCCGCAGTTTATGCCCGTATTGATAAGGAGCTAAAAGAAAATGCAGAAGGAATCCTTTCTCAGCTTGGGATTTCCCCGTCCAGCGCAATCCAGATGCTTTACAGTCAAATTGTACTAAAAAAGGGAATGCCTTTTGAACTGCGCCTGCCTTCCACAAAACCTACCGCAGTCGGCGATATGAGCCGGGAACAGCTGAATGCAGAGCTTATGAAAGGTGTGGAATCCATGAAATCCGGAAAAACCTATACAGCAGATGAGGTGGATTCCGAGTTAAAGCGGGAGTTCGGTATATGAGCGATACCTATTCCATTATCTACTCCTCGGAAGCCAAAGATGATCTGAGGGAGATTTATTCTTACATCGCTTATGACCTGCAGGCACCGGAGACAGCAGAGGGCCAGGTCAATCGTATTCGGAAAGAAATCCGGTCGCTGGATTTTATGCCGTCCCGATATGCTGTCGTGGATTGGGAGCCGTGGAAAAGCATGGGGATGCATCGGGTACCGGTAGACAATTTCATCGTCTATTATGTCGTAAATAACGGCAGCCGCACGATAACTGTGATCCGAATTTTCTACGGTGGCAGGGATATCGAGGACATCATTCAGGCAAAACGTGAGTAATCCGCAAAAAGGAACAGAATAGCTGTTCCTTTCTGCATTCAGAACTTATCAAGCTCCTCCTGAGCGACAATCCACTCATACTTCACGCCGTCATTGACTTTTCCCATCCACTTTTCCTGCCTCCTTATACCTTTCCTTCCAGATTATTCTCGTTTCCAGCCCGTCAGCTCCACACCCTTAATATCAAAATCGGTCATCAACTCTCCGCCATTTTCCACAGTAGACCAGTTTCTACTTACCTATAAAATGAAAAAATCCGGAAATCGAAACCTGTCCTCTGACAAGCCCCGACTCCCGGAAATCCCTTGTTTTCTATACTTTTTCAGTATTCTATTCTTTAACTTTTGACATCAGCACAACCGTCTCAACATGCGGTGATAGTTTCTTCTTATACTATATTGCATAACTGTTACATATATATTTATGGGGGTGTAAAAATACTTATGCTTTGTTTCTACCCCTCCAAAACGAACTATCCCATTTTTGTCTCTAACGCTTTATCTAAAGTTTCTTTACAAAATAAAACTCTACAAACATACCTTTATCAGCAACAGATATATTTTAAGCTTCTATCTTCAAAGAACTATTAATACCCAATTCAATGACTAATTTCTACTATTTATTGGTGTTCTAATTTCTTTAAATACATTCCTGCAATAGCTTTAGTATTATTCCTATCATTCTTTTTTGAATAGTTTAACATTTCTTGTAGTTTACTGTCTTTGATTTCCATTTCACTTAAATCATACTCATTAACCAATTCGCACCAGTGCGTTGTTCTTTCATCCCCTTCTTTAATTTTATTTAACACTTCTTCGTCATATGGCAAACACTCATTTATATAATAAATCCATGAAGCTTTATCTAATTTATTTAACACTTGATATACAGGATCTACCGCATTAAAGGATCTACCATAAGCATTTCCTAAAAGAACCATTATACATGCACTTACACATTCTTTAATTGCAGGTCTAGGGATTTTATTTCCCAAACGTTCCAAACTATTGACAGCTTCAGGTTCATTATAAAAATTATTAAATGCATAATGAACACTTTTTACATGCTTTGCTGCTTGAATAAAAGAAAGTGAACGCAAATTTTCAGGAACATAATCAAAACCATGTACCCGTTCTAATGCTCTTTTAAATGTAATAATATGCGTTTGATCACCTCGATTCGCATACTTACTATATGTAATTCCAATATAATATCTATCATCTGACGATAAACTATTCCAGACACATTCAACTATTGTGCAAAAATTGGATGATACTGTTTCATACTCAGCACCTTCCGTACTTGAAAGTAAATTAATCAACGTACGGATTGTCGTTTTTTTATAAAAATATGGGCTGTTAGAAAGCATTTCCATTTTAGCAGCATTTTTTTCAAATAGATCATATTTTAAACTGCTCCTAAAATCTCCATATTCAATAGTTATCTCAGAACTATCATATCCTAAAACATATTGTATACAGGCTCTTATAACCGTATCACTTTCGTTTTGAGGCATATCTTCTTCTATGTCTCTTCCTTTATAATGTTGAACTAATTCATTTGCTTGAGAAAGGCGCATCTTTCCTGTTTTATTAATAAATCCTAATTCAGCAGCCAAATTTATAACCTCGAAAGCAGGTAATTCTTTAACATAGTCAAGATTATCCAATCCTACCATCTCTCCTACAAATTCCAGGCCTAGGGACAAAACTCTATCTCGTAAAATAAAGATTGAACGCTCCCATATAGTTTCTGAAGCAAATTCGAAATTATCTCCTATATATAAGCCATAAATCCCCTTAATTTCCTTTTCTCTTAACTGAACATTATATCTTAATATCGTCGATACATCAGCCTTTTTAGGTAGCTGTATTCCATTTGCCGCTGTCCATAGAGCTGGCAATTCATTATGAACAACCTGAATTTCATCATTCATTTTTGCAACCTCTCCTTTATTATCTATTACTACTATTTCATATTCTGCAGTTTTATTATTCCGAATGGCAAGACTTTGAATCCCAACTATAGAACCATTTAATGTTGGATGCTGAGATAAGCCCGTATCTTCACACCATTTTTCAAGCATTTCTGAGACAACAATTTTTAATTCTTCTATAGTTATTTCACTTTCTTTTTTCCATTTTTTTATTGCCTCTGAAATACAATATGTAAAAATCCCTTGTTCTTTTTTTGAATCCGGATAACTACATTCTTTTTCAGAACAAGAAGCTAACGTAGCCCAACTTTTATCTAGAAGTTTAGTAACAAAACCTGCACTCATATCTCCTCTGACATCTAATCCAGAATGGCAAGCATCTATTATTACAAAAGCATTTCCTTTAGATTTTTTTAAAATATGATTAATTTTTGATAATGAAAGTGCTGTATTTAATTCATCTCCCGGAACAGAATTAGGTAGAAGTAAAAACGCATCTTCTCCCAAGGCCATACCATGGCCTGCGAAATAGAACAGAATTGAGTCATACGGTGTCATTTTATTACATATTTTACTTATTTCACTATACCAGTACTCACAGTCACTTTCATCCGCATCCTTATATATCATTTGACTGTGGACATTTTCTTTTGCATAATCACAAAAATTAATCAATGTTTCTTGTAAAAGGAACAAATCATTATGGCAAAAACTTATATTATCATAATGGTAATATTCTTCACAGCTTAATCCTACTAGATACCTCATAGTTACTCATACCTTTCTCCATGGTATTTTACATATTATTACATAAAATATCTAAAATCATATGGCTTATCATAAATCACAACATCTTGTTTGGCCACCCTTGAAAGCATTTTTGCGAAATCCAATGTAACTGGTAAAACTTTATAAAAACTATCTCCACTGTTCCAATTCATCTTCGTAAGCATCATGATTTCATTTGCCAGTGTGGCTCCATCTGCCTGTCCCATGAACCTTCTTACTAATAGTGGTGCCGGTATTCCTCTACCATTTTTATAATAGTTTAAATGCTGTCCTGCTAATTCATCATGTTGGACAGATCCGTGTGTCCATATTAAAAAATTGTCTTTATTCAACTGTATAACTGTTCCTCGTTGGATTGCAAATTTGGATACAATTTTCATATTATCTGAATCAAATCGAATAGCTCTCCATGGTGTAAATTCTTGTATCTGCAATAATTCTATATCATCTATACCTGCCAGGCCTCTTGAAATCCCTTCCATTTCTTCTTTTGTAAAAAATGTAGTTTTATGAATTACAACGCGTCTCAAATCATACGTTGGAACAGAATCATCATATAATTTTTTTAAGCTTAACATTAATCTACAAGCATCTTCATTTCTCATAAAAGGATTCTTTTGGATGTACTGAGGATTTTTTAGAGGTCTCAAATAAAGCCTCATACCATTTCCTTCTGCATCAAATAATTGACTACATCCAATAGATATCCGCTCACCATTATTAACAGATTGCACATAGCTTAATCCTATAAAGGCCGTGTGTTTATTATATACAGCAGGCTTCCACAAACGTCCTACAGCTTTTGAATACAGACCGGTGGATAATCCCCACATTATTTTTGCCAAATCAGTACTCCAATTTTGCACTGCTGATCTTTCTTCTATCAACTGAATAACAATCCCTTTACTGGCACAATAAATTTTTAAAGAATCATGCAAATCAAAATATTCTGTATCATCCTTTTTTTCTCGTAAATGGCCAAGGCAGCTTGGAATATAAATTATTAATACATCAAAAGCTGCTAAATTTTTTGCGAACACATTTACATACTTAACCAGACCTTCATAAAATTTAATGGCATCCAATTTTAATACATTGTCTAGGTTATATGATTTAAATCTCTGACCATCTTGTATATTAGGAATGTCTATATCGCATCTAAATATTTTTTCAAAGCCGATATATTCAGGCAAAAAATATTTTTCCTGCTTTAATTTTGTGACAGAATTCTGCTTTAGTTTTTGTAAATGTTCTATAATATCTTGTTGTTTTTGACGCGGAGTCAAAATAGCTAGCTTGATACTTTCTTGAATAGAACCACTATTTCCAAATCGTTCTATAGGTCCATAGTTTACCAAACCTTTTAACTGATTTACCGCAACTTTACTGCTGTCTTCAATTGAAAAACACATTTGAGGTTCTTCACATTGAAAGCATTGAACCGCAGGCCACTCTTTACCTCTCCCCGTACCTCCGCTTGTATATACAAGTTTATCAAACTCCAATGAAAATCCCGATACTTCAAAAATCAATCTGCCATTGCTCTTCATTCTCGTTGTCCATTCATTAATTAAATGACTCGCCCTATCATTATACATTTTTGCAAAATAGCGGTTTATAATACTTTGTTTTTGTAATCTGTCGATAGATTTTCCATTCCTCTTCTCTATAAAAAATGTTGGCAAAACTGATAATACCACTTTGTCATCTATGGACGAAAGATGCAATTCAACTGCTTCAAAAACAATATTTCCCTTTTCTTCCACACTTTTCTTGGGATCATAATATTTATTTCTGCCGAAGCAAACTAAGCCTTTAGAAAGTAAAGTTATTTTTATCAAATCATAATAAAGGCTCCATACAAACGAATAATCTTTTTGATACCATTTCTCAGGAAATGCTTGTTCTTGTATATCTGATTTTATCGTTCCTAAAAATTTTTTTTGTATCTCATCTCGTTTTCCAAAAGCCCATACTTTTCCCTTAAACAAGGCTGCAACAACCTCTTTTGATTCACTCAAATGCCTTCTCAACTCTTTCCATGAGGTAATCGTAGTATCGAAGACATAGCTTTTACCTGGCAAAACTTTCGATTCAAATGTATTTGTTTTAGTAAATACATTCCTTTTCTTTAATCCCCCGAACATAATAGGTTTTATTTTTTCTGAATCTTTCCAGAGTTCATCAATCTCCTTATACGACTTTCCTAAGGACAAATATAGTCTATACATTAGATCATCAAAATTGTCGATATCCAAGATTCCAGATAAGTCATTATTAGCACAGGCATATTCCATAAATTTTTCTGCTTTTTCGCTCAGTTCAGACTCCTTGGGCTTACACCAAATCACACCATATGGCAATCCATCATTTGCTACAATTTTTTCTAATGCTGTCATTACAGAAGTATCATTGCCAGCATATCCAACCACAATTAACCCTTTTTCATGTAAACCGTCCTGAAATTTTTGGCTAACAGAGTTTTCTAATTTCTGTAATTCCTGAGTTGTATTTTTCAAGTGATCAAATAAATAATCTCCATGCAATTTTAATATCGTGGGAAATCCATCATTTAAGTTAAATCCAACACTATTTTCTACTGCAGAAGAAATAGTTTTTATAGATTTCCCTGCATCTAAAGCATATACACCAGCTTTTATTAGATCATCAAAATTAGTTGTATTTACAAAATTAATACGATTTTCTAAAATCATTGCTCCTAAACATAAATAACCTAAAGCTGGTTTAACATTTTGTACTTTTCTCTGTATATAGAGTTCTCTATCTCTGCTATTGGGATACACAAATTCAAAATAATGTGAATATTCATTTGGCGAATATAAGGTAGGATGATCTCCTGTTGCATCAAGATACTTTTGTATTTTGCTTTGTATGTTTTCTTTTTGCAAATCAGGAAATTCTGATTTTGATATTTTGTTTTCATTACAATAAATTTCTCTTTTAAAATCCCATATCATCTGTCCTCCAGATAAAATGCCTGATGATATGGATGCTCCCGCTCCTAAAAGTAAAGACATACTGCCATTTGGCTTAACCGAAAAACTACTAACCAAATTATGTATTGTATATTTCCGCATCATTGTCACCCCATAATACTGAAAATAGCATTTTGTAATCTGATCATATTTTACCATAAAGCCCTATCTTTTACTATCCGGAAAAAGCGCAAGAAAAAAAGCCGATCAGGACTCTCACATCCCAATCGGCCTCTTTTCTTACGCTTCTTCACTTCTACACTCAATCTCCGATCCGTCCAGAAATATCACCAGCAGTGTCCCATCCTCAAACACCTTGATATGATCCAATGTTTTCAGCATGAAATCCGTGTCCATCTCTTTGAGTGGCTTCACATCTTCTGTGTATTCCACAAATTTCTCCGCCCGGTATCCAGCCAGAAGGTCTTCTCCCTGCATCTGCCGTTTCCACTGTTCCAGGAAACTCTCACGATTTTCCACCAGTGCATTCCATGCCATAAGATATGCCTTTATCAGTGTCTCTTCCTCCACATGGCGGTTATCGCATCCCTGGACTCCTTTCACCCGGTATCTTTCGCTGCATTGCCACACTTTTCTGTCATATCCGGCACTGCTGCGCCATCCCTTTCTGGAAAAAACTTTATTGCAGGTTCCACAGATAATCCTAGAAGCAAAGGGATTTGTCTCCGGATTTCTGGAATAAGAATGGGTTCCATGCTCCTGTAGGTATTTTTCTCTCCGTTTAAATTCTAACTGGACACATTCCCAAATACGTGGATCTATAATCGCCTCGTGATCATCCTCCACATAATACATCTGGACTTCTCCAGCATTTTTCGCCCGCTTCTTGGTCAAAAAATCCACGGTATAACTCTTCTGTAGCAGGGCGTCTCCTTTATACTTTTCATTCTGAAGCATGCTGTTCATTGTAGTGGCATGCCACTTGGTACTTCCATCCCAATTTACCACCCCTTCCCGCTCAAAGATCCGCTTGATATAATCCGTAGTCTTTCCATCCAGGAATTCCTGGAACAGCCGGACAACGATCTTCGCCTGTCTGGAATTGACGATCAGTTTTCCTGTTTCATCGCTGTCATATCCCAGGAACCGCTTGGTACTCATCTTATGCTTTCCCGTTTCAAAGCGCCTGCGGATACCCCATGTGGAGTTTTCAGAAATCGACCGGCTTTCATCCTGTGCCAGGGAAGAAAGGATTGTCAGCAGAACCTCCCCCTTTGCATCCAGAGTATTGATATTCTCTTTTTCAAAAAGAATCCCGATACCAAGTTCTTTCAATTCCCGTACATAATTCAGGCAGTCCAATGTATTTCTGGCAAACCGGGAGATGGATTTCGTAATGATCATATCAATTTTTCCCTCCCTGCAGTCTGCGATCATGCGGTTGAATTCTTCTCTCTTTTTGGTATTGGTTGCGGAAATTCCTTCATCCGCATAGACCCCGGCAAACGTATACAGCGGATTGTCTTTGATGAATTTCGTATAATAATTCACCTGGTTCTCATAGCTTAATAACTGTTCTTCTTGGTCGGTTGACACCCGGCAGTACGCTGCCATCCGTATCCTCCGGACGTTCTGGCTGGGATTCTCCTGTGAAGTCAAATTCTGCCTTGCTGGTATAACGGTAATGCTTCTTGCCATCCTTCAAAACCTCCTCTACTACCGTTTGTCCCGTGACGTGCAGTCCTGCAAGTTCCGCATCATCAATCCGGATTCCCTTGCACGCCTGTTTCCCATGCTCAATGTAAGTGCTGCACAGCCATTGGATCTTTTTCTTGTAAACCTGCCTCCGCCGAAGCGTCTTTCCACAATGCGGGCAGATCAGCATTCCACTTAAGGGATACCGGTTCTGAAATTTCCTCGTTCCGTCCTGCCCGATATTTCTGATCTTTTTCCGGTAATCCCGCATCTCCTGCGCCTGCTGCCAGACTTCCGGTGAAACAATCGGCTCATGGTTCTCTGAAATATAATAGCTCTGTACTTCCCCTCGATTTCTCCGTGTGAAATTCCGCTTGTCTGGCGGCGTATAATATTTCTGTAAAAGGAAATCCCCTTTATACTTTTCATTGGCAATCATTCCGCCAATGGTCCCGCCTTCCCAGGTTCCCCCTGCCACTGTGGGAACTCCAAGATAATCCAGCAGGCTCGCAATTCTGGTACTTCCTACGGCCATCAGATAAAGGTCAAAAGACAGCCGGACAATCTCTGCCTCTTTGCCATTCACCACCAGATCCCCGTATTCGTTTTTGTCATAGCCGCAAAAACGGGAAGTGGTGATCATCACCTCTCCCCGCTCAAATTTCTTCTTGATGCTCCATTTATTGTTTTCACTCATGCTCCTGCTCTCTTCCTGGGCAAAAGAAGCGAGGACGGCAAGCATCATCTCACCGTCCCCTGAAAGAGTGTTGATTTTCTGTTCTTCAAAAAAAATACCGACACCCAGTTCTTTCAGTTCTCTCGCAACTTTCAGAACGGTGACGGTATTTCGTGCAAACCTTGATATGGACTTTGTTATGATCAGATCGATCTCCCCTGCTCTTGCTCTCTCCAGCATCTTCTGGAACTGCGGCCGGTTTTCACAATATCCGGAGATCCCCTGATCTGCATAGACACCAGCAAACGCATATTCCGGATTCGACCGGATCAGCCTTTCGTAGGTTGCTGTCTGATTTTCCAGAGATTCCTCCTGCCTTCTGCTGTCAGTGGAAACCCTGGCATAAGCACAAACTCTTTTTTTCTTTTCTGCCGCAGGAACCGCAGTGATAATCCTTATCCGCATGTTTCTTCACTTCCTTCAAAATAAGCCGCAATAAATTTCTGAATCCTTTGAAAAATACGCCCTGCATCTTCCACTTCATCCAAACAGAGGACTTCCACCTGCGCCTTTTCACAGATTTCCATAAACTCCATAAACTGTCCCCAATCCCTGGCGATCATCGCCGCCCGGACAGAAACCACTACATCAATCTGATCTTGTGAAATTTCCTGTTTCAGACGGTTGAACTCCTTCCTGTCCGGATCAGCGCCAGAGGCTTCTTCAAAATAGATTTTCAGTTCCCATTCCTGTTTTCCATAGGCTCTTTCCAACCGTTTTTTTACATCGTCCAAAAACTGGGTATAATCATGATCCCTATGATTCATACGGCAATAAAAAGCCACCCTATTCACTCTTCCTGCTATTACCATTCTTACAAGTTCTCCTTTCTTTTTTGGTAGTCTATCTATCACTCTAAAGCCCCTGAAAGTCAAGCAGTTTCACCATTTCCACCGTTTTTTGCTTCCACTCTCGCCAAACTTATCCTTTGCAGAAATTTTGCCGGACAGAAGATTGTTTCTCTCCTGCCCGGCACTTTTCACTTTCTTTTACACTCGTTTAGCATAATCCAGACTGATCCATCCGGCTCCGGATTTCAGTTTCCCCCATCCGGCTTTGGAGCCCTGTCCGGATCGGGTCTCCACAATCGTGAAGGTTCCTTTTCCCGTGTACTTTCCAGTAGTTCCATAGTTGGTTCCCGGACCTTTCCGGATGTTCAGGTCTGTGGCGGATACCTGTACCAGAAAAGAGCCGCTGGAAGAACTGCCTCCGGAACCGGAGGACTGCACCGTACAGTAGGACGGGTTCTCCAGATAAATCCAGCCTGCTCCGCTCTTCAAACGTCCCCAGCCATTTTTTACTTCCACAATGGTAAAGACCCCTTTTCCCGTCTGGCCCTTTACACTTCCACTCATGGACGGGGCAGACCGATAGTTCAGATCCGGAATGAGTACCTTTACCGTAAAGGGAACCGCTGGGAACCCAGAAATCCCAGAACCACCGCTGCCAGAAGAAGAACCGCCTCCGGCCGTGCTTCCACCCATGGCAGCCTTCACTGCCTTACGGAATCCATCCATGGTATATCCCATACCAAGGCCGTTCCAGAGATGCTCCGGATCGCCATGGTTGGAGGCAATCCCACGGCTGTAGCCCTCCCGGTGGCTGACGATCACACCGTCTGCGGTCGGATTCAGATTGTACTGCTTGCACAGCATGGCGAACAGTTCCACTGCCGCATCATAAGTGCGCTTCGCCACAGCCTTTGCCGTGGACAGATCGGAACAGGTAAAGTTTGAGCCTGACGTGTACCGGATACACGCAGGCTCACACATCTCCACTCCGATATGGGTATTGTTTCCGCTGCCTTTGCTGCCGGAACCGCAGTGCCAGCCTCGGTGGTTCCAGGGGAGGGTCTGATACACTGTGCCGTCATTGCCGTCAATAAAACCATGCACACAGGCATTGTCATAGGACGGGCTGTTCCAGCTATTGATAAACACAGACGCCTTCGGCTGGGGACATCCCACCGAATGGAGCATCAGCCCCTTGACTGTGATCTTTCTTCCTGCCGTATAGCAGGGATTTTTCGTCAAAATACTCTGTACTAACTTCATCTCATTTCTCCTCTGTTTCTGTTTTTTCTGCCCGGTCATGAAGCTGTTCCAGGACAGCCTTGATCTTTTCCGGCACCGGAAGCCCCAGATGTGCCGCATTCTCCAAAAGGCTCACGCCCTCATTGGAAATGTAGAAAAAGATCACCGCCGTCCGCAGCACCGATCCAGTGCCGATAACATGGACATCCAGGATGTTAGCGATCCCTACCAAAAGGAAGATCAGCACTTTCCTGCAGATGCCCCTAAAGCCTACGTTGCTGGACAGCGTCTTATCAGAAATGGCGCACATCACACCGGTCAGATAATCCACCGCTACAAAAAGCACCAGGGCGATCAGCAGCCCGTCATTGCCGCCAAGGAAATACCCCAGCCATCCGCCCACAGCGGCAAATACCATCTGGACCATGTTCCAAAATTCTTTCATTACAAATACCTCGCTTTCGTTCCATAAGAAAAGACGCCCATCTCTGAGCGCCTGCCTTCAGGTTGCTATGTGAAGTGTCTAAGCTGCACAATCTCCATTGCGGAGATTTGTGCGGTTTATGGCACAGAATCAGGTTGCTATTCCTGCCAGATAGAGTGATAAATACAATCACCAAAAGCCCTTGGCAGGAAGGAGGAAAAAATGTTTACGCCAAAGGAATTGAACGCCATTGACCCCGTCTATTTTTCCATCATCGCATTACATGGAAGCGCCGTGACGCTCCAGTCAAACAACACCGGCCACTGCTGGCATATCCTTCTGGAGGAATACCCACGTTTCAGAAGCTGCCGGATCTATCACACCCATCACAGAGGAACCCCTTACCATGAACACGGGCATGGAGCTACGCTTCCCTGCTGTCTCCGGCAGATCCGGTCCCATGACACCTATTGGCTTGGCAGGGAAGGGTCTTATCGGAAGCGACCCAGGAAAAACCACAAAACAGACGAACAGGAGGTACGCTCATGAACAAGAAACATATCAAAGTCGCATACACTAGCCGCCTTTCCGGCGGTTCCTACACCCAGGTCCCGAAAATTCAGATGGAGGGGCGCTGGCTGGAAGAACTTGGCTTTTCCATCGGAAGTACCATTGTGGTCGAATATGGGGAAGGTTCCCTGTGTATCCGCCCGATGACCGAAACGGAATTGGCTGAAAAACAGCACAGAGAGGCCCAGAAGGAGTTGGACAGCAAAGCCGCTGAAATCCGAAGCCTCCAATTCCGGCTGGAAAAAGAAGGCCAGGAACTCCAGCGTGTAGCAGAGCCACAGCAGGAATACATCCTCATCTCCGGGGACTCCCCAAAGCGCCGCCGCTAATCCCCCTTACTCCTCCGTCAGCGTGTAGGTGATCTTCATAGTCTTATCCACCGTCTTCACCACCGCTGAGGAAAGGTTATTGATGGATGCCAGGTACGGCGTCAGCAGATAAGCCGTCCGGTACTCATTCCCATAGCTGCCGCCCCATCCAAACAGGAAATTCTTGTACTGGAACAGGGGAGTTGCGGCGTTATTGAGCCGGAAACTTCCCTGGGTCTGGATCACCGTATCCTCCGCTGTGATCTGAAAATCTCCGCCTACAATCAAATCCCCGATCAAAGTCATATACAGCTCACAGGAGCCGGTCTCACAAAGGGGCTTCCACTTAGAGGTAAATCCGAAATTGATCAGCGTCACATCCGTGGAATTGGACAGGCTGATCTTATAAATCCCCGTCTTGTCATAGGCTGGCACATACAGATCCCCGCCCCGGACGCAGCATTTCACCACACGCTCCGCAAAGGTGCCGTTCTCTCGGTTCCCCACATCCATCAGCTTGGCATTGGACAGCGTCCACTGCCCCTCAGTGAAGGAATAATCCGTTTTAGAAATCTTGATCCAGAGCATCGCAGCATCCCCGGAAGAATTTCCCTCATTGGAAAACCCGTACCAGTATCCATCCTGCCCGTCCATGAATTCCCCGTACTTGGTATAGCTTCCCAGAAATTCAAAGGTCTCCGGCGTCAGCACCTCATCATCCAGGACGGTATAAGTGGAATCGTCCAGCTTCTCATTCAGCCCGATGGAAAACACCGGGATCCGCAGCTTCCGGATCCGGACGCCCGCATTCTCAAAGGTGATGGAATACAGCAGGCTGTTCTCGAAATCCATCTCCACTACCTCAAACAGCACCATCTTGTTGGCATCCGGGATTGCCCCGATATCCGCAGCCTTTAACTGAAGGAAGGCGCTGGCATCCCCCACAAGGCTTCCAAAACCATTCTGTCCGCCCAAAGCGCTGGTCAGCGCCACCGCTGCGATCGTCCCGTTGCCCTGGTTGGGCGTAAATTCCCACACAAACTTATATCCATTGCTGAGCGCCATGCTCTCCGTCAGGTTCAGGCTCCCCCTGGCCAGGTTCGCCGTAGAATTGACATTGTTGGAAGCGTAGGCCACCGGCAGGTTGTCGGAGCTTTCATACAGCAGTTCCTCATCCTCCGCCAGCGCTTCAGAAAAGAGCAGGATGCCGCCGATCAAGTTGGGGCAGATGGGAAGAAGATTCCCGTTCCAGAGGACCGCATCGTCATACTCCCCGGTTGCCGCGTAAAAGATACCCATAGGGTTTAACCCCAGGATATTATTGACGGACTCTGTAATCATGTTCTCCTCCGTAACCGTTTCCACCGCCCCGGTATTCGCGTCTGTCAGTTCGATTGTCATCACGCCTTTTAAGATCATGTCTATTTCCCTCCCATCATTCTGCGTCACTGGATACCGGCAGCGTCACCGGCCGGCAGAACGCCCCGATCTTCGGCTTTGCTGTCAGTGTATCTGAGTAACTTTTCTGCACCAGTTCCATCGTTTCTACTGCCATCACATCCGTCACACTCTTCCCCTGCAGGCCGCCGCTCACAGAAAACAGAGCCGCCGTTTCCTCAATATCAATCCTGCCGTCCCATGCTGCCGCGGCTGCCATGGCCTGGCCGCTGATGGAAGCAATGCAGTCCACACTGCCGGAGCCGTCCTCCATCCGCAGGTACACGTTGAAGGTATTTGTGATATTCGGCACGATATTTTCAATCGGATAATACAAAGACAGGATGTGCTTTCCGCTGTGCCAAGTCTCCACCGGATGATGGAGCAGGATCTCCGCATTGTTCAGTTCAAAGGTGACATAGCAGACTGCCTTCCCGTCCTCCGTCCAGGTGACCGGCAGGCTCACATCTACGGAAATATCTGTGGTCTCTTCCCCGGCGGCACCATCCTCAGAACCATTTTCTATATCCGCT
>QWCV01002065.1_pt1 | contig 17325 bp, 13 predicted proteins | sample 1972621 | NCBI WGS metagenome assembly QWCV01 (sample SAMN09866699, study PRJNA288562) | Human gut metagenome isolate pre2_stool, whole genome shotgun sequencing... | isolation source: gut | host: Homo sapiens | place: USA: California
ACACTATTTCTCCTCACATATTTTTTCCACATTATGTGCCACAATGTCCCATGTAAAATTATCTCTGATTCTTTGATATGTAAGTTCTATTCCTCGCTTACGTTTATCCGGATTGTTAATAATATCCATTAACGAATCGTATAATAATTCCTCTTGATTATTTAATATCACACATCCGTATTCATCATTTATTAATAACTCTTTTGCTCCACCTCTTGCTGTTGTAAGAATATAACATCCACAAGCTGCTGCCTCTAATATAGAAGTCGAAAAGCCTTCCGAAAAAGAAGGCAGACAAAAAATATCTGATTCTGATAACAATGTTACTATCTGTTCAAAATCAATTCTGCCAACTGGAATAATATGCGAATTTTTTCTTAAATCAATTTCATCCTGCATATCCCCATCACCAGCAATAAATAAATAGATATCTTCTCGTTCTTTATTTATTTTATCCATTACATTTAAAAGGCTCGGCAATCCTTTTTCTTTCAAAAGACGACCTGTAAATGTAATAACTGTCGCATTTTCCGAAATATTATATTTCTCTCTATACATTTTTTTCATATTTGCTTGTATATTTTTCACTTTTTCAAGATCTATTGAATTATACAGAACTCCCTTTGCTTTGATATGAAAATGCGATAGCCATTCATTACACGCACCAGAAACACCATAGTAATCTTTGCAAAAAATTTGATCAATTTTGGTTAAAGAATGTTCAAAAACCGCTCCAATAAAATCCCAAAATTTATTATGTACTGATAAATGGCTTGTACCATGATCAAGTGTAATACATTTTGCTTTTATCTTTTTTGCCAATATCATTCCATATAATGAATGTGGATAAAATCGTGTATTCACAATTACCATGTCAAACTCCTGTTTCTTTAGAGTCCTGTTAATCTTCCAAAATCTTGTATTCATTTTCAATACCGGATATCTACCAGCTAATAAATTCCAGCAAGGAACTCGATAAACAGGAATTTCATCTACCTGTTCATATTCCGACAATTTATATACATTTGAAGTTACAACAACAACCTCATTTCCATCTTCAATTAATTTTCGGGCTAAATTATATGTATATCGCTCAACTCCTCCTAAATGAGGAAAATATTGAGCTGCAAATATACAGTACCTTTTTTTTGTTTTACTATTCACCTTATTGTTCCTTTAATTCCTTTCCGTCTTTCCTTAAACATATTATAAAAATCAAAAATGTAACTATTAGAAAAACCATCATACTTGTAGAATAAGCAAAGGCTGCACCTAACACTCCCCATTTATCAACCATCTTGCCGATCACAATTTCTATATATATCCATGACAAAACATACGAAAACAACAAAAGATATTGTCTTCGAATTACAATCAACGCATTATCAAAAACATATGAAAATGTACATAAACACCCACCAGTTATCATAATTAGTAATTCCATTCGGTATTTTGACAAATCCAAGCCATATAAAATTGAAAGAATTGGTATTCCAAGCCATGCACTTCCCCCTAATACAATAATTGAAATTCCTAGAAGGCATATAAATATCATACTCACTATTTTTAAAAATCCCTTCTTTCGTCCTGCATTCCATTCAATTGCCATCTTGGTCAATAGTGGTCTAAAAACAATATATATTAATGTTAAAACTGAAGCCGGCATAAATAATATATTAAATACTGTTTGCATCCCGCTTTCCATTCTTCCTTGCTCTATTACATAATCGATTCTAATTTTAGGTATATTTATAATCGCAGTCATTAAAAAAGAGTTTACAAATATAGGAAATCCCTCTTTAACCAAACTCCACACCCATCGTTCATTTTTTGTCCATTTTTCTTTTATGTCAAATGCTTTAACTTTCAGTGAATACCTAACATTGAACACGATAAAGCTACATATATAACTAATCAACAATATCAAACATGAGATCAACAAATTTCTTAATATCATTAAACTTGCAGAAAAAAGTATTATAGCAAGAAATATTCTATATGTAATAGCTTTTCCCACCAAATCTAATCTTTCTTTTTGTTGAAAATACCCCTCATATACATCGGCCAAAGACTCTACAAGTCTAATTAAGCAAATAATAAAAATAACAATTGTTTTATATATATCATAATGCTTACTCAGTAAATATCCCACACTACACACAATCATTACAATTAACGTAAATATTCGGAATATCAAATATTGTCCAAACTTAAACTTTTCTGTAACATCAGTAGCCTGGTACATTCGAATTTGATAAGTACCAATTGTCGCCATAATCTGACTGATTGACCACCCAATACTAAATATATCCGCCTCATCACTTTGTAACATTCTTGTTACTACCATTAACGTTATTACTGACAACAATGAATTAAATAAACTTCCCATTATATTCCATATGAACACTTCATTTTGATTGGGTTTACAATTAATATCTCTCATATATCTTTATTTTCTCCCACTTTGTTCAAATAAAAACATTGTAGTTCATTTGCAATGTTTTCAATATCATACCCTGCTTTTACAATATTAGATTTAGAATTTTCCCTTTGAAAACCTGATATTATTTTTATTATCTCATCAGCCCACTTCGACGCACCCTTTTTCAAGCTTTGTTTCCACACATGCTTTGTTACTACAGCTTCATCAGGAATATATTCAGAAAAAAAACACGGAAGTCCTGCTGCTTGTGCCTCTATTCCTACAATTCCAAGGCCTTCATAAAATGACGGAAATAAAAATACATCAAACAGATTCATAAGATCTGGTATATCATTTCGGACTCCTAAAAACATTACTTGTTTCTCTAAACATTTCTCTGAAACATATTTTTTAATCGATTCTTCTTCAATTCCTCGACCTGCTAACATTAAAATTGATTTTTTATCTTTTATATATATTTCTTCAAATACGTCGATAACAAATTTATGATTTTTTTCCGGCGAAAATCTACCAACATGTCCTATTATCAACTTGTTCTCAAGTCCATATTTTTTCTTTAATTTTTCATGTCGTTCCAAAGTATATTTATATTTTTCACTGTCAATTGCATTATTAACAACTTCAAATCGTTCCGAATTAATTATCTTATTTCCAAACCGATCAATTCCAGCTTGCTTTGAACACGCAAAAAAATAATTCGCAATATATCGAACTCTATAGGAAAAAATATTAAAGATAAAATTTTCTAATTTTCGATTTGATTTTGTTGCATGACTATGAGCGATTGTATAAGCACCTCTTTTTTTCGCTGCTTTTAAATATGCCGGTGCCAAACTGCCAATATGCCCATGAACAACCTTATATGGATATTTTTCAAAAAATTTTCTAAATTCTTCGCATAATCTAAAATAATTATATCCTTTAAAAGCGGTCATGCGATAAATGTTTCCACCTAGTTGTAGTATTTCATCATCATAGTCTCCTTTTTCAGAAGAAAATACCATAAAATCGAACTGAACTTTCGAGCGATCAATATTTCGATATATATTCATTATAATTGTTTCTGCACCCGCGCGATCCATTTTACCAATAACTTGAAGTACTCTAAGCATTATTCTCTCTATCCCTCTCCTACTTATAAATATCACCAAAATCAATAATATATGGAGCATGATTCACCCTTTGATCTATTGGAGGTAATTTCATATAGTCTCCATATGTCCGTTTTAAATGTTCATCAACATTATCCATAACCTCAATTGTCATATTTTCAAATTCGACTTTCTTCAACGGAAACATTTTCCTAACTGTAGAACGATATTTTAATGAACTCCCATCACCAAAGGAAGTTACTACATCGGTATCTATCATATTATATTTCGTACATTGCTTTACAAACAATCTGTAAATAAATCTAGGTGATAAATGCATTATTTTTGCAATATAATGTACACACCAACAAATTCCTGCTGCCATATAATATTTAATTCCCGTATAAGGAATAATCGGATGTGCAGAGCCACATAAATATATTAATCTATCCAAAAAAAGTGTTATCATTTGTTGTTTCCTTGCCTGTTTTTTTTCAGGCGCAATGCAGTCAAACGGAAAAATATCTATAAATATGCACTGATCACATTCCAATTTATCACTGAGATATGAAATAAATTTTGTATCTTTTCTTTGAAATTTCGTTACACAACAAGCATATTTTTTTTCAATTTCAGGTGTCATAATTTGATATTTATCACCCATTTCTTTTTCAGCAACTTGAATAAAAATATCGTAATCTTTTCTCAACATTCCAACATCAATATCATCATCCCACGGAATAAATCCCTTATGTCTGACAGCTCCGAGTGCTGTTCCAAAAACCGCAAAATATTCTAAATTATACTTTTCACATATTTTCTGTAAATCACTTAGCATTTCCAATTGAAGCGTATGAAGCTTTTGAAGGATCTCTGGTTCATATTCTTTATTTCTCTTTATGTTTTTCATTTTATTTTTCTCCCGAAATCATTATATACTTTACAATTTTCATTTAAGTATACCATAATGTACTCAATCGGTAAAGTTAGCCTATATACATTCTATTATACTTTTAGTATTAACTTTTAGTATTACTTTTAGTATTTTTATTTTTTAATAATAAATTCAAAAAACAAGAACAGACCATCCATTTAAGACAGCTTGTTCTTGCCTTTCCCATACTTCTAAAAATTATTCACAATTTTCATAAGATTAAATCCATATCCTGCACTTGCAGCCCAGCCTTTTCCTGCTGGATTTTCTTTTATTCCGAGCCACTCTACATAAGGTGCTGTATTTCGTGTTACATATTTAAATCTTTCATCTACTATTTGCGTTGCTTTCAAAGGTTCTGCAGATGCATATGCCTTTAAATGCTGAACCTGAGCTTTAATTCCAGTTCGCACATCTCTAAAACTGTTACCTTTTACCCCATTACCTGTTGCACCTAATCCGCCAAAGTTAAACTGATTAATTTCTACATCTCCACCATATTGAAGATATCCTGTTTCTAACATTATCTGTGCATACAAAATTTCTGGTCTAACATTTTCGAATACTGCTTCATCATATATTATTTCACAAAAAGTGACAATATCTGGCGCCCCACCTATTACTCCTAATTCTCCTACTCCATTTAAGGCATTGCTTGGATATAATTTCCCACTAGTCATATAATGAGCAACCATCTTTTCTACAACTGTAACTCTGTCTTGTCCCACTGTACTATTCCCCATAATTGACGTTACACCAGTGTAACTAAGAGCACCATTCGGGATTTTCTTTAAAGATTTATTGAAATAATACCATTGATTTTCTATTTTCTGATATCCGGTAAGCATAGCACCATTAGAATCCATATAATACCATTGATTATTTACATTCACCCAGCCTGTTCTCATTATTCCAGTTGACGAATCTAAATAATACCAAGTATTCCCAAGTAACAACCAACCTTTTTTCGGACTTCCGTCTATAATATAATACCAATCTTCATTTTCCAGGTTCCAACCTGATTGAACATTTTTACATACTCCATCTGCTCCAAAATCATATTTTTGTCCATCAATTGTTCTTACTCCTGTAACCATAGATCCTGATTGTTCAAAATAATAGCGTACATTACCAAAAGATTTCCAACCCGTCTTCATTTTTCCGTCATTTTCAAGCCAATACCATGTATTGTTTAATAATAACCAGCCCGTTTTCATGACTCCTGAGCCTTCAAAGTAATACCAGCTATCATTTATATTCTGCCACCCCGTTACCATTTGTTCCTTATCATTAAAATAGTATGTAGCACCTCCTATTTGTTTAAATCCTTTTGCATATGTCCTGTCCGAATTGCAATAATACCAGATTCCATTTTGATATATCCAGCAATCCACTACATACCCTGTATCGCAAAATTGATATCTTTTACCTTCTACACTACAATTGCCAACATACATATTTCCAGATGATCCAAAATAATACCAATATGCTCCAAAATCTTTCCAGCCCGTTGCCATCTTTCCATCTGATTCTAACCAGTACCATGTATTTCCTAACTGTAACCAGCCTGTTCTCATAGCTCCAATACTATCAAAATAATACCAGTTATTATCAACATACTTCCAACCTGTTACCATTCTTCCGTTGCTTTCAAAATAAAACTTATTTTTTCCTATCTGATTCATACCTACTGCCATGGTCAAATCATCTTTCGTATAATACCACGCATTATCTTTTATATACCACCCCGTCAGTATTCCTCCACTGGTTCCAAAATCATAACTTTTTCCATCTATTGTTTTTTTACCAATACACATTGCTCCATTTTTTTCAAAATAATAACTATATGCTCCAACCCTTTTCCAGCCTGTCACCATCTTTCCGTCATTTTCAAACCAATACCATGTGTTGTTCAACAATAACCAGCCTGTTTTCATTACTCCTGAGCTTTCAAAATAATACCAGCTATCATTTATATTCTGCCAGCCTGTTGCCATTTGCTCCTTGTCGTTAAAATAGTATGTAGCACTTCCTATCTTTTTAAATCCTTTCGCATATGTCCTGTCCGAATTGCAATAATACCAAATTCCATCTTGGTAAATCCAGCTATCAACCACATATCCCGTATCACAGAACTGATATCTTTTACCATCTATACTACAATTTCCAACATACATATTGCCAGATGGGCCTAAATAATACCAATATCGGCCAAATGATTTCCACCCTGTTACCATCTTTCCATCATTGTCCAACCAATACCAAGTGCTTCCTAACTGTAGCCAACCCGTTCTCATCGCTCCAGAACCATCAAAATAGTACCAAGTTTCCTCCATCTGCTTCCAACCTGTTACCATCCTTCCATCTGCTTCCAGATAAAATCTAACTCCATTAAGCGTAATCCAACCGTTTTCTCTGTAACCCGCAGCGTTAAAATGATACCACGCACCATTTATATAAGCCCATTGGTTTGCCGGATATGTTCCATCTGCATTTCTGAACCACCAACCTGTGGAATCTTGAATCCAAGTTCCTTTTGTCAGCCCAAAATAATTCACTATTCCCGCCGCATCCGCTTGTCCAAGTCTTTTTAAATTATTTTCATTTGACAAAAATGCCGCATCCGAAGAATTCGTAATAAATGCATGCTCAATTATAATTCCAGGAAATCCTGCATTTTTACTTCCTCTGATCACACCAAACTTATCAGCCAAACTCCCATCTGCATATGTATCACCTGTACCTGAATTTTCAATTTTCACACCTCGATTATATAACCCTAATGCAACCAATTGTTCTAATACTTTCGATGCAAGTTTATTTCCTTCTGCGCCTATATCGCTACGATAATTCGAGTTTGGATAATATACTTCTGCGCCATGAGCTCTAGATGCACCTGAATTCATGTGAATGCTAACATATACATTTGCACCAACACTCTTTGCATAGGCTACCCTTTTTGCATTATCATTTGTAGAAGATGTTCCCGGATTCGGACAAGCTTCGCTTTCTCTTGTCATATATACCGTTACACCACTATACTGTTGTAATTCTTCCTTGCAATAACGTGCTATTTTTAAAGTCAATACTTCTTCTCTTAACCCATTAACTCCAATTGCCCCTGCATGCGTTGCATCATGGCCTGGATCCAACACTACAACAACATTTTTAGTCTTTGCATCAGATGCTACTGCTCTACTCTTTGTTGAATCTGCCTGCTGAGCTGCAATTGCTTCTTCAATTGAATTTTCTGAAATTTGATTCCCTTCCTCATCAAACGAAACAACATCTTCTACTATTTCATTATCACTTGATGAATCCGGATTACTTATTTGTGCATCTGCATCTGTCTCCACCTCTGTATTAACACCATATTTAGCATCAATCCCAGCTTCTGAAAATTCGATTTTACGATTTTCTCCAGATACACTATAGTCTAAAGAATCCAGTTGATATTCTCCTGTTTCAGCATTTTTCACATAAGACATATCAAACATCAACGCTTCTTCATTACTCTGTGTCATTTCAGCCTGATAGGTCTTACCATCAGATACTCTATGATAATTCAATGTTGCTGCCTCAACTATAATTCCGTTTCCTACAGAAACCACAATCTGCTGCTCATCACCCTGTTCAATATATTTTTTATTAACAACAACATAATTCAATTTATCAGTTTGCTGTGTAATTTCATTTTCTTGATTCTCTTCTACTGTATCATTGTTTATTTTTTCATCATGTAAAGTAACATCTGGCACGTTTTCAGTAGTCTCCAATTTTTGAGAATCATCATTAGATTTCATCTCTATATTTGCATCCTCTGTCACCTCTTGCTGTCCCTCTGCAAAAACTGCCTGCATTGGTGTCATAAGCAACATTGTAATTGTCAATGCTATACTAATTATCTTTTTCGCCTTCATGCTAGTTCCTTCCTTTCTTTCTTTAAGTTCATTATTTATCATACACTTTTTCAGGTATCCATGCTCCACTTCCATCTACATACCAATCTCCTATCCATGCATCTGCAGCCATTTCTCCATTTTCATTAAAATAATAGCAATTTGTTCCTACCCAGTACCAACAATTGTTTACCCTTGCTCCGGAATCATCCATATAATACCAACTGCCATCTATATACTGCCAACCTGTTAACATTATTCCTGCGGAATTCATATAATACAATGATCCATTTATAGTTTGCCAACCTGTTTCTAATATTCCTTTTTCATTATAATAATGCCATGCATTATCAAAATATTTCCAACCTGTTATACTGCGTCCGTTTTCATCAAACCAATATGTTTCTCCATCTATTTCTTCTGTTCCTGATATTATTTTATTATATTTTGTGTCTATCCCTGATTTTGAAAACTCTGCAACTATTGCTGCTGAATCTGTCATCGTAGAATAAACTTCTGTCCCTGACAAGCATTGTTTCATTCGATCATTAAAAAAGCTCTGAGGTCCAGTAATAACAACAGTTTTAGGATTTAATGATGTTAAAAAATATGTTGTATTATTATAATCCACCCCGTGATGCACCATTTTCATCAAATCTATCTGTATCTTTTTCCCCAAATTAGGTTGCGATTCATCCTCAATATTTTCCTCTACTTGTCGCTCATCTGGTACAAACACATTATATTCTTCATAATTGGAAGACATGTTATATTCAAAATCATAATTCTTTTTTTCAATTTTTTTTGCTTCCTTTTCTTTTAGACCTTCATCATTCCATAACTCTTCAACTAATTGATCTGCCACCTTTTTTGTATCTCCATTTTTCGGGTCTATATCCGATGTTAAAAGAGCGTTTTTCCCGTATGCATTTACTTTTACAACCAATGCATTATCATTTTCAGATTGTACAGGAATAATATTACCATTCGCATCTCTCTCGTTCATAATTCATTATCTCATCCCCACTACCTATATGATCACTATGTGAATGTGTGGCAATATAAAAATCTATTTTTTTTACCCCCATAGTTCTTAAATAATGAATCACTTGCTGCTCATAACCTTCATTTATAGTAATTCCTTCTCTTAATGGATATTGTTCACTATTTGGATAGTCCCAGTCCTCTCCTGAATCTACCATCCCAAAATACCCATCGCTCTCTAATAAAATAGCATCAGTAACTCCATTCAACGAAATAAAATGGATTTTAGTCCCTATTTTTTCCTCTACCTCCGTTCTTACTCCAAAACAAAATAACACTACAATGCAAAACATCATTATAAACATACTATACTTTATGCTTTTTTTTCATTTCACATCCTCACTTTTCCAATTTATAGTTAAATATTAATACTCAATTATATACTATACCACATATACGCAATTTTACCAGCTTTTCACCAGTTTTTATTAATTGATTAATTTTTGGATTAATTTTTTCTTTGACTTTTTTCTTTACAATATATATAATGTTGTTCATAGATTTAAAAGGAGGTTAGTACATGAACATTCAAGAATGTGATATTTTGAACAACATCATATGTTTTCCTTACATAAATCAGAGAAGACTTTCTGAAACATCTGGCCATTCTCTCGGAGTTGTTAATCGATCTATTAAAAATTTACTCCAGGAAGGGTATATAAATGATGAAATACAGCCAACCAAAAAGGCTTTGGATATGCTACACGCATCCGCACCTAAAAACGCAATTATTCTAGCAGCCGGTTTTGGAATGCGTATGGTTCCAATCAATACAGAAGTTCCCAAAGGGCTCTTAGAAGTACATGGAGAGCCATTAATTGAACGTCTCATCAAACAACTCCATGAAGTGAATATTCACAATATCTATGTTGTTGTAGGTTTTATGAAAGAACAATACGAATACTTGATAGATGAATATAATGTAGAGTTAGTTGTAAATTCAGAATATGCCATGAAGAACAATCTTCATTCCTTGAAATTGGCATCTGATTATTTATCCAATTCATATATTGTTCCTTGTGATATTTGGTGCGATCAGAATCCATTTTCCAAGCATGAACTTTATTCCTGGTATATGGTCAGTGACTTAATTGACAACGACAGTTCAGTACGCATCAACCGCAAGATGGAATTGACAACCGTTTCCCCTTCTTCTGGTGGAAACTCCATGATTGGTATCAGTTACTTGCTCAAAGATGAAGCTTCCATTGTACAGAAACGACTACAAGAATTAGATAAAGATTCCCGCTACGATGGAAGTTTTTGGGAAGAGACCTTATACGACCACGATAAGATGATCGTTATGGCAAGGGAGGTACTCTCTTCTAATATTGTAGAAATCAATACTTTCGAGCAGTTGCGTGAATTGGACAGCAATTCTAATCACTTGCAATCTGATGTTTTGCAAATTGCTGCTGATGCGCTCCATACAGAGCCTGAACAGATTACAAACATTACCGTCCTGAAAAAAGGCATGACAAATCGTTCTTTCCTGTTTGAATGTGGTGGTTTTAAACACATTATGCGTATTCCCGGTGAAGGAACCGATCAACTGATTAACAGACGTGAAGAAGCACAAGTTTATCATGTTATCCAAGATAAGCATCTCTGTGATGACATTGAATATATTAATCCGGAAAATGGTTATAAGATCACAAAATTCTTTAACCACGCAAGAGTTTGTAATCCAAATGATCAAAATGATGTGCAAAAATGTATGAATCGACTCCGTCAATTTCATGAAATGCATTTATCAGTTGACCATGATTTCGATATCTTTGGTCAAATTAATTTTTATGAAAATCTCTGGAATGGGAAACCTTCTATCTATAGAGATTATCAGAAAACAAAAGACAATGTATTGTCTCTAAAATCTTATATTGATGCACATATTGCAGAAAAAGTATTAACTCATATTGATGCAGTTCCTGACAACTTCCTGTTTGTCACAGATGACCAAGGTCAGGAAGATATCCGGCTTATTGATTGGGAATATGCCGGAATGCAAGATCCTCATGTTGATATCGCAATGTTTGCTATCTATTCGCTTTATAGCAAAGAACAGATTGACGAATTAATCGGAATGTACTTTACTGAAGGCTGTAACAAAGAAACAAGAATTAAAATCTATTGTTACATCGCTGCTGGTGGACTTCTTTGGAGCAACTGGTGTGAATACAAGCGCAACCTTGGTGTAGATTTTGGAGAATATTCTTTACGCCAGTATCGATATGCTAAAGATTACTATAAAATTTTTATGGAGGAGACAAATGAAGGTAGATAATGCAATTATTATGGCAGCAGGAACATCAAGTCGTTTTGCGCCATTATCATTTGAAAGACCCAAAGCATTAATCGAAGTCCGGGGAGAAATCTTAATCGAACGACAGATCCGCCAACTTCGAGAAGCTGGAATTGAAGAGATTGTTATAATCACTGGATATATGGCAGAACAATTTGAATATCTGAAAGAAAAATATAAAGTAATTCTCATTCACAATCCGGATTATTTAATCCGTAACAATAATTCCAGTATTCATGCCGCCAAAAATTATTTAAAAAACAGCTATATCTGTTCCTCCGATAATTACTTTCTCGAAAATCCATTTGAAACTGACGTTGACGCCAGCTACTATTCAGCAGTGTACATAAACGGAAGAACTGAAGAATGGTGCGTCACCGAAAAGGACGGTATAATACAAAATGTCGTTGTCGGCGGTAACAATTCCTGGGTAATGCTTGGTCATGTATTTTGGTCACAAGAATTCAGTAAAAAGTTTTTATCAATCCTTGAAAATGAATATAACAATCCGGAAACCGCTGATAAACTGTGGGAATCCATTTATATTGAACACATTGCCGAACTTCAAATGAAGATTCGTAAATATCCATCGGATTTCATTTTTGAATTCGATACTTTGGATGAACTTCGAATTTTTGACCAGTCGTACACAACAAACACCCGGTCAGAAATATTAAAAAAAATTGCTACTAATTTAGGTATCAACGAAGGGCAGATAAAAGAAATAAAAGCTTTTAAAGATAATAATAACGCAGCAGCAGGTTTTACCTTTCATGCTGGACAGAACTATAAATATTATTATGCCACTCAGAAATTGGAGGAAATTTAAATGAACAAATTAAAAAGCAGTAGAATAGACTGGTTAATTACCTTAGCGCCATTTATTATAATTATGGCATTGGCAGGTGTACTCTTCGCCTTCCCAGACGCATCAAATGATATTATCAGCAAAGTCCGATATTTCTTTGGGAACACAATGGGAATCTATTATTTAATTATTGGTATAGGTGTATTAGTGATTTCCATTTTCCTATCCTTTTCCAAATATGGAAATGTAGTTCTTGGCGAGCCAAATGAAAAACCAAAGTATTCTTTTTTTGTGTGGGGAAGCATGATGTTTACATGTGGTCTGGCAGCAGATATCTTATTCTATTCATTTGCTGAATGGGTCATGTATGCAACAAATCCTCACCTTGAGGAACTTGGTTCAGTCACGGAATGGGCTGGTGTTTTCCCACTGTTTCACTGGAGCTTTATTCCATGGGCATTTTATCTTGTACTTGCAGTTGTATTTGGATTTATGCTGCATGTTAAAAAAAGAAATCGACAGCGCTATTCTGAATCCTGCCGCCCGATTATTGGAAAACATGCCGATGGAATTCTCGGACGTATCATTGATTTATTTGCATTGTTTGCACTTTTAGCTGGTACAGCCACTACTTTCAGTGTAGCTACCCCACTTTTAGCTGCAATTATTGTAAAATTATTTGGCATTACGCTTAGCAGAACTGTTGTTACAATTATTATTCTTCTTATCACCTGTGTTGTATATACATATGCTGTATTACATGGATTTAAGGGAATCAGCTTTTTAGCCAAACTCTGTATTTACCTTTTCTTTGGTCTTTTACTAATTGTTTTAGTTACTGGAGGACAGGGAAAATTTATTGTTGAGAATGGTTTCCAAAGTTTAGGAATAATGTTTCAGAATTTTATTGGATTATGTACCTATACTGATCCGGAACGTACCAATAACTTTCCTCAAGATTGGACCATTTATTATTGGGCTTACTGGATGGTATGGTCCGTTGCAGCTCCGTTTTTTATTGGAAATATCTCACGCGGAAGAACAATTAAACAGACAATTCTTGGAGGATATGTTTTTGGTGTTGGTTCAACAATCGTAAGTTTTATTGTACTTGGAAATTACGGTCTCGGAATTCAGACAAGTGGAGCTACAGATTTTATTGCACAGTATGCTACAGATGGTGATCTCTATGGATTGATACTAAATATTATCGATACAATGCCAATTTCAAAAGTAATTCTTGTAATCACTGTTTTATGTATGATTGCATTTTATGCAACCTCATTTGATTCAATTGCTTATACAGCAGCTTGCTATAGCTACAAAGAACTTGGAGAAAATGAACATCCTCATAAACTAATCGAATTACTGTGGTGTGTATTATTAATAGTACTTCCAATTGCACTGGTCTTCTCTGAAAGTTCCATGAACAACATACAAAGCATCAGCATTATATCAGCATTTCCGATTGGAATTATCATGATAATAATGATTGCAGGATTCTTTAAAGATATTAAAACATATGTAACTACAGGCAAATAATAACACCCCGATTATAAAAAGAGCCTTTCATAAAAAATATGAAAGACTCTTTTTCTTATAGGTTAAAATTAATAAATAACTACTTTTGTTCCTCTTGGAATATTATCATAAATCCATTTTGCATTATCAATCTGAAGTCGTACACATCCATGTGAAAGCGGAATACCCACTCTTCCATCCATCAAAGAACCATTATATTTACTGTAAAGTACACTGTGGAATAAATAATTTCCATAGAACTGTGTATACCAATAACATCTGGCTGATCCAGAATCAAAATAATATCCTTTCCCCTGTACTGTAAATGTTCCAGAAACAGTTGGAGTAGATGATTTTCCAGGCGCACAATCCCAATACATAATATTATTCCATGCACCAAATCTTCCTGCATATACAGCGACTTTACATGCTGCCCGATCAACTAAAATCAAATAGTTTGTATTGCTATTATAAGCTTGCGCCATTTGAAACATCTCCGCCTGCTTGTCTGTTAGCATACTACCATCAGTCTGTAATTGCCAACCATCAATTGACGTAGCTCTCGCCATGGCACCATAAACTCCACCATGTGAATCATTTTCATAGTAGAAATAATACCATTTATTTCCAATCCACTGCCAGCCAGTTCGCATTAATCCATCACTCGAAAAATAGTACCAATTACCATTAACATACGACCAATTAGTTACCATGGAACCGTCACTATTAAAGAGATAATAACCATTATCGAATTTCTTCCAACCCCCTGGTATCATTTTATTATTATCCTGTGGATCTAAATAGTACCAATTATTATTTACATATTTCCACCCCGAACAAATTTGGCCAGAATAATTATCATAATAATACCACTCTCCACTATTAGACATATACCAACCCGCGCGCATATCACCGTTAGGATTAAAACTATATTTTTCTCCTGCAATTACCTTATCTTGTCCCGATACCATTAATCCTGGATATTCTTCATTGTTTCCGTCTAAATAATACCATGCTCCATTCACATATCTCCAGCCGTTCGCAAGTGCTCCGCTTCCATCCGCATAGTACCAACCTTCCGGTTCCAATATCCAGCCTGTCCGCATTGCTCCGCCATTCGCAAAATAATAGTCACAACCAGCTATTGTTTTTTTAGTGTTATTCAACATTAAATATGGATGTTCGGTATTACTTCCGTCTAAATAATACCATGCTCCATTCACATATCTCCAGCCGTTCGCAGGTGCTCCGCTTCCATCCGCATAGTACCAACCTTCCGGTTCCAATATCCAGCCTGTCCGCATTGCTCCGCCATTCACAAAATAATAGTCACAACCAGCTATTGTTTTTTTAGTATTATTCAACATTAAATATGGATGTTCGGTATTACTTCCGTCTAAATAATACCATGCTCCATTCACATATCTCCAGCCATTTGCAAGTGCTCCACTTCCATCCGCATAGTACCAACCTTCCGGTTCCAATATCCAGCCTGTCTGCATCGCTCCACTTGCATCAAACACAAACATATTTCCATTAATTAATTGATGTGTACTTTTACTCATAACTCCCGGCTTGCTAATATTATCTCCGTTAAAATAATACCACACATTTCCGATATAACGCCAACCTGATGCTCTTGTTCCATTCAAGTCGTAATAATACCAGTCCCCTTCTTTCAAAAGCCAACCAGGAGTTGAATTTGAAGGAATTTCAACATTTTTTTCTTCTAAGCTTTGAACTTCATCACTCTGGTTTTGTTCCTTTAAGTTTGGGACTCCACTACTCTGATTTTGTCCCTCAACCTCTATTTTTTCTTCTGATTCTTTTTCTGATGATACTTCTTCTGATGATACTTCTTCTGATGATACTTCTTCTGATATCTTCACATCCGATTGATTATTTTCTACTGACTCTTCATTTTCAATCAGATTCGACTGTTCATAATCCACACTTTCAGATTCATCAATGTATTCTTCCGCAAATGCATAAATTACATTTGATGGTGCACTAAGCACAACAGACAAAACTATCAAAACAGCCATCTTCTTAAATACCCTCATCCTCTTCATATTTTCTCCTTTCAGCACAGTTTCTGCACAATTATTTAAATACAGTGTATCACAATTTTCTGATAACTGCGAGTTATTTATCTACTTGTTTTAAATACAAATAGTCTCTGCCCCAAATAATTGAACACTACAAATGCTCCCATTCCTACCAACATAGATAAGTTATCTTGCACAACTTTGTTCTCGCTACTCAAAATCCATGATACCATTGGTTTTGCCAGACCATATGCCAGCAAATAGCAAATCGTAATATTAACTACAAATATTCCCACCTGTCTCCAGGATTTTTTCTTATCCTGAAAGGTAAAATATTTATTTAAAAAGTAACTCACAATACTGCCCACAACATAATTGGATGCTGACGATACCCAGTAATTCAGATGGCACAGATTATATGCTACGAACATTACTGTTGTCCCCACAAGTGTGTTTATAATTCCAACTAAAATAAATTTCCAAAAAGTCAAGTCTAAATAATGTTTTATATTTTTCATCTTTTATTGCACACTTCCCATTCCTTCTCCGAGGACATACTGCTGTCCATCTGTGTTTACAGCATATACATGTATATGATACTCTCCCAATACAAAATTAAAATTGGCAATGTTCACATTTGTCGAATATGTCCCATCTTCGTTCTGTGGTAACTCCACCCATTGCAAATCACTCTGATCTTCATTGTGCCAAACCGCTGCTGTTACAGATGCAATACTGTCATCATTTTCAATATTATAAGCAATAACAGGTAACGCCGCGGTATGATAATCATACTCTCCGACTGCTATTTCACCTGTTGGCACTTCCCCTTGTCTTAATAAAAGTTCTTCGTTATTTATATCTTTAATTCCAAATACTTCTTATCATTTCAGGTACTTGTTTCACTGTGCTTCTATGATAAAATTCTTTCTACTCCACAAACACCTGTTAAGCTTCCATGATTATACCACACACTGTATTTTCCCGCAATAAAACATATCCAGTGAATGTCTTTTTACAATCACTGAATATCATGTCCCTCTGCCTTTATTCTGTTTCCGTCTCTTACCTTTTCAAGAATGCCTCGGCATTCTTGCTGCGAGGTGCGCGTCATGCAATTGCATGACATACTTCTGCTGCGCACCTCTGCAAGTCTACACTCCGTTTCGGTCGGCGCAAAACCATTGTCCACCGGACAATGTGCGCCCTGCCGGAGGCTATATCAGCTGGGGGAT
>QWCV01003470.1_pt1 | contig 17289 bp, 15 predicted proteins | sample 1972621 | NCBI WGS metagenome assembly QWCV01 (sample SAMN09866699, study PRJNA288562) | Human gut metagenome isolate pre2_stool, whole genome shotgun sequencing... | isolation source: gut | host: Homo sapiens | place: USA: California
AAGATTGTGTTTGTGACAGACGGCGGAGTGATTTGCAAAGTAATTAGTGATGGTAAGGACAAGCCGGTGATGATAGAGGAAGACAAAGTATATGATGAAAATATCTAAAAAGGCTGTATGACTCAAGTACTATGTGGTAAAATAATAAACAGGACACAGAGGAGGTAAATATGAATTATCTGGTAATCGATTTGGAAATGTGCAGGGTAAAGAAGCTCTATAGAAAAACATATAAATACGCCAGTGAAATAATACAGATTGGCGCAGTTCTCTTAGATGAAGGATTCAGCAGAATAGCCACAATGTGCGAGTATGTAAATCCTGAATACGGCGTGCTGGACAATTTCATAGAGAGCATGACAGGCATAAAAAACCGCGATATCAAACAGGCTCCGAAGCTGACAGAGGCACTTGAGCATCTGACAGACTGGCTTGGAGACAGAGAATACAAGGTTTATGCCTGGAGTGATTCTGACAGAACGCAGATACTGCATGAGATAAAAGCAAAGAATATAGAGAGCGCAAAGATAGATGACTTTATGAAAGCAGACCGCTGGATTGATTACCAGGAAGTGTTTAAGAAGCGATTTCATTTAGACAGGTGCTACAGCTTGGAGGATGCACTTGAAAGTGCAGAGATAGAGCCGGAAGGCAGATTCCATGACGGACTGGACGATGCAGTAAATACCGGAGCACTGATAAAGAAGCTGGAGCTGAATCCGGAGTATGAGATTGCCAAGTATGCACTTCCGGAGTCGGACGAGCATCTGAGTTGTACTATTGGGGATTTGTTTGAGGGATTGCAGTTGAAGTTTGGGTAATAAGTTAAGGGAGAGAATGATTATTTGCTTGCAGAAATGGCTTGTGCGTGTTTATGTTTGTAGGAGGGATAAAAATGACATCAAAAGAAATAGTAGATGCTGTAATCAGTTATGTTCGCGATGAAAATGCAAAGTATGCCATTTTGATTGATGGAACATGGGGAAGCGGAAAAACTTACTTATACGAAAACTATTTGGTTGACGCAATTGATTCAGTAGAAGTAGGAAAAAATGAACGGAAGCAAAATGTTTATATTTCTCTTTATGGAATTTCGAGCATTGATTCACTTGCAAAGCAGTTAATTACAAATTATTTGATATATGTCAAAGGAAATGGAAATAAATTAGTAAAAAAAGGATTAAAACCACTTGCAGGAATTATAGGCGTAGCTAGTAGTGCATTTTCATTTTCAATAGGACCGATATCGACAGATTTATCTAATGTATTTGAAAAAATTGAGGGAAGTATAGACGTTAAAGATATGGTTATATGTTTTGATGATTTAGAAAGATGTACAATTCCAATTAATGAGTTCTTTGGTTTTGTTAATAATTTGATAGAACATTGTAATTGCAAGGTGATTATCTTGGCGGATGAGAAAAATATTGGAAAAATATATGCAAATACAAATATAGAAGAAAAATATCTCACAGTGATTTCTGGTAATCGTAAAGTGGTTGAGTACATAGGAGACGGAAAAAATATTAAAACAAAAAATAAAGGACTGGGAAAAGATACAAATGGAGAGATTACAGTTGAGGAAGTGAAAAAACTAAATGAAATGTTATATTCAGAATATTATTTATATAAAGATATCAAGGAAAAAGTAATTGGTAAAACGATGCTGTACTATCCGGCATTAAAAGATGTTATTAAAGAAGTAATATGCGGAAATGAAAAGAGCAAAGGTATAATTCAAGAAGGTCAATATAAAGAATATTTATTAAAGTGCATAAATGATATTGTAAGTGCATTTACAGAAACAGAAAATCGAAATTTACGAATTATAAGGTCATGGATTTTTTCATTTAGAAAAATATATGAAGCAACAACAAAGTATTATTCCAATAGTAAATATTATGAAGAAATTTTGAACGATTTTCTGCGTTATAGTATTTGGGTAGCAGGAGCAATAAAGAAAAATAAAAAGATAACTTGTAGTACAAATTATGGAAGTCAAGATATGGTGTATTTTGAAGGCCATGAGTATACCCATATTTTCAGATATAGTTTTATTGATGCCTGGATTAATCGTGATGTGTGGAGTGACGAAGATTTGTCGCAAGCCTGTAAGTCGATAATTAAGCGTAGAGAACAAGAAGACGTTGATAATCCACCTAAAATACATTCAACAGGCAAAGCACTAAATGAGTTAAGAGACTGGTATCTTATGGAAGACGAGCAAGTTGAGGAAGTATTAGAAAAATTAGTTCATGAAGTCGAAGAAGGCAAATATGCGTATTATGACTATTCTAATATACTTTCAACACTACTATATCTTCAAGTAAATGGACTTTTTACAGGAGATATAAAGAAAATTCAAACTAAGATGATTGATATGATAAAGAAAGATCTTGATGTTCAAGAAGAAAATGACTTCCATAAAAATTTTTCGTCGGAAGAGATAAGAGATAAATATAACGAATTATATCGTCCAATTGCAGAAGAAAGAAAAATAAGAAATCGTGAAATAAACAAAGAGGAACAAGAAGAATCTGACATATATAGAAGTGCGGATGTATTTTATGAGCATTGCCGCAAGATGGCGAATTACTATTGTATCCATAAATCATTTATTGAATACTTGGATTTGGATAAACTGCTTGCATTGATTAATATAAGTAATAATGAAGATATATATACAATACTTCAAGCATTTAAAACTGTATATTTCATGGGAAATCTTAAAGATTTTTATATGGCTGATGTTCAGGGTATAAAGAGAATTATAGAAGGTGTCAAGGATGATGATATAGTGAAACAAGGAGGAATTACAAGAAAAATTGCTCTTAGTAATTTTGTTGAATCGTTAAAAAAGGATTTGATTCTATTGGGAGTAGAAGAATAAACATAGTAAGATATTCAAGGTATAGGAAGGTGATTTGATGGATGATTTAATTTGTGAAATAAGGAGTCTTCTAGAATTAGGTTATGAGGGCGGATATTGGGATTTTAAATCGGACTATCCAGATAAAAATAAAAAAGAAGATAAATTACATGATATCATATGCATGGCAAATAATTTAGAGGATAGGGATGCATATCTGATTTATGGTGCAAACGATGATGGAACAATAAAAGGAATACAGAATACAGAAAAACAAAGACTAAAAACAGCAGATTTTATTAAATTTCTTAGGGATAAGAACTTTGCAGGAGGATTTATCCCAGACATAAAACTCCAAACTATTGTTATTGATAATAATGAGCTTGATATTTTGATAATTCGAAGAGGTAAACATACACCATATTATTTACAAAAGGACTATTATGAGTCAAGCCCAAAAGAAAAATTGAGAGCTGGCGCTATTTATACTAGAACTGCCGATATAAACACTCCTAAGGAGTGTACTGCAAGTGTTGAACATACAGAGTATTTATGGAGAAAGCATTTTGGATATGACTTAAGTCCTTCAAAAAGATTTGATCTTATTTTGAGTGATGTTAAAGGGTGGTCTGATTGTAATTGGGATACTGTTAACTACATGTACTACATAAATCATCCAGAGTATAAAATAGTATCTGGTCAACATAAAGATGGTTATGAGTTACTTGCCTATTTTTATGACGACGAGAGAATGTTATATTCCGAACTAAAATTTGAGTACCTTACGACTATAATATATGAATCTGAATTATGGTTTATGGATATGGGACGTTGCATTATCCCTAAACCCGAAATACGGTATATTATTGGTAAAGGTTTATTTTACTATTTTTTGAAAGATAGTATGAATGGAAAGTTGAATTCAGTAATTAATCGTAGAAATTATTGTTGTAATAGAAGCGGAATCGAAATTCCAGTAATGTTTTTTGATAATAAAAAAGAATTTGAACAATTTGAAGAATGGTTTCAGAAAAGTGGTTATGAAAATGTTGAACATAAAAGAAAAAAATTAATCAAAAATGCCATAATTCAACACATACTTGAAAAAGAAAATAGAGATGGAAGACCAGATGTGGGTATACTTGAAATAGCAGCATGCTATTGGATATATAAGGACTGGAGAATGCAAAAGTATGAGTAGTAATTATTGAGTAGTTCTACTACGTTTTTACTACGATTGACGTCCGTGTATTGCGTAGATTTGCTACAATTTACATTTTTACATACATTTTCAGCAGAAAGTGTTAAAGGTCGAAAGACCTTGCAAAACCTAGCAAAACTACGCGGTATTTATCAGATTATGAAGGGGAAATTTTGTGATTAAAGTTTTATTTATCTGCCACGGCACTCCAGTTTTATGATAATGCAGACCTTCACAGACTGGGGCAACACGGGGCAGAATTTGGTGGAAAGCCTTGGAATTACTATGGTTTAGATTACTAAGCGATGGCATACATATAAAATTTTAAACATATAATGGCACAATCGTGTGGGAAGCGTTGCTGCTGGAATCGTGACTTGCTATGGCGGATTGAGTGAATTGATAGTATTGTAAACATAGTTTTTTTCAATGTTTAATGGTATAATATTACTAGATGTGGCGGAGAGCTTGTGAGGCGTAATGGAAAATATGGAGAATTTATTGGATGCTCAAATTTTCCCAGATGCAGATACGCACAGAAAATCTAATAGGAATAACAAGAGAGGAATGTTGATATGGGAATTTTTTCAAAACCGGAAGTTATTATTTTAAAGGAATCAAATGCCGCAAAAGATCATTTAGATAAACTTGAGTCATTACTTCCAAAAGCTAATAAGGATGTCAAAGATGCAATACAAAAAGAAATTGCAGTCACTAAGGCTGGTATAGCTGGTGAAGATAATATAATGTTTGAACTTAAACATAGCAATATGGATATGGTAGTCTTACATGATATTAATTTAGAAACTAAAAGTGGATTAAAAGCGCAGATAGATTTTATTGTAGTTACATCAAAGGTTATATTTTTGATTGAGTGTAAGAATCTGGTAGGAAATATAGATATTGATTCAAAAGGAGCATTTATCAGAACTGTTACATACGGAACAAAGAAACAGAAAGAAGGAATATATTCGCCAATTACTCAGGGTGAAAGGCATCTATCTGTTTTAAAAGAGGCCAAACTGGATAATGCAGGGCTTGTCACAAGTCTTGCAATTAAACGAAATTTTGACAGCTCTTATAAATCATTAGTAGTATTAGCTAATCCTAAAACAATCGTAAATGACCGATATGCTCCAAAAGAAATCAAAAGTCAGGTTATTAGAGCAGATCAGCTTGTTTCAAATATGAAGAATATTATAGCTGCGTCAAATGATTTTTCTTCTACTAAAAAAGAAATGATGTCAATTGCACAGGGAATTCTTGACATGAATATTGAAAGTCGTAAAGATTATGCAGCTAAGTATGAAGAACTTGTCAAGGAAAATGAGCTTTCTGATTCATCAGATACTAAAAATGAAATTTCTGATAGTAAGCAGAGTGTAAGTGATGATAAATTGATTTGTCCTAAATGTGGTTCAAAACTGGTGCTTAGAACTGCAAATAAAGGGGAAAATGCAGGAAAACAGTTTTATGGATGTTCAAACTTCCCTAAATGTAGATTCATATTGAATATTAAACAGTAGATATTTATATGCTTCATATGAATTTTGGAGCAGAAAGTAAAATAACTCATGATGAACAAAAACAAAACCTTGGAATATTACAACAAAAATGCAGATAATTTTGCAAAAACAACGATAGATGTAAACTTTTACGAGACACAGAAGCATTTTCAAGAACTGTTGCCGGAGCACGGATATATATTGGATTTTGGCTGTGGTTCAGGAAGAGATACAAAATATTTTTTGGAACAGGGCTTTTATGTTGATGCTACAGACGGCTCAGAGGAAATGTGTCATATTGCAAGCAATTACACAGGAATACAAGTCAGAAGGCTGCTATTTGAAGAGCTTGACGAGAACAAAAAATATGATGGCATATGGGCCTGCTCGTCAATACTTCATCTTCCTAAGAATGAACTTAAAGCCGTGTTTATGAAAGAAGAGTTTGTTGATGAAATAGATAATCTGCAACTAAAGGAAGAGTGGATTACAGGCGATGTAAGACCGGGGCGGGGAGAAGAAAAATGGCTGAACGCAATACTGCAGAAGAATTAGATGATGTATATGAAATAAAATATTCGACAGATGCAATGACCGGAGGCGCGGATAAGAGAATGTATCTGTACTATCAGCTTGCAGACAGTATAAAAAAGGCTGACAGTGTGGATATTATTGTTTCGTTCCTGATGGAGTCAGGAGTGAAAATGCTGCTCGGTGAGCTTGATAATGCACTAAAACGTGGTGCAAAAATCAGGATTCTGACAGGAAACTATCTTGGCATTACGCAGCCATCAGCACTGTATCTCATAAAGCATAAGCTTGGTGACCAGGTCGATTTGCGCTTTTATAATGAGAAAAACCGTTCATTTCATCCAAAATCATATATGTTTCATTACAAGGATTACAGTGAGCTATACATTGGTTCCTCCAATATTTCAAGAAGTGCACTGACATCCGGTATCGAGTGGAATTACAGATTCAGCAATAAAACAGATCCGATTAATTATGAGAAGTTTTACAATACTTTTGTAGACTTATTCGATAATCATTCCATAGTAATAGACGATGAAGAACTGAAAAAATATTCAAAGAACTGGCACCGTCCGGCAGTATCAAAGGACTTGGACAGATACGATTTGCAGGATGATAAAGAGACATCAAATCAGATACCGCTATTTGAGCCGAGAGGCGCGCAGATAGAGGCTTTGTGTGCGCTTGAAAATACGAGAGCAGAGGGCGCAAGGAGAGCCTTGGTTCAGGCTGCAACCGGTGTCGGAAAAACATATCTTGCGGCGTTTGATTCAAAAAATTATGAGAGAGTTTTGTTTGTTGCACACCGCGAGGAAATATTAAAGCAGGCGGCAGAATCATTTAAAAATGTACGTGATTCAGATGATTACGGATTCTTTAACGGAGATAGTAAATGCACTGAAAAGTCGGTGATTTTTGCGTCAGTAGCGACTCTTGGCAGAGTGGAATATCTGAATGAAAATTACTTTGCACCGGATTATTTTACATATGTTGTGATTGATGAATTTCACCATGCTGTTAATGAACAGTATCAGAGAATTGTTGATTATTTTAAGCCAAAATTTCTCCTGGGACTTACTGCGACTCCGGAGAGAATGGACGGAAAAAATATCTATGAAATCTGCGATTACAATGTGCCATATGAGATTTCACTAAGGGAAGCAATCAACAAAGGAATGCTTGTGCCGTTTCATTATTATGGAATCTTTGATGAAACAGATTATTCAAAGCTGCATATAGTAAGAGGCAGATATGACGAAAAGGAATTAAATGAAACCTATATAGGCAACGTTCGCAGATATGAGCTGATTTACAAATATTATTGTAAATACGGCTCAAGGCAGGCGCTTGGCTTCTGCTGTTCAAGGGAGCATGCAAGGGAGATGGCAAAAGAATTTTCAAAAAGAGGAATACCATCTGTAGCAGTGTTCAGCGATGCAAGTGGCGAATACACAGAGGATAGAAATGTAGCTATTAGGCAGCTTAAGCAGGGCAAAATCAGAGTGATTTTTTCAGTGGATATGTTTAATGAAGGTGTGGATATCACATCAGTTGATATGGTAATGTTCCTCAGGCCTACGGAATCTCCGATAGTTTTTCTCCAGCAGCTTGGAAGAGGACTCCGTAAATGCAGAGGAAAAGAGTTTCTGACTGTGCTTGATTTTATCGGCAATTATGAGAAGGCGGGCAGAGTGCGTTTTCTTCTGTCAGACAGGAGTAATCAGCATGCAGGTGCGTATAATCCGTCAGATACATCAGCTTTTCCGGATGATTGTCTAGTAGATTTTGATATGAAGCTGATTGATCTTTTTGCAGAAATGGACAGAAAACATTTAAAGCTTAAAGACCAGATAATTAATGAATATTTCAGGGTGAAGGAACTTCTCGGAAGGCGCCCGGACAGAATGGATTTGTTCACATATATGGACGATGGAATTTATGAAATAGCCATTGCTCATTCAAAGGATAATCCATTTAAGAAATATCTCGAATTTCTTAAAGAACTGGATGAGCTTAATCAGGATGAAGAGGTTTTTTACAAAGGAATAGGAAGAGAATTTATCAGTCTGCTTGAAAACACCAGCATGTCAAAGGTGTATAAGATGCCTGTACTTATGGCATTTTATAATCATGGAAATATCCTGATGGAGGTGTCGGAAGAGCAGCTGCTTTCAAGCTGGAAGGAGTTCTTTTCAACCGGAACCAACTGGAAAGATCTCGATAAAAATATGACTATTCAAAAATACAATTCCATATCGGATAAGGAACATTTAAAGAAGATTCTATCGATGCCGGTACATTTCCTTTTGGAGTCGGGAAAGGGATTTTTTGTGAAAAAAGATGGTGTGGCAATCGGGCTTAGAGAAGAGCTGAGACCGCTAATTGATAATCCGGTAATGGTTTGTCAGATGAAGGATGTGATTGATTATAGGGCTATGGACTATTATCAGAGGAGATATAGGCAGTCACAGGAAGATGGAGAATTATAATGTAAACTTATGAAGCAGTTAGGGGGATGAAATCATATGGCTCAAAGAACAGTGGCATTATGTGATGGAAAATTTATAGGAATTGAATCAATTTATACCGTCATAGATGGTAAACAAATTAATATTCCGGACAAACTTGAACAGCTTCGAGCAAAAAGCCGTAATAATGAGTTGTTCTGTCCTTGTGGCTGTGGAGCAAATCTTGTACTGGTGGCAGGTGAACGAAATTTAAGAGAACAGCATTTTAGAATAAAAGAGGGCTTTGATGGTATATGTCAGATGCCCGTTGAAGGAATTAATTCAATTGATTCAAAGATTGCTCTAAAATGTTGGCTGGAGGATAAACTGCATACAGATGATATTGAAAGCAGGGTTCCTATAAGAACTGTATCTGAGTCTGAAAGAAAATATGAATTTACATTTATGTCAGCGAAAAAGAAGGTAGCTTTATCTTTTTGCAATGAATACCGTAATTTATCGGATGATAAATTTACTATTCTTGAACAGCATAGCAATGGTAATTCAATTATTTATGTTGCGTCAGGGGATAAATCCGAAACAAATGGACAGTACCCGGAAGGGTTAATGAAAATTCAGAAGAGACAGGGCTATTGCCTGCTTTTAAATGTAGATGGAGCTGATTATTCAAAGGCTGAGTTGACAGTTGTATATTATGAAAAAAATGCTGATGGAGTATGGGAAAAAGTCAATATAGCAAGAGATAAATTAAGTAAATTTGACATATCAGATTCATCACAGATAATGTATCATAATCATTCGCTGTCTGATATGTTAAAGGAAAAACAACTGGAGTTTAATAAGCATAAGCAGGCAATTATTTATCAGCGTGAGTTGGATAAGATACATGCTGAAGAAGCCTGGAGAGCTGACGAGGAACGAAGAAAACAGGCTAGAATAAAAGCTGAAAAAGATAGAAAGGCAGAACTTGAGCGTAGAGAAAAAGAAAGAATAGAGCAGGAAAAAATTGCTGCTGAGAAAAAAGAACAAGCCCGAATGGAACAAGAAAGAGTTGAGGTTGAAAAAAGACAGAAGAGACAGGAATTCCTAAAAGTCGTAAATAGTGGTGATTGTCCGGAAGATAGGGTTTTAACTGATGAAGGAGGACGCAGATGGGTACAGTGCGAGTTCTGTGGAAAATTTGCTCCGGCAAGTGCATTTGCTTCATATGGTGGTTTCGGAAAATTAAATAAAGGAAAGTGCTATGAATGCTCAAGAAATCCGAATATAAATACAGAAGTAAATGTCTCAGAGGAAAAAGCAAGACAAAAGCAAAGATATGATCCTAATATATGTCCTGAATGTGGTGGACGTTTGCGATTAATACAAGGTCCTTTTGGTAAATTTATGGGATGCGAGGACTATCCTACGTGTAAATTTAATAGAAGAGTAAGAAAAAAATAGGAACGTTAGAGTTCGAACTGTGCTTATTGTTTTGTATAGAGGGAAAAATTAAATGTCTGATTCGAATGTACAAATTGAAGAAGTATATAAAAGAGTACCATTTTTCCCAACTAATTGGGATGATTATAATAAATGTCCGGTCTGTAATAGTGTATTAAAAAACGGCAAAAAAATGGCTAAAATATATAGTAATGGAGAGTTAATAGAAGAAGATGTACTTTTGCCACTAAAAATATGTCAAACTTGCGATATTGGATATGGAACACCTGAATTGATAGAATATATACATACAGTGTACCGTAAAATGCATATTAACCCAATGCAACTAAGAAAGAACGACATAGGAAATGGGAATGTGAATGATATAAAATTGCGGATACAGATGCAAAATAGTTTTCATAATAAACACAAATCAAAGAATGGGCAGTATCCGGAAGTTGATAAATTGCTTGGAATCATTCAAAAAAGAAAAGATAAACAAATTAAGGGTTCATTGTCAAAGTATATGGGTATTTCTAATGTTGAAAAAAATACAATTCATAAAAAGAATGAGGAGTATAATGTTATCCCAACAGATGCACAAATTTATGTAGGCAATTCAGAACAGCATGTTTGTTTGGGAAAAATGACAGGAAGTGTACGTCTGACAAATAGAGTCTTGGCATGTAAGGGAAAAATTTATCCTTGTAATATAAAGCAATGTCTTAGATGTAAAAAATATTTTATTTCCCCGAGAGATTTTTATTCTAATAGTTCTTTACCAGATAATTATACATATATTGAGCCTGCAAATAAAGTTGTGTCAATTAGTCCGCATGATTTTATAGTAAGAGTAAATACTAATAGGTGCACTTCCGGTGGACACAGACTGAAAGATATAAAGTGCAGCGTTCCGTTAGGGTTATTCTCAGGTGGGGTAAGAAGAGTAGAAGTACCTGCAGCATATTGTTATGTATGTGATAAATATTATATTCTAGATGAAGATTATGAAATGTTGAAGAAAAAAGGTGTAGTACTTTGCCATATTGATGAAAAGGAAGAATTGGTGAAAGATTACGGTTATGATGACTGCGATTTTGAATTAAATAAGGAGTCACTGTTACATAAAATTGGATATAATGTAAGTGCAACAGATAATCTTTTATGTTCTAAGCGTTGGTATATTCTAGAGTCAGCGGTGGACTTTGAGATTTTGACAAGAGAAGAGATTTGTTCTCATTTAGATTATCTCATACATCGAAGTAAAGGCAGGTTACATTATGAGGATGCAATAAGCAAATGGGAATGTGACAGAACTCATATTGCAAACTATAGGAGCAATGAATTAGAAACGATTAAAGCAGAATCTATATCGACAAAAAGAAGAATATAACGAACTGTTTGGCCTTAATATGATTTCAAGATAGGAAGGTAATGTAATAATGTCGGAGAGCCTATTACTACAGGATGTAAAATCTGCACAAATATGATAGAATAAAAATTGAATATTTATACATTTTGGGGGATAGAGGTGATATGCTTGAAGCAGACGAAAGTAACAGAGTGGATTATATCAGGCAATCCAGAACAATATAATGTAGTAGATGCATTTCATAATTTGCATAGAGTGGATTGGGCACAAAAGGCAAATATGACGGCTGGTGATATAGTTTATATTTATGTATCAGGAAATGTAAAAGCAATTAAATTTAAATGTAGAGTAAACAAGGCTGATCTTGACGAACCGGATATTGATGATCGAGAATATGATCTTTCAGGCCAGTTTGATGGTACGGCTGGCCGCTATATGGAATTAGAGTTACTTGAAGAGTACGTGGGTGATGAATATTCCAGGGAAGAACTGATGAAACATGGATTTAGGTCACCACAAGGGCCAATACGCATGCCAGAATCGGTTAAACAGTATTTAGAATCAATAAGTGTATTTGAACATAGATATCCAGTAAATACAGCTGTATGGATTGCGACAGCATTGCTTTCAGCAGAATCGTTTGATAGTAATCCGGTATGTAGTAAAAAGGATATGTATTTTAAACAAACATCAATCATACAGCGTGCACAAAAGTTGGCGGAAAGCAGTGTGGCAAATGCTCGTTGTTCGCAGTGGTGTTGCGCGGATAATGATAACTCATCTAATAATTATCTCCGGGGAGATTCCGAAGAAAATAGTTCATTGAGAAGATTAAGTCTTCTGGATGAATTTCCGGAGAAAACACACCCGGAAGGGCTCAACATGGCGGATGAGTTGACTATGAATGGGAATAAAATAACAATGGAAGAACTGTTCTATTTTGTCAGAGAGCAGTATCCAACGATTATCGGAAATGATAGTAAAATTGATTACATAGGAGTTCTGGATTATCTACGAGATAACACAGATGTTCCGTATTCTAAGCCAGATGCACCGGGGCTTGCAGCAGAAGAAGTAAGTCGTCTTTTGGAAGTAAAGAAAAAAGGACAGAATGCTATAGCTGAGTTGAAAAAGATGGCAGAAGCATTTGCTGTTAGATTTAAGTTAGAAAAATGCATGTCTATGTCTTGGCTGGATGGTTCAAATACAAAAACACGCCGCTATTTATGGGCACCATTAAAATACGGAAAATATGCGGATAATCCAGTAAGTGTATCGGTGTTTGTAGAAAAACGTAACAGCGATACTTGTTATCGAGTAAGTTTGGAAATAAAAAATGATGGTGATGACAAAGACATAATGAAACAGTACCATTCACATTTAGACATTCCTCTTAATGTGGCGGCAGGCCTAGTTTATGTTTCTGTTTCTGGTAGCAATGAGTGGGGAACTCCAGATATTTTGAATAAGACGCAAGATGAAATAAAGCAGGAAGTTGAATCTGGAAAGCTCAAGAAAGTGCAAATATGTAAGTACATTGATAGAAAGCCGGATGAAACAAACGCTTATTATCATACAGAAATAACTAAGGCCATAGCAGCTATACTGCCATATTATGACCATGTACTTGGAATTGAAAAGATAGAGTATTATCCAAGTCTTGCTGAATATGATCCAGGAATTACTGCAGAAGAATATGAAAGAATTCTGGGTGATGAGAATATTGTAAAAAGCGCATGGTTAGATACCCTTCATTATTTGTATTTGATGGGTGGAATAGGAACCTGCAAGCAGATAGCGAATAAATATGGAAATGGCGCCGCGCATTATAACACGAATGCAATCAATGTTGCTAAGGCTGTACATAAGGAAACAAACTGTCCGTTATGTGCAAGAGATACAGGAGAAAATCAATACTGGCCAGTTTTGTTCTATGGACGAGATTTGGCAGACAGTGCCGATGGTGTATTTTCTTATAAAATGAGAGAGCCTTTGATGGAGGCAATCAAAGCATTAGAGGAAAGAGGTGTGTTCCAGGAGATGAAAGAAGCAAATAAAGAGTTTGATAAGAATTTAATATTATATGGACCTCCTGGAACAGGAAAAACATATAATTCTGCTACATACGCTGTTGCAATTTGCGATGGGAAGTCTGTAGATGAACTTACAGATTATGACGCAGTTATGAAAAGATACAATGAATTAAAAAAAGCTGGAAGAATAGCATTTACTACATTCCACCAGTCATATGGATATGAAGAATTTATAGAAGGTATCAAGCCGGTAGTAGATGATGAAGCAACCGATATATCCTATACGATAGAGCCGGGTGTATTTAAAAAGTTTTGTGATATTGCCGGAACACCGGAAAATATGGAAATTGATCACAATGCGCAAGTATGGTTCGTAAGATTAAATGGCGTAGGAAAAAATGACCTTAAAGAAGCGTGCTTCAAAGAGGGAACCATAAGATTTAGCTGGGAAAATGAAAATGTAGATGACAGTTATAAGAAATGGTTTAATATGATGAGCCCTGGGGATTATGTTGTTTCCTATAATGGCGCAAATGTTAATATTGACGGAATCGGAATCATTGAGGATAGCGAGCCATTTTATGATGAACAGAGATCCAGCTTTAAATGGACTCGTAAGGTAAAATGGCTTGTAACAGATATCGTAGAAAATATTCGTGAACTGAATGGTGGTAAGTACCTGCCAAATTTTGAAATCACAAAACTTAACAGAGTTAGAATTAGTGAGCTTCTGGAGTTGGTATCTAAGCATGGTGGGTATGCAGGAGAGAAGAATGAGAAACCATATGTGTTTATCATTGATGAAATCAACAGAGGTAACATTTCAAAAATTTTCGGAGAACTGATTACTCTGATTGAGTCGACAAAGCGTGCCGGAATGGAAGAAGCTGCATCTGCTATCCTTCCATATTCAGGAAAACCATTTAGTGTGCCGTCTAACGTGTACATACTTGGAACGATGAATACCGCAGATAGATCCATAGCTTTGATGGATACAGCGCTTCGGAGAAGATTCCAGTTTATTGAAATGATGCCGGATTCAGATGTGCTTAGAAAGATTCATGCGGATAAGGTAGAGGATTTGGATGTTGCAGCAATGCTTGATAAAATCAATGAAAGAATTACATTCTTATATGATAGAGAGCACACAATTGGACATGCCTTCTTTACTGGACTTAAGGATGACGCATCACTTTCAAAGCTGCAGTCTATATTTGAAAAATCTGTAATTCCATTATTACAGGAATACTTCTATGAGGACTATCAGAAGATACAGCTTGTATTGGGCGATAATGCCAAGAGTGATGATAGCTTGAAGTTTATTCTTGATGAGAAAGTAGTAGCAAAGAATATTTTCAAAGGTAATGTTGAAGACGTGATTGATCTTCCGGAAAAGAGATATTCAATCAATAACGTAGCCTTTGGCAATATTAATAGTTATAAGGAAATTTTGTAAAGCGTGGTGATAACATGGGTAAACCGTTTGAGGTAAAAGAGTTTGACTCCATTATCTGCAATGCGGATTATAAAGATGATGAAAAATACAAATATTTGAATCAGAAAGAATTCGATAATCTGGTGGCGTTTATCCATGAGTTTACCGGAGATGCGGATAGTGCAGATGCGTTAGACTTTATGAAGATTGGCTACCGACGTAATGTTGGAGAAGTAGTCTCTATAAAGAACTACGTTGGTCTGATTCAAATGAAGAATGGTTTCCAGATCCAGGTACTTCCAAAGATATCGTTTGGAGCGGAAGACGAAGGAAATGTGCAAACCAAGAGAGTGTTCCTTAGAATGCTCCGAAGCATGAAGGATTTTCCAAGTAAGGTTTTCAACGATGCTTCTTTAAAAGTAGACCAGATGAATTTATACGAGCTGTTTATCAATATGTATCTGCAGGAAGTCAGACAGTTGGTGAAACGCGGTATAAAGTCAAATTATGTTGGACAGGAAGATAATTTGCGTTATTACAAAGGAAAACTGCTGGTAAATCAGCAGGTGAGGGCGAATTTGGCCCACAAGGAACGCTTTTACGTAGCTTATGAAGAATTCCATCCCAATAGGGCAGAAAACCGGCTTGTAAAGGCAACACTCGCAAAGTTACAGAAATTGACGACAAGTGCAGAAAACTCAAAAGAAATTAGACAGCTACTAACAGCTTTTGAAATGGTGGATGCTTCGGTAAATTATGCGAAGGACTTTTCACAGGTGGTTATTAATAGAAATACAAAAGATTATGAGATGCTTATGCAGTGGTCTAAGGTATTTCTGATGAATAAGAGTTTTACGACGTTCTCCGGATCCACAGCATCAAGAGCCTTGCTGTTCCCGATGGAGTCTGTATATGAAAGTTATGTAGCACAGCAGATGAAAAAGGTGATGAGTCCGGAAGGCTGGGATGTATCCAGCCAGGACAAAGGACACTATCTTTTTACAGAACCAAGGCGACAGTTTGCGCTAAGGCCGGATATTGTTATGAAAAGAGGAGAGCGTACAGTAATTCTGGATACTAAGTGGAAAAGCCTTGTTGATAACGAAAGAGTAAATTATGGTATTTCACAAGCGGATATGTATCAGATGTATGCATACTCGAAGAAATATAACACACCTGAAATATGGCTGTTATACCCGGTGAATGATGAAATGAGAAATCATTATCCAATCCGGTTTGAGAGTGGAGATGGAACAACAGTAAATTTGCATTTTGTTGATGTCGATAAAATAGAAGAGAGTTTGAAAGAACTTAAAGGCAAATTAGAAGCAGGTGAATAGGATGGGCAATATAAAATTTGACAAAATCCTTGGACTTTTAGAACCATTAGAAACTGATAGTGTAGGAGAATGGATAATAGATAAAGAGCACAAAGGAACAGAAGACGATCCTAAACACTTCCCATGGGATAAATTTGTGAATAGAGAGTGATTAGGATATGATTAGGATAGTAAAAAGCGATATTACAAAAATCAGAGATGTGCAGGCAATTGTAAATGCAGCAAATAACTCACTTCTTGGTGGAGGCGGTGTAGATGGTGCTATTCACAGAGCAGCAGGACCGGAACTTCTGGTGGAGTGCAGGACACTTCATGGATGTGAAACAGGAGAAGCAAAGATAACAAAAGCCTATAATTTACCATGTGATTATGTTATTCATACTGTAGGACCGATATGGAATGGAGGAAGTAATAGAGAAGAGGAGCTTCTTGCTAACTGCTATTTTAATTCCATGAAGCTGGCAATGGATAATGGAATAAGGTCTATTGCATTTCCTTCCATATCAACGGGAGCATATGGTTTTCCGGTTGAGTTGGCAGCAAATATTGCAGTACATACAGTAAACAGGTTCTTGCAGGATAATCTGAACAGCTTCGATTTGGTGGAATGGGTGCTGTTTGATACTCATACTGAATCGGTGTACGAAGCTGCGGAAAAATCATACATGGAAGATGAAAGTGATGATTTTGATTTTTGATTAAAGTTTTTATTGATGATTTTGGAACAAAGATTCGAATTACGAGGGCAGACTTTGGGACTCGTAAAATCATATACTAAAGACAATCAAAGAGCTGATATCATTTGCAACTAATAAGGGAGTGTGTGATTATGAGAAATAACAAGAATTCTATCGTAGAAAACGTAATTTTGTTTCTGGTAGCTATTGGAGTATTTGCTATCATAGGTGGATTCGCAGGATGGATATGGTGGAGATGAAAGCTTTCCACATGATGGAAAACAGGGAAGATGCGGCTGTGGCGAGGGCTACAGTTGGGATGATAATGATGGCAAATTCAAAAGAAGGTGGTCAGAGTGGGACTATTTAAGAAAAAGACAGTTACAAAGGCATATGATAAAGAAAATAAGAAACCGGTAATCAAAGCGAGCATATG
>QWCV01002071.1_pt1 | contig 17269 bp, 16 predicted proteins | sample 1972621 | NCBI WGS metagenome assembly QWCV01 (sample SAMN09866699, study PRJNA288562) | Human gut metagenome isolate pre2_stool, whole genome shotgun sequencing... | isolation source: gut | host: Homo sapiens | place: USA: California
AGCTGAATGAGGCAAACAACTGGACCCATACCTGGAATGGTCTTGCGAAGAAGGCAAGCGGAACCGAGATGCACGCAATAAGCGCCACCACGGCAGCGGTGCGCAGCAAGTAGGTAACGCGCCGCTTGCGCCGGCGTTTGGCCTGGTGGGCGCCCAGCATGGCAAGCACGGCGCTGTCTGTTTTTGCCTGAATGTCTGCGGGGGGCTGGGGCAGGGTGCTGTCTGCCAGGGCCTCGGCGTCGGCCTCGTCCTGCGCCTTGGCATACATCATGCCCGCAAGTTTCAGCGTGCGCAGCTCGCCGGGCGGGCAGCCGGGGGCTTTATTTGCGGCCATGCGTGTTCACCTCAATTCCCTTTTTCACACATGCCTCGCACAGTGCCCTTCTGGCGCGCACTGCTATCATGCGAAGGCTGCTTGGTTTTACGCTTAAAAATTCCGCAATCACTTCGTCGTCCAGCTCGTCCACATAGCGCATGCGGATATAGTCGCCATACTGCGGCTTCAGCCCGGCAATGCAGTGGCGTATCTCGTCCAGCGTCAGGTTGCCCACGGCAATATCCTCTGCGTTTTCGTCGGAAAAGGTGGAAAGCCATTCGTCCTCTGCCGGCACAATATGCTTTTTCTTTTTCAGCTCTTCAAAGGCGGTGTGGCGCACAATGGTGAACAAATAGCCGGTCTTTTCCTGATGCGTCAGGCGGGAAAGCTTGCCGAACATGCGAATGAATTTCAGTATAGAGGTTTGCACCACATCAGAGGCCGCGTCCCAATCGTTCATATATTTGTATGCCCGGCGCAGCAATGCCACCCGGTTTTCCGCGTAAAGCGCAGCTATCTCGTTGTCATGTCCCTGCTGCAAAAAGTTTCCTCCTCAGAGCATGTGTGCGCAAGGGCGCTAATCACGCCGTTTCACCACGGTGCGGGCCAAATCTACAATCAGGGCCAACTGTGAGGGGGGTGCAGTTTTCCACAATGGCCGCAAGCTGCTGTTCGAATTGCACTTTTCGAGGCGAAAGGGTGTCTGAAAGCAGTTCGTTCGGCGTAACGTCCAGCGCATTGGCAATGCGCACAAGCATCGCAAGGCTCAGCTTTGTGTTGTTGGTTTCAATGTGGCTGATGTTTGCTTTGCTGGTATCGGCCAGCTCTGCCAGGCGTTCGCTTGTCATGCCGCGTTTGTGGCGAAAGGCGCGAATGCGCGCGCCAATGGCGGCATAATCCAATTTTAGCTCCATACAATACACCTTTTGTATATTGTATGGTCTAAATTGGCCCCGAAAAATGCGCGGGAAAATCTAAAGTTTCTTGTGTAGTCATAAACCCCATTTTTTGTAGAAGCGGCCCGAAACGAAACGCTTATCTTAGAAAAATAAAAAATTTTACCTTTTTTGTTGCAGAACCGCCTTCTCGAGAATTAAGTAAAGTAGGGGAATAGGTGGGCTCCGGCAAGGCATGCAAGCGCACAAAGGCTGCTGCAAGTGCCTGCAGAAGCCCGCTGGCCGGCGAAAGGCTCTGTTTGCATGGCGGAAAAATAAGGCAAATATTATACACTTTTCACAATAGGAACTGCGCTTCGTTTTCGCATGCCAATTGTTTCCATAAAATTCCTCTGAGGAGGAGTTTTATGTCGATGCGTGTCAACTTTTCAAAACAGCTTTTAGATTACCGCACTGCCAACCACTTGACACAAAGCCAAATGGCAGAGATGTGCGGAATTTCTGTGCGCCGGTATCAGGAACTGGAACAGGGACATTCTCTGCCACTGCTCTCTACGGCCGTGCGCATGGCCGCAGCTTTCGATTTGAGTTTAGATTCTTTGAAAGGGGAGGTGAAATGAATGCCGTTTGTGTATCTTACGTTCCGGCACAGCGTCCGGCCAGAGGGCGGGCAGGCCTTTCCCACGTTCGGCATCCGGTGCTGGAAGCTTGGCAGTGCGGCAGGCGCGGTGCCCGTGGTGTGCGGGCAGGTTTGTGACGTAAGCCCCAACGAAGCCTTTGTGAAAGCGCTTGCAGGCCGCTGCACGCGCGAAGGGCTGGAGCCATGCCATTTGCCCTGTGTGGTGGAAGACGCCCTGGCGGGCGGCCTGCCGGGCGAATACCCATGAAAGAAAACGCCCGGCGGAAAATGCAACAAAAGGTGCAATATAATATTATTGTACCTTGCCATGCATGTTTTTGCTAGCCCTTCCGGCGCATTTTCTCGCAGAAAAGAAGGAAACACCGGCAAAATGGCAGCCGGGGCCGTGTTTTTGAGGCAGTGGAATATTTGTGGCACAGTGTGTGGTGCAAACATGCTTTTTCTGCGCGCAAGGGCATTTGCACGGCACATATGCCTCTGCGGACCATGCGCACCGGCTGCCACAGGCTGCTGGCGCACTGTACACAGGGTAAAATGCCTGCGCCGGGCGCAGAACACACATTTTTGTTGGGGGAAAAGGCTTGACAAACAGGCGGTGATTCTGTATGATAAATAGGCACTCTTCTTTCGAGTGTTTTTTTAGGGGTATAGCTCAGCTGGTAGAGCAGCGGTCTCCAAAACCGCGTGCCGAGGGTTCGAATCCTTCTGCCCCTGCCATATGGCCCGGTAGTTCAGTTGGTTAGAACGCTAGCCTGTCACGCTAGAGGTCGTGAGTTCGAGCCTCATCCGGGTCGCCATATGCTGCTATAGCTCAGTAGGCAGAGCACATCCTTGGTAAGGATGAGGTCGTGCGTTCGAATCGCATTAGCAGCTCCACGAAAAAGCCCGAAATTTGGCTATACAAAGCCATCTTTCGGGCTTTTTTATTTTTTTCGAAATGGGAAAATATGGATAGAAAAACCCTGAAAAAGCCTCATAAACTACCACATAAACTACCACATAAACTACCACATAAACTACCACATAAACTAACACATGAACTAACACTTATCTTCCTGTTCCACTTGCCGGGCGGGCGTGCAGGGCCAAAGCCCGCACGCCGGTTTGCGTGCGGAAGTGTTTGGAACGGCTGTGTTTTGGCAGGCACTGCAGGCGGCGCGCCGCACTGGGGCCTGCGGCCATGGCATGGCATATGGCGCTGTGCCGCATGCGGCTGCTTTGCTTTCAAGGCGTGCTGCCTGCGCGCCCATGCCGCCGCATGCAGGCGGGGCCGCCCGGCGTCCTGCCGCGGCAGGGGCAGACATTCCGGCAAATTTTTCTGGTAAAAATCTGCCGCGGGTTCCGCATTATGTGCAAAAGGCCCACGCTTTTGTGCAGTGTATCAGACAAAACGACAAATTTTGAGAAATTCGAAAAATCCCGCCGGAAGGGCCCCGTTTTATGTTACAATAAATATGACACAACGAAACGGGCGGCGAACGCCGCCGCAGAAGAGGCATCAGGAATTTCTGAACATTATGTGAGGAGTGTGTTCCAACCATTATGGCACAAGAAAAAAGTGCGAAAGAGTTTTTCAAAGCGTCTGAACGCGTGGCAGACCTTGGCATCATTGCCTGTACCGGCGCGGAGGAACTGACACAGAAGATCAACCAGCACCTGTTGCGCTGGGCAAGGGAAGCGGACATTCAGGATGAGACATTTATCATCGACAGCGAATGCCCGCGTTTTTCTTCGGGCGACGGCAAGGGCCTGATTAAAGCGTCCATTCGCGGCGATGACTTGTTCTTCATTGTGGATGTGGGCAACTACAGCTGCAAGTACAAAATTTTCGGCCACGAAAACTGCATGAGCCCGGACGACCATTTTCAGGATTTGAAGCGCCTGATTCAGGCGGCCAGCGGCAAGGCGCACCGCGTCAGCGTGGTGATGCCCCTTTTGTACGGCAGCCGCCAGCACCGCCGCAATTACCGCGAAAGCCTGGATTGCGCCGTGGCCCTGCAGGAGCTGCAGGCCCTTGGCGTGCAGAACATTGTGACGTTTGACGCGCACGACCCGCGCATGCAGAACGCCGTGCCCCTGATGGGCCTGGACAATATGATGCCCACCTATCAGGTGATCAAGGCCATGATTCGCTGCGTGCCCGATTTGCGGCTGGACAGCAAGCACTTCATGGTCATCAGCCCGGACGAGGGCGCCATGCAGCGCAACATGTATTATTCCAGTGTGCTGGGCGTGAACCTTGGCATGTTCTATAAGCGCCGCGATTATTCGCGCGTGGTGAACGGGCGCAACCCCATTGTGGCGCACGAATACCTGGGCGAAAGTGTAGAGGGCAAGGACGTATTTGTGGCAGACGACATCATTTCGTCTGGCGAAAGCATGCTGGACATTGCCTTTGCACTGAAAAAGCAGGGCGCGCGCCGCATTTTTGCCAACGCCACTTACGCTATTTTCACAAACGGCCTGGCCGCCTTTGACGAGGCGGTAGAGCAGGGTGTGCTGAACGGCGTGTTTGGCACGAACCTCACCTACCTTACGCCCGAGCTGAAAAGCCGCGCCTGGTTCCACGAGGTGGATGTGTCGAAGTATATTGCCTATTACATTGCCGCAGTGAACCACGACATTTCCGTCAGCGCCATCATCGACCCGCACGAGAAAATTCGCGCGCTGCTGGATAAAACCTACGGCCAGCAGTAACTGCAAGGCATTTTGCAGCAAAGCCCGCTAAGGGCTGTTGCCGCAAGAACGCATTGGCCTCAGGCCGCGGCTGTTTCAGCGCCTGGCGCATTTCCAAGGCCCGGCAATCCACTAGGATTGCCGGGCCTTTTTATGCTGTATACAGCGCATGCGCTGCCCTGGGGCAAACTTTTGCGCCGGTGGTTGCCAGCCGCATGTGCGGCTGATATACTGGGAACATACCCGGGCACCGGCCGCGGGGCACCGGCACGCCCCGCGGCGCGCACACGGTGTGAGGGAAGGGGGCTTTGGCGGTGTATCTGCTGTTTCTGGCTATTTGGGCGGTGGGCGTGTTCATTTTATGGAAAAACGGCCCCGCAAGGGCCAACCCGCCGGGCGCGGCGCTTGGCGTGTTTTTTCTTGTATGGGGCCTGGGCGGCTGTGCCGCCATGGGGCTGGGCCGCAGCGGCATGCAGGCGCTGGGCGCTTTAAGCCTGGGGCTGGGCCTGCTGCTGGCGTTTACGGGCGCGTTCCGCCTGCGCAATGGATATGCCTGCCGCCTTCCGGTGCAGGGCGTATACTGTTCGTGCAATGTGTATGTGTCAAAAGGCGTGGCGCAGTGCGCGCCCGTGTTTGAATATACGGTGAATGGCCGGCACATTCGCGCGCAGAGCGCCGAAGCCATGGGGCGCCGCAAGCTGGAAGGGCGCTACCGCGAGGGCGAGCGCTACGAAATATTTGTGGACGAAAAACACCCGCGTTTGTTTGTGCTGCAGCGCAGGGTGCATCTGCTGGATGTGGGCCTGCTGGCATCTGCGCTGCTGTTTGCGGCGCTGGGGGTGTGGTGCTTTTTTGCCGGCTGAGGGGGCCGGCACGCTTTTTGTGCCCTGTGCAGAAAGCAAAAAAGCGCATTTTGCTTGACAAGCCGCGCTTTTGCTTTATAATGAAATACGGAAATCGGAAAACGGCGCTGACCGGACAAACGCCGCACATCTGCATGCTTTTCAGAGAGAGGGTGCAAGGCTGAAACACCCTTGGCATGGCAGGCGGCGCGCCACCCGCGAGCTTCCCGCGACGAGCGGGGCGTACAGGCTGCGTTAAAGCCGAAAAAGCGGCACGCTTTGCGTGCAACTTGGGTGGTACCACGGAAGCCTTTGCGGCCTTCGTCCCTTGGTGGGGCGGGGGCTGCTTTTTTTTCGAAATATGAATGGAAAGAGGAGAAATACGAACAGTATGGAATGGACAGGCCTGAACGAACTGCGCGAGAAATATCTCTCGTTTTTTGAGGGCAAGGGGCATCTGCGCCTTGGCAGCTTCCCGCTGGTGCCGCACAACGACAACAGCCTGCTGCTCATCAACTCGGGCATGGCGCCCATGAAAAAGTGGTTTCTTGGCCAGGAAGAACCGCCGCGCCACCGCGTAACCACCTGCCAGAAATGCATCCGCACGCCGGATATTGAGCGCGTGGGCATCACCGCGCGCCACGGCACCTTCTTTGAGATGCTGGGCAACTTCAGCTTTCAAGATTATTTCAAAGAAGAGGCCATTCCCTGGGCGTGGGAGTTCCTCACCGATGTGCTGAAAATAGAGCCGGAAAAGCTGTATATCTCGGTATATCTGGATGATGACGAAGCCTACGACATCTGGACGAAGAAAGTGGGCATCCCCGAAGACCACATGGTGCGCTTCGGCAAAGAAGATAACTTCTGGGAGCATGGCTCTGGCCCGTGCGGCCCGTGCAGCGAAATCTATTTCGACCGCGGCCCCGAGTTTGGCTGCGGCAAGCCGGATTGCAAGGTGGGCTGCGACTGCGACCGTTATATGGAAGTGTGGAACCTGGTGTTCAGCCAGTTCGACTCTGACGGCGCGGGCACTTACACACGCCTGGAAAAACCCAACATCGACACCGGCATGGGCCTGGAGCGCCTGGCCTGTGTGATGCAGGGCGTGAGCAACCTGTTTGAAGTGGACACCGTGCACAACATCTTGAACCATGTGGAAAAAATCACCGGCAAAAAATACGGCGAAAATGAGGCGCAGGATATTTCTATCCGCGTCATTACCGACCACATCCGCTCTACCGTGTTCATGGTGTCGGACGGTATTCTGCCCTCCAACGAGGGCCGCGGCTATGTGCTGCGCCGCCTGCTGCGCCGCGCTGCACGCCACGGCCGCATGCTGGGTGTGACGCGCCCCTTCCTGGCCGAGCTGTGCGACACGGTTATTCGCGAAAACGGCGGGGCATACCCCGAACTTGTAGAGCATTCCGACTATATTAAAAAGACCATTGCCGCCGAGGAAGAGCGCTTCTCGCGCACCATCGACCAGGGCCTTGCCATTCTGAACAGCATGATTGAGAACCTGAAGGGCGCGGCCGCCGAGGGCGCAAAGCGCATTCTCTCGGGCCTGGATGCCTTCAAGCTGAACGACACCTTCGGCTTCCCGCTGGACCTGACCAAGGAGATTGTGGCCGAGCAGGGCATCACGGTGGACGAAGAGGGCTTTGCCGCGGCGCTGAAAAAGCAGCGCGATACCGCCCGTGCCGACCGCATGCGCCGCGATATCTCCGGCTGGGCGGCAGACCTGTTCAGCGAGGTAGACGCCCCGGCCACCGAGTTTTTGGGTTATGACATGCTGGAGGCGCCCGGCTGTGTGGTGGCGCTTTCCGACGGCGACGAACTGGTGGACGCCGTGGCCACAGACGACGGCGAAAAGGAGGGCGTGCTGGTGGTGCTGGACCGCACCCCCTTCTATGCCGAAAGCGGCGGCCAGGTGGCGGACACCGGCACGCTGCAGGCGGCCGGCGGCGCAAAATTGTCGGTGTATGCCGTGAAAAAGACGCCGAAGGGCTTCTTTGTGCATACCTGCGCCCTGCAGGAGGGCACCCTGCGGGTGGGCGAAGTGGTGACGGCCAAGGTGGACGCTGCGCGCCGCCACGCCATCATGCGCAACCACACCGCCGCGCATCTTCTGCAAAAGGCCCTGCGCGAGGTGCTGGGCGACCATGTGCATCAGGCGGGCTCGTATGAGGACGATGAGCGCGTGCGCTTCGACTTCACCCATTTCTCTGCCGTGACGCCGCAGCAGCTGGAACAGGTGGAGCGCATTGTAAACGAAAAGATTTTGGAGGCTTTGCCTGTCAATGTGCGGGTGATGCCCCTGGCAGAGGCAAAGAAAATTGGCGCCATGGCGCTGTTCGGTGAAAAATACGGCGACACGGTGCGCGTAGTGGACGCCAGCGGCTGGAGCACCGAATTCTGCGGCGGCACCCATGTGAAGAATACGGCCGAGGTGGGCTGCTTTAAAGTGATTAGCGAGGCCAGCGTGGCGGCGGGCATCCGCCGCATCGAGGGCACCACCGGCTGGGGCGTGCTGAAGCTGCTGGAAGAAAAGACGGATGTGATTGCCCAGGTGGCGGGCACGCTGAAAGTGTCGAACGTGCACGACCTGCCCGCGCGTGCCGCGGCCGTGGCCGGGGAAGTGAAGGCGCTGCAGAAGGAGCTGGATGAGCTGAAAGCGCGTGAGGCGCGCAGCCAGCTGGAAGGCCTGTTTGAAAACGCCAAAGAGGTGCAGGGTGTGAAGCTGTTCACGCTGTATCTCACCGGCACGCCCACCGAGACGGTGCGCACCATGTGCGATGCCGCGCGCGACAGGGCTGCCTGCAGCGTAACGGCCATTGTGGTCGAAAACGAGGGCAAATATTCCCTGGCTGTGGCCGTGGGCAAAGAGGCCCAGGCCAAGGGCCTTGCCGCAGGGCGCCTGGCGAAAGAGATTGCCAGCGTGGCAGGCGGCAACGGCGGCGGCAAGCCCGATTTTGCCATGGCGGGCATCCGCGACGCCTCGAAGATTGACGACGCGCTGAACGCTGTGCCGGGCATTGTGGAAAAGGCGCTGAACGCCTGAAGGAAAATTTCTCGCAGGGGCGCGAGTGCGCCCCTGCGCCCGAAATTCCGGCATGTGCCGGAACCACCGGAAGGAGGTTTATGAATGGACTGTCTGTTCTGTAAAATGGCCGCGGGGGAAATTCCCGTGAACAAGGTGTATGAGGACGACACGGTGCTGGCGTTCCATGACATTGACCCGCAGGCGCCCGTGCATGTGCTGGTTATCCCCAAGGCGCACATTGCCTCGCCCGCGCACATCACGCCGGAAAATTCTGCCGTGGTGGCGCATGTGTTCGAAGTGATTGCCAGCCTTGCGGGCACCCTGGGCCTGGAAAACGGCTACCGCGTGGTGACAAACTGCGGCGCCGACGGCGGCCAAAGCGTGCCGCACCTGCATTTCCATGTGCTGGGCCGCCGCAGCCTTGCGTGGCCTCCGGGCTGAAACCCGCCCTTATTCAACAAAGAAAGGAAGCGTCTTACCATGCGCAAAACCTATACCCTTCATGTTGCGGGCCTGGAGCGGGAGCTGCCGCTGTGCCCGGTGAATGAAAAAATGGACATCGCGGCTTTCATTATGTTCAGCGATGTAGAGCTTACCATTGCCTGTGCGAAAGCCCTTTTGGAAAAACTGCCGGAATTTGACGTCATTGTCACGGCAGAGGCAAAGGGCATTCCGCTGGCCTACGAAATGAGCCGCCAAAGCGGCAAAAAATATATCCCCGCGCGCAAGGGCCCGAAGCTGTATATGGAAAAGCCGGTTATTGTGAAAGATAAATCTATCACCACGGCCGCCGAGCAGACGCTGGTGATTGACCAGAAGGACCTTGACTATATGCAGGGCAAGCGCGTGGTGATTGCAGACGACGTGATCTCTACGGGCGGCAGCCTGCACGCGCTGGAAGCGCTTGTCTCGAAGTGCGACTGCACGGTGGTGGCGCGGGCGGCCGTGCTGGCCGAGGGCGACGCGGCAGACCGCGGCGACATCACCTTCCTGGCCCCGCTGCCCCTGTTCTTCCACGATTGATGCGCCGCCCGGTATATGGCTTTGGCCTTGCGTTCTGCCTGGCCTGCCTTGCGGGCGCTTTTGTGCCGCTGCCGGCCCTTTGGCTGGCGGCGGCTTTTTGCGCAGGGGCCTTTGCGGTGTTCTGGCGCATGCCGGCCGGGCAGCGCCGCTTTTCCGTTATGTTGTGCTGTGCGGCGGCCGCCCTTGCCTTTGCGTGGCGCGGGGCATATACCTTGGCGGTTGTGCGGCCCGCCGGGGCGCTTGCGGGCACCACGGCGCAGGTGCAGGCCGTGGTGCGGCAGGCCACAGCCAGCTACCTGCCCGGCAGTGTGAACGCCACCTTGCACGTCACACAGATGGATGGAAAGCCCGCGCGCCTTAACGCATATCTGGAGGCCGTGCCCGGGCTGGCGGAGGGCGATATCTTTACGGCACAGCTGGAATTTTCCACCCCGGAAAACACAAGCTATGCCCGCGCACGCAGGGCAGACGGCGTATACCTGGACGCCGCGGCGCAGCAGGTGGCCGTGGTGGGGCGCCAGGGCGGCCTTGCCGGCGCTGCGCGGCAGCTGCGGGAGGAACTGTGCAGCGCGCTGACGCGCCTGTTGGGCCAGCAGGTGGGCAGCGTGGCGCGCGCCGCCGCCTTTGGGGACAAAAGCGCACTGAGCAGCGAGCTGAATGAAATGTTCCGGGCCGCCGGGCTCTCGCATGTGCTGGTGGTGTCCGGCCTGCATTTTTCTGCCGCATCCGGCGCGCTGTATGCCTTCCTGCGCACAAAACTGCGCCGCCGTGCCGCGGCGGCCGCGGCTGGCGGGCTGGTGCTGTGGCTTTTGTTTTTGACGGGGTTTGGCCCCAGCGCGGTGCGCTCGGCCGTGGCCCTGTTGATGCTGTACGGCGGCATGCTGGCCTGGCGCAGAAGCGACGGGCGCACGTCCATGGGTGTGGCGGGCGTTTTGCTGTGCGTGTTCACAGGGCCGGACGCCGCCCTGGATGTGGGCGCGCAGCTCTCCTTCTGTGCGGCGCTGGCCGTGGTTTGGGCGGGCGAGCAGACGGCCGTTTGGAACAAACGGGAACCGGGCCGTTTTTCCTTTCTGCTGCGCCCTGTGCGGGACGCACTGTTTGTTTCTGCCTGCGCGTGCCTGGCCACCTTGCCCGCGCTGTGTGCGGCGGGGCTGGGGGCAAGCCTGTTTACTCCGCTGGCAAACCTGCTGGCGCTGCCCAGTGTTTCCTTTGCCGTGCTGGCAGGGCAGGGGGCGGCCGTATGTGCGCTTTGCCCGCCGCTTGGGTTTCTGGCCCGCCTTTTGGGGCTTGTGTGCGGGCTGGCCGTTCGCTGGCTTATTTTCGTGTGCAGGCTGTTCAGTGAGCTGCCCGGCCAGGTGTTTGCCAGCGGCGCCTTTGCGCTGTGTGTGGTGTGCGCAGGATGCGCGCTGTGGTTCAGCCAGCGCCGTTTCCGTGTGCCGCCGCACAAGGCGGCACTGGCCTCGCTTGCATTTGCCGTTCTGGCCATGGGCGGCTATGCACTGGCAGATGCCGGCGTGGTGCATGTGACGCCGGTGGGCGGCGGTGTGAACCCTTCGCTGGCCATCACGCAGGGCGGCTTCACGGCGGTGGTGTTCCGCGGCGGTGCGCAAAGCGCCGCGCGCGTGGCAGAAGAGCTTGCCCAAATGAACCGCACGGAAGTAGACCTTGTGCTGGACGCCCGTGTAGAGCCGCAGCGCGAGGCTGTTTGTGATGCGCTTTCGCCCGCGGAATATATCGCTGTTTCGGAAAACAGCGCGGCAGGTGGCGCATATGGGCCATTCCGTGATATAATGTTCTACACCAGGCGCCAGGGTGAGGGCAATTTTGTATGCATCCAAATGGGCGGATACACGTTGGCCGCCACCTGCGGCAAGGTGTCTGCCGAGGGCTATGCGCCTGTGGACGTCTATTTCTGCGCCTCTACACAGGCGGAGGCGCTTTCTGCCGGCACGGTGTGGCTGCCTGCCGCGCCGTCCATTACGGCGCAGGGCACAGCAAACTGTGTGCGCAGCGGGCCGCAGGCGGCGCTTGCGGTGCGCGGGCCCGGGCACGCCCGCTGGAAAGGGGTAACCAATGAGCTTTCGTGAGATGCAACTGGAAAAGGCGCTGGCACAGCCGGGCTGTGCGGTATTTTATTTTTATTCCACACAGGAGTTTCTGGTGCGCGACGCCGCCCAGAAAACCGTGCGCCGCCTGATGCAGGCCGGGGACGCCGAGCTGACGCGCATTGAGGGCCCGGCGCCCGATATCGGTGAGGCCGTGGCTGCCGCGGGCACCATTTCGCTGTTTGGCACAAAGCGCGTGGTGGAACTTCCGCGCGTAGAACCGGCCGCTATGGGCGAGAGGGATGTAGAGGCCCTGTGCGACTTGATGCAAAGCCTGGAAAACGCCGTGATGGTGCTGACCACCGTGTTCAAAGATGACAAGGCCAAAAGCACCAAAAAGGCCAAGCTGTTAATTTCCACGGCCGCCAAGGCGGGCGTGGCGCTGGAATTTGAAAAGCCCAGCCCTGGGGCAGTGCGCGATTTTCTGGCCGCAAGGGCACAGGCGCTGGGCACGCGCCTTGCACCCGGCGCGGCGGACGCGATGGTGCAGCGGTGTGGCACAGACCTGTACACGCTGGAAAACGAACTTGCAAAGCTGGCCGCCGTGTGCGGTTACACCGAGGTGACGCCTGCCCTGGTGCAGCAGATGGGCACGCTGAATGTAGAGGCGGACGTGTTTGAGATGGTGCGCTTTGTCACAGCCAACCAGCTGCCCCGCGCCCTGCACAAACTCTCTCAGCTTTTGGCGCTGCAAAACGAGCCCATTGCCATCACGGCGGCGCTTTCCGGCACATTTATCGACATGTACCGCATGAAGCTGGGCGCAGCCCAGCGGCGCCCGGCCGCCACAGTGATGAAAGATTTTGGCTACCGCGGCAGCGACTGGCGCCTGCGCAAGGCGGGCGAAAGTGCGGCCAAATACACCCGAACCCAGCTGGAGCACATTTTAACCATCCTCATCCGGCTGGACGCTGCGCTGAAATCCAGCGCGGCAGACGGCGCCGCCCTGCTGGAGACGGCCCTGTGTGAAATTGCGTTGGCGGCGCAGCACGCATGATGGAGAAGATGCGCATCCGCGAAGTGCTGGTGGTGGAGGGGAAATACGACGCCGCGCGCCTGCAAAACCTTGTGGACGGCCTTGTGCTGTGCACGGGCGGGTTTAATGTGTTCACCAGCGAGGAGACAAAAGAACTTATTTTGCGCTTGGGCCGGGTGCGCGGCCTGTGTGTGCTGACAGATTCCGACGCCGCGGGCTTCCGCATCCGGCGCTATCTCAACGACCTTGCACAGGGGTTTTCGGTGAAGAATGCCTATATTCCGGCCGTGCCCGGCAAAGAAAAACGCAAGGCAAAGCCCGGCAAAGAGGGCCTTCTGGGCGTGGAAGGTGTGCCGGACGAGGTGATTATAACGGCGCTGCGGCGCGCGGGCGTAAACGGGCAGGCACCGCGCACCGGGCGCGCCATCGATTATGCCGATTTGTACGAGCTGGGCCTTTCCGGCACGCCGGGTGCGGCCGGTGTGCGCCGTCGCGTGCTGCAAAGGGCCGGGCTTCCCCCGCGCCTTTCCAAAAAGGCGCTGTGTGCGGCGCTTTCCAGCCTGTACACCTATGAAGAATTCAGGGCCCTGTGCACGGCAGTGGAAGAGGAACAGGAGGCATAGTGTATGGAGTGGAGCCGGCGTTTTCCGCAGAATGTGCAGCCCAACCTGGAACAAATTGCCGCCTTTGCAGGCACCCCGCTGTGGGCAGAACTGTGCACCTGGCTGGAAACAGAATGGAATGTGCGGCCGCTGGTGCAGTATTCTAGCTGCAGCGGCGCGAAGGGCTGGAACGTAAAATATCGGAAAGGCGGGCGCGCTTTGTGCACCCTGTACCCCGGCCTGCCGGGCGGCGGCAGTTTTACCTGCCTGGTGGCCGTGGGCCAAAAGCAGGCCATGGCGGCCGAAGCCTGCCTGGAGGCGGCATGCAGTTACGTTCAGGATGCATACCGGGCGGCGCCGCTTTTGAACGGCGCGCGCTGGCTGATGCTGGACGTGAAGAACAGACAGGTGCTGCGCGATGTGCAGGCGCTGCTTCGCATCCGTGCAGGTGCGTGGTGAGGCAGCGGGGCCATTTCGGGCTTTGGGCATGGAACCAACAGCGTGGGGCGCTTTTCCCCGGGTGGGAAAGGCGCCCCACGTTTTTTCTTTTTGATGATTTTAAAATTCTTATTGACAAACAAAGTTGTCAATGCTATGATAATTTTGACAATAATAATTGTCAAAATGACAAATAAAATTTTCAAAGGAGGAAAAAGAATGCCGCTGCAAAACCGGGTGAAAGAGCTGCGGGCCCGCCTTGGCGTGAACCAGCAGGAATTGGGCAGCCTGGTGGGCGCTTCGCGCCAGACGGTAAGCCTGATTGAGCGGGGCGATTATCACCCGTCTGTGCTGCTGGCCCTGCGCATTGCAAAAGTATTCGGGGTTCCGCTGGAAGAAGTATTTTTTATCACAGGGGAGGAAGAGGGCAATGAAACAGAAACATGAGCGCAAGGTGACGCGTTTTTTAATTACCATGGCAGTCGCCCTGCTGGTGGGCGGCATATGCGGCTATTTGGGGGCGATGTATGCCTCGTCTTTTTCCGGCGTGTTGGCCGGGCTGGGCATGGTGTTGGGCTATGCCGCGCCTGTGCTGGCGGCGCTTGCCGTCTGCATCGGCTGCCTGATGGCCCGGCGGGCCTACCAAAAAGCACAGCGCCTTTCGCAAAGCGGAAGCGATGAAGATGTGCTTGCCGCACTGGATACACTGGACGCATGCATCATTGCGCTGGAAACCCAAAGCATGGTAAGCCTGTGCTTCATTCCCTTCGCAGTGGCTCTTGCGCCGCGCGCCCCGCTGGTGCCGCTTGCCAGCGCGGCAGTTCTGTTGGTAAGCCTGTTTCTTGGGGCCTTTTCCCAGCGCCGTGTCATCGAGCTGGTGAAATGCCTTTGCCCGGAAAAGCGCGGTGACACCATGGATAAAAACTTCACCCGCGAATGGTACGAAAGCTGCGACGAGGCCGAACGCGCCCGCATTGGCTTTGCGGCATACAAAAGCTTCCTTGCCACACAGCATGGGTTTGTGGCCGCCATTGTGGTGCTCATCCTTCTCAGCATCGCCACACCAGTTGGCTGGCCTGCCTTTGCCGCAGTGGGCACGCTGTGGTTTGTGCAGAAGTTTACCTATTTTGCGCATGCCCGCCAAAGGGCGGAAAAGTGACCCTGCAGCGGGTGAAGAGGCCTTGCCATCTGCCTGCCCGCAGCAAGCGCTGCCCAAAGGGGCATAGGGCGCCTGGCATTGCCCGGCTGGGCAATGCGGCAAGCGGCCCTTTATGATGCAAGCAGGGGGGCCCGGCGAAAAGCCGGGCCCCCTGAATTTTTATTTTGCCAAATACCTTCCCGTGATGCTCTGCCCGTTTTGGGCAATTTCTTCCGGCGTGCCGGCCGCCACCACACGGCCGCCCGCTTCGCCGCCGCCCGGGCCCATGTCAATGATATAATCTGCACTGCGCATCACATCCAGGTCGTGTTCAATGACAATGACCGTGGCGCCATTGTCAATCAGCGTTTGGAACACGCGCACAAGCGTCTGCACATCCAGCGGGTGAAGGCCAATGGTGGGCTCGTCGAACACGAATACGGAATCTTCCTGGCCGCGGCCCATTTCGCTGGCAAGCTTCAGGCGCTGTGCCTCGCCGCCAGAGAGGCTGGGCGTTGCCTCACCCAGTGTAAGGTAGCCAAGGCCCAGGCTTTGCAGCACGCCAAGGCGCTGGCACACAAGGCCCCAGTCTGCGCAGGCGGCCAGCGCAGTGTCAATATCCATGGCCATCACTTCGGGCAGGGAATATGCCCGCCCACCCGGGTGCTGCGCTTTCACAAGCGCGGCGTCCTTTGCATAGCGGCTGCCGCGGCATGCGGGGCAGGGAATGTCCACGTCCGGCAAAAACTGTACATCCAGGCTGATGACGCCTGTGCCGTCGCACACCGGGCAGCGCAGCCTGCCGGTGTTGTAGGAAAAATCTCCCGCCTTAAAGCCAAGGCGTTTGGCGTCCGGCGTTTTGGCATAGAGCTTGCGCAGTTCGTCGTGCACATTGGCGTATGTGGCCACGGTAGAACGCACGTTGATGCCGATGGGTGTGGCGTCAATGAGCTTTGCCCGCGCAATGCCGGGCGCCTCGATGGAAAGAACGTGGGCCGGCAGCTTTGCCCCGGCAGCCGCGGCCTGAAGGGCGGGCACAAGGCTTTCCAGCACAAGTGTTGTTTTCCCGCTGCCAGAGACGCCTGTCACCACGGTGAGCCTGCCTTTGGGGATATCGACGCAGAGCGGTTTCACCGTGTGGATGGCCGAGGTGGAAAGACGCAGCCGCCCGGCCTGGAACAGATTTTTTGCACTGGCGCGCGGCCGCGCTGTGATGTGCCGTTTGCCCGAGAGAAACGGCCCAATCAGCGAGGCCGGGTTTTTCTCAAGCGCCCCTGGTGTGCCCTGTGCCACCACATGCCCGCCGCCCGCGCCTGCCTGCGGGCCCATTTCAATCAGCCAGTCTGCCTGGGAAAGCACTTGGGTGTCGTGGTCCACCAGCAGCACCGAATTTCCGTCTGCCACAAGGTCCCGCATTACCCCGGCCAGGCCCTCCAGGTTTGAGGGGTGGAGCCCAATGGACGGTTCGTCCAATACATACAGCACGCCGGTGGTGCGGTTGCGCACTGCGCGGGCCAGCTGCATGCGCTGGCGCTCGCCTGTAGAGAGGGTGGCGGCTGCGCGGCTTAGCGCAAGGTAGCCAAGGCCCAGTTCTTCCAGGCGCCGCGCCGCTGTCTGAAACGATTCGCAGATGCTGTTCGCCATGGGGCGCATCTCAGCAGGCAGGCTGGCGGGCACGCCCTCCACCCATTGGCAAAGCCGCGTCAGCGGCATGTCGCAGGCCTCGGCCAGGCTGATGCCGCGCAGCAGCGGCGCCCGCGCTGCGTCCGACAGGCGCGTGCCGCCGCAGGCAGGGCACACGTCCTCTTTCAAAAAGCGCTCTACCCGTTTCATGCCTTTTTCGTCTTTCACCTTGGCAAGGGCATTTTCCACCGTATAGACGGCGTTGAAATAGGTAAAATCCAGCTCGGCGGCCTGGTTTGAGTTTTTGGCCTTGTAAAAGATATGCTTTTTCACGGCCGGGCCGTTGTACACAATGTCTTTTTCACGCGCCGTCAAATCGCGAAAGGGCACGTTGGTGCGCACGCCCATCTCACGGCACACATCCGTCATCAGCGACCACATCAGCGTGTTCCACGGCGCCACGGCACCTTCGTCTATGGTGAGGCTTTCATCCGGCACCAGGCTGGCTCTGTCCACTGTGCGCACCACGCCTGTGCCGCTGCATGTGCGGCACGCGCCCTGGCTGTTAAAGGCAAGCTCTTCCGCCGAAGGCGGAAAAAAGTGCACCCCGCACACGGGGCACACCAGCTGCTGCCCGGCGGCAACGGCCAGCGTAGGGGCAAGCCGGTGCCCATTGGGGCAGCGGTGTGCCGCCAGACGGGAAAACATCAGCCGCAGGCTGTTCAAAAGCTCGGTGCCGGTGCCGAAGGTGCTGCGAATGCCGGGCACACCCGGCCGCTGGTGCAGCGCCAGTGCGGCGGGCACATACAGCACTTCGTCCACCTGGGCCTTTGCGGCCTGCGTCATGCGCCTGCGCGTGTAGGTGGAAAGGGCGTCCAGATACCGCCGCGACCCCTCGGCATACAGCACGCCCAGCGCCAGCGATGACTTGCCTGAGCCGGATACACCGGC
>QWCV01002075.1_pt1 | contig 17258 bp, 17 predicted proteins | sample 1972621 | NCBI WGS metagenome assembly QWCV01 (sample SAMN09866699, study PRJNA288562) | Human gut metagenome isolate pre2_stool, whole genome shotgun sequencing... | isolation source: gut | host: Homo sapiens | place: USA: California
CCATTGTCCTCGCATTTGTTTTGGCGTTGAGCCTCAGCCTGACTGCCTTAGCAGAAGAAGACTATGGGCAGGGAGTTACGGGAGAGGGTAATCTGTTCCAGAACAATGAAGCCCAGACTACATTCAGCGTCGTTGCAGTACCGGCAAATCTTTCTGCAACAGTTCCTCTCAATGTCACTTTTGCAGTCAAACGCAATGGTGATTTTGTTTGTCCAGAGGGCTATGCAATTACCAATACGGGCTCTGAAATTTTTCATGTTTCGGATATCCGCGTAACCATGCTCGATGCAACATATTCTTTTGTAGAGAGTGATAAGAATTTGCAGGATCGGCAGATTTATCTGACGATGACTGGAACAAATCCAGGCAGTATGAGTCCTATTTCGGATACGATTACCTTTGTGTCTGGGAGTGATAATACAAAACAATCGTTTGGTACAGAGCCCACGACATATAACACCTGGAACGTCAATCAGGGCGGAAAAATTGAATTTGAGTTTAAAGGAAAAGTGAATGGCATCAGTGCGAAGTGGGCCGACAAGCAGGAACTCTTCACGATTGCGTATACCATAGAGCCAGGCGAGATATATGGGCCAAATCCAAAAGGATAAACTGTTTCCACCGGAGCGGGGGCTCGCCCGCCCCGGTGTTTTTATCGTTTGAGAAAGTGGGTGCATTGGATGCGGGAGTATCACAAACAAGTCCTCCTTGGCCTGAAATTTCTCCTGTTCCGTGGGCTTCCGCTGGTGCTGGTTTCTGCCGCGGCGGCAGGTGTTTTCCTGCTGAAGACGCCGAACAGCGCAAAGCAGGCCTCTGCTCCGGGAGCCCGTGACCCCAATGCAACGGTAGGTCAGTACGAGGGAAAGTCGGAGGCGGAGATTCAGGCAGAACTGGACAAAGTCGTGCAGGAAGGGATGTTCAACATCTCCATCAACCCGGATATCCGGATGACCAGCGGCAGAGCGGAAGCGGAGCTGCGGGTGGAAAATATTCCGGCCAATCACCATCTGATGAGCGTCACTCTGAGCCGGGATGATACCGGGGAGGTGCTGTATGCCTCCGGCCTCATAGAACCGGGATATCACATTCAGGCGGTGCCGCTGGAGACAGTCCTGCCCGGCGGCAGCTATACGGCAACAGCACTGTTTACAGCATACGATCTGGAAACGGAACAGCCCGCCGGACAGGCTGCGGCAAGAGTCCGGATCACAGTAGCAAAGTGAGAAAACGAGCCATTTACAGCTGTACTTGTAAATGGCTCGTTTTCGTTGATGTTATTGCCCTCTCGCAATCTCCTGCAACTTCTGCTTATCCAGCACCTCCACGCCGCCACGGTAGAGGCGCACCCAGCCCTCCTGCGCGAAATATTTCAGCAGGCGGCTGACCACCTCGCGGGCGGAGCCCATATAGCGGGCCATCTGGTCGTGGGTCATGCGGACATTGCTGCCGCCGGTCTTGGCCAGCTCGTCGGTGAGGAAGATGGCAAGGCGGCGATCGGCGCTCATAAACAGAATTTGCTGCATCGTCCACATGGTATCCGAGAAGCGCTCCGCGGTCATCTGGTAGGCAAAGCAGCGGACGTGAACATTCTGCTGCATCAGGCGGCGGAACGTTCCAGCGCCGATGCAGTAGGCCTCGGTGTCCTCCTCGGCGTCGATGTACAGATCAAAATTGACCGAATCCATGACACAGGAGGCCGAGAGGATGCAGACCTCCCCCGGGAAGAGGCGGTAAAGGGTCACGTCCCGGCCATCCTCGGAGAGGAGATAGGCTCGCAGCTGGCCGGTGCGGAGGAGCAGGATGCCCACGCAGTTTTCCACGGGGCTGTGCACCCGCTCCCCTTTTTTGTACTTGACCGGCCGGGTGGTGCGGCAGAGAAACTCCTGCTCCTCCGGGGTCAGCTGCTCCCAGAACGGGAAGCCGCAGGCCAGGCAGTCCGGGCAGACAGGGGACTTTTTATCCAATTCCGGCATGATTCATCCTTTCCGCAGGGCCTTGGCGGCCTCGCTGCCCGCAAGGGCACCCTCGTACACGGCCTTGGCAACCTGCAGCAGGCCGCCGGTGCAGTCGCCTGCCGCGTAAAGGCCGGGCAGAGTGGTCATCATGTGCTCATCGGTGACGATGCGGTTCCCGTCCACTTCGGCCCCCAGCTTGCGGGCCAGAGCGGTGCTGCCTGCCACGCCCAATGCGACGAACACGCCATCCAGTGCCACAGTCTCGCCGCCTGCCAGCTGGACGCCGGAGACCCGCTGTTCGCCCAGAATGGCTTCTACTTTTTCGGGGCGGACAGCCACTTCTGCCGGGAACTCCGCGGTCAGAGGCTGGCCGTTGGCCAGCAAAGTGACGCTTTTTGCCACCGGGAGCAGTGCCTGCGCTTCATGCAGGGCATACTCGCCGCTGCCCAGCACAGCCACATCTTTGCCACGGTAGAAAAACGCGTCGCAGGTGGCGCAGTAGCTCACGCCGTGGCCCTCCAGCCCGGTCAGCCCTGGGATGCGGGGAGCGGCCCGGGAAGCTCCTGTTGCCAGAATGACGGCGTCTGCCGGGTAATCGCCGTCCAGCGTTTCGACCGTCAGCTTATCGGTATAAGTCAGGCCAACGGCCTCGGCGGTGACGAATTTCACGCCTACAGCCCTGGCACCCTCCATGCCCCGGCGCTCCAGCTCTGCCCCCGAGATGGGCTCGGCAAAGCCGTAGTAATTCTGGATGAGCTCGGCGCGGTCCAGGGCGCCTGGGCCCTTGGTCAGGATGGTGGTGTCCACGCCTGCCCGCGCGGCGTACAGTGCAGCCGATACGCCCGCCGGGCCGGAACCGATAATGACAATGTTCGACATTTATATTCTCCTTTTCAGGTCCGATGTTTGCTTACACCTCTATTATACACAAAATCTGCCCGTTTTCCGTGACTGAGTTCCAAAAAGTTTTGGATTGTGTTATACTGGTTCCATGATTTGAATTTTCATGGAGGCTTCCATTTTATGTCCAAGCAACGCCTGCTTTTTATCACCACGGGCGGCACCATTGCCAGTGTGCGCACGGCGCAGGGGCTCAAGCCCGTCCTTTCCAGCGAGGAGCTGCTGGCCCACCTGCCGGAGCTGCAGGAGCTCTGCTGCCCTGAGACACTGGCTCTGTGCAGCATCGACAGCACCGACCTGGGCCCCGAGCACTGGCTCATGATGGCCCGGGCTGTGCAGGAGAATTACGCCCTTTACGATGGCTTCATCATCTGCCACGGCACCGATACGCTGGCCTACTCGGCGGCGGCCCTTTCTTACCTCATTCAGAACGCCGACAAGCCCATCATCCTGACAGGCGCCCAGCAGCCCATCTCCAATGAGATCACCGACGCCAAGAAAAACCTGCGGGACAGCGTGATCTGTGCGCTGGACTCCGGGAGTCGGGGCGTGATGGTGGTGTTCGGCGGGCATGTCATCGCGGGCACCCGCGCCAAAAAGAACAAGACCATCAGCTATGATGCCTTTGCGTCGGTCAACTTCCCGGCGCTGGCGCTGGTGCAGGGCGACCGGCTGGTGCGATATGTCCCCTCTCCCTGGCCCACCGGCCCGGTGGAGTTTGGCCGGGCGCTCAACCCCAAAGTCTTTCTGCTCAAGCTGACTCCCGGCCTGAGCCCCGAGCTGATCCCGGCCATCTTTCAACATTACGACTGTGTGATCGTGGAAAGCTTTGGCGTGGGCGGCATCCCGCAGCGGCTGATGGACGCCTTTGCCGAGGGGTTGGGCGACTACGACCAGACCCACAAAATCCTGATCCTGACCACTCAGGTCACCTACGAGGGCAGCGATGTGGGCATTTACGAGGTGGGCAAACGGGTCAAGAACCGCTTCCGTTTCCTGGAAGCCCATGACATGACCATTGAGGCGGTCATCACCAAGGTGATGTGGCTGCTGGCCCAGAACTGCGAGAGCTTCGACCAGCTCCAGCAGCGGTTCTACCGTCAGATCAATTTTGATACATTTTATCATTGATCGGTTGGCAGCAAAAAAAGGACACGGCAGCGCGCCGTGTCCTTTTTGCGGTACAAACGTTAAAATACAAGCTGCACCAGCAGCACATAGCAGAGCGTACCGCCTGCAATGGATCCCAGTGTTTCGTGCTTCCACTTGTGGAGCGCGATGGTCACGCCGATGGCGATGGCCTCCGGGATGCCGTGGCTGCCCGTAAAGACGCTGACGCCCTTGAGGCAGTAGATGATGAGCATTCCGAAGATGGCGGCGGGCAGCACCCGCCCCAGATACCGGACGACTTCCGGCGGCTGCTGGTCCTTGGACGAGAAGATCAGGAACGGCAGAAACCGGGTGAGCATGGTGGCTGCCGTGCAGGCGGCAATGGTGATGCCAAACTGGACTCCGCTCATGGGGCCACCTCCTCGGTTTTATCAGCCTGCTCAATGGGCTTGCGCAGCCCGAGCAGCAGCACCAGAATGCAGATCATGGACGGGATCAGAAAACTGCCGGAGCCAAACACCAGCAGGCAGACAAACGGCACCGCCAGCCCGATGAAGCCGGAGTAGTGCTGCTTTTCTTTCTCCCACTGGTTGAGGAAGATGACCACGAACATGGCTGTCATGACAAAATCCACGCCCTCGGTGCTGAACGGCAGGATGGAGCCCACCGCTGCCCCCAGAAAAGCGCTGGCCACCCAATAGATCTGGTCCAGCAGGGTGATGAAGAACATGAACCACCCACGGTCTACCCCCTCGGGCGGCTCGGCCGAACAGGTGATGGAAAACGTCTCGTCGCTCATGGCGTAGATCATGTAAAAGCTGCGCAGGCCGTAACCCTTATAGCGCTCCAGCATGGTCAGGCCGTAGAACAGGTGCCGGGCCTGGATCATGAGCGCCATCAAAAAGGCAGAGAGGGGCGAAAAGCTGCCCAGCAGCAGGGAGGCCAGCACAAATTCCAGGCTTCCGCCGTATACCACGGTGCCCATCAGGGGCGGCAGCCAGATGGGCAGGCCCAACGACTGCACATAGATGCCGTAGCCGAGCCCCAGCACAAAATACCCCGTCAGCACCGGAATGGTTTGGGGGAACGCGGCTTTCAGCGCCGCCAAAACCGCCCCGGAGGAATCGCGGGACGGGGTCAAAACGGTTTGATTCGTCTGTTGCATTTTATTCAACCCTCCAATCTAGTATTATAACAGGTTTATCCTGCTTTGCAAGAGGCGGTTTCCGGATGCAAAACACCCCCGCTGAAAGCTTTTGGAAAGCTCTCGGCGGGGGTGTTGTATTTTGATGAGAAAGGGGATCTTAGGCTTCGTTCTTTTTGGCAAGGTCTTTGGTGTAGAGGGCGCGGGTGGCGTTGAGGACGGCGATGACCATGACGCCGACGTCGGCGAAGATGGCCGTCCACATGCTGGCGATGCCCAGCGCGCCGAGGATGAGGCAGATGCCCTTGACGCCCAGCGCAAAGACGATGTTCTGGTACACGATGCCGTTGGTGCGGCGCGCGATCCGCATGGCCAGAGCGATCTTGGCCGGGTCGTCGTCCATCAGGACAACGTCCGCGGCCTCAATGGCAGCGTCGGAGCCCAGAGCACCCATGGCAATGCCGATGTCCGCACGGGACAGAACAGGGGCGTCGTTGACGCCGTCGCCCACAAAGGCGAGGTTCTCTTTGGGCTGCTTGGAGGCCAGAAGCTTCTCGATCTGATCGACCTTGTCGCCCGGCAGCAGGCCAGCGTGGTACTCGTCCAGGCCCAGCTCGGCGGAAACGGCTTTTGCCACCGGCTCGGCGTCGCCCGTCAGCATGACGGTCTTGCGGACACCGGCCTGTTTCAGGCCCTTGATGGCCTGTGCGCTGTGGGGTTTGACCACGTCGGCAATGAGCAGGTAGCCTGCATACTTGCCGTCAATGGCCACATGAACGATGGTACCGGCCTCCGTTACAGCAGGGACGGTCAGGCTCCGCTTTGCCATCAGGCGGGCATTGCCGCAGGCCACGGCTTTGCCGTCCACCTTGGCCGTAACGCCGTAGCCGCCAAGCTCCTCCACGTCGGTGACGCGGCTCTGGTCGATCTCCTTGCCATAAGCGGCCTTGATGCTCAGGGAGATGGGATGCTTGGACCAGCTCTCGGTCAGGGCCGCGGCCTCCACCAGAGCGTCCTGCGAGGTGCCCTCCGTGGGATAAATGCCGGTGACTTTAAAGGTGCCCTGCGTCAGGGTGCCGGTCTTATCAAAGACCACCACACCGGTACGGGCCAGCTCTTCCAGATAGGTAGAGCCCTTGACGAGGATGCCGCAGGCGGAAGCGCCGCCAATGCCGCCGAAGAAGCTCAGAGGGATGGAGATGACCAGCGCGCAGGGGCAGCTGATGACGAGGAACGTCAGGGCGCGGTAGATCCAGTCGCCAAAGCGGGCGGACTGGCCCATCAACAGCAGAACGACGGGCGGCAGGAATGCCAGTGCCAGAGCGCCGTAGCAGACAGCGGGGGTGTACACCCGGGCAAAGCGGGTGATGAAGTTCTCGGCCCGGGCTTTCTTCATGCTGGAGTTTTCCACGAGGTCCAGAATTTTGGAGACGGTGGATTCGCCAAATTCCTTGGTGGTCTGAATCTTCAGCAGGCCGGTGACGTTGACACAGCCGCTGATGACCTCATCCCCGGCCTTGACGTCCCGGGGCAGGCTCTCGCCGGTGAGGGCGGCGGTGTTCAGGGCCGAAGTGCCCTCCAGAATGATGCCGTCAATGGGGATGCGCTCGCCGGGCTGGACCACGATGGTGGTGCCGATCTCGACCTCATCCGGGTCTACCTGTTCCAGCTTGCCGTCCTCGCCCTCAATATTGGCGTAGTCCGGGCGGATGTCCATCAGGCTGGAAATGCTCTGGCGGCTCTTGCCCACGGCCACGCTCTGGAACAGCTCGCCGATCTGATAGAAGATGATAACGGCGCAGCCCTCAACGTAATCGCCCAGGGCAAAGGCACCCACGGTGGCAACCGCCATCAGGAAGCACTCGTCAAAGGGCTGGCGGTTCTTGATGCCCTTGATGGCCTTGCGGAGCACGTCCCAGCCGACCACCAGATACGGGATGCAGTACAGCACCAGCTCCACCGGTGTGGGGAAGCTGGGCAGCAGTTTCAAAATGGCCACAAGGATCACCGCTGCGATGATCTGCTTGAGCATTTTCTTTTGTTTTTTGTTCATCTCAGTCTCTCCTTTTGCGCGGATCTCGGCACGGGTTTTCAGGGGGGAGTTTTCGTCCGATTCCACCTGTTTTCCACAGTAAGTGGGCTTTTCCACGTTTTCCCCCGCCTTTTCCACAGACTTTTCCCGACAAAAAGAGGCTGTTTGGCGTCTCTTTTTGCACTTTTCCGCAAGAAATGTTGAAAACCAGGTGGAAACTGTGGAAAACCTGTTTCTTTTTCCACAAAAGCGTTCCGTTGTATAAAAAGGCCCCTCCCGGGGGAGGGGCTCCGAGGTTCCGGAAGATCAGATGCCGAAGATCTCGCAGTCGTCCTCCACTTTCTTGCAGGCGGTCAGCACTTCCTGCATGGTGGCCTTGGGGTCTGCACCCTCAGCAAACTCCACGTTCATCTTCTGGGTCATAAAGCTGACGGTTGCCTTTGCCACGCCGGAAACGGTGTTGGCAGCGTCTTCCATCTTGGCGGCGCAGTTTGCGCAGTCCACTTCGATCTTGTAGGTCTTCTTCATCGTAAGTACCAGCCTTTCTCATTCTTCAATATGATCCATCCCCATGGAGAGGATGCTGCGCACATGGTCATCGTCCAGTGCGTAGTAAACAGTTTTGCCCTCCCGGCGGAACCGCACCAGTTTGCAGTCCTTGAGCACCCGGAGCTGATGGCTCACGGCGGACTGGCTCAGCTGCACCGCGTTGGCGATGTCCTGCACGCACAGCTCGTTATCGTGGAGCGCGTACAGGATCTTGATGCGGGTGGAGTCGCCAAATACCCGGAACAGGTCGGCCAGCTCGTAGAGCACCTCGTCATCGGGCATATCAATGGGCTGCGCGGCGGGGGCGCTTTTCTTTTCGGGTTCCTGCTGCGGCATCTGGACATCTCCTCTCGGGTTGGCTTTATATGAACGTTTGTTCATGTGTTCATGATAGCATGGAGAAAGGCTCCTGTCAAGGGGTTTGGAGAAGAATTTTGCTGGAATTTCAAAAAAGATATTTTTTGCCCCAATACGCAAAAAAGTGGCATTTTTATTTTGCAAAAAGGGTGCGGTTTCAAGGCCTCAAATCCAGCTTGCTGCTGCTTGACTTTCCACCGCACCCTTGCTATAATACAAATAGAAAAGGCACTGCGACAAGCGGTTAGCCCTTTAAGTAGAACAGCTGAGCAAAGCTCGAACCGTCACCGTGCCGGGTGGCGGTTCATTTTTTTACGATGAAGAGCCGAACCGCCTGCCGTTGTATGCAGTGCCTTGCTGCCATTTCGGACAGCATCTTTAGCGCATCATAATTTTTGACAAAAAGCAACCAGATGAGGTTGCTTCTATTTTTTTCGATGAATATACCATGGCAGATACATCCCCGCCAGCACCAGCGCCACGGCGGGGAGAAAGCCCAGGAGATACCACTGTTCCCCAAACCACTGGGTAAACAGCGCCGTCACCGGGCTGCTGGTGGGGCCGTTCAGAAAGTAAAAGTTTGTGTACAGCACTTTATTTAAAAAGTAAATGGGCAGCGCCGAGCCAAACAGGAATGCCAGCACTGCCGGGAGCCGCCGCACCTGCGGGCGGAACCCGCCTGCTACCAGCAGAACCGGGTAAAGCACCAACAACCCATGGAGGGTAACAGAATGCAGGTTGATGAGGCTCCACGCCTTTGTCCCCAGCCAACCGGGGCAGAGCAGCGCAATGGCGGCCCCCGGTGCGCAGAGGGCGTAGAGCTCCTCTTTGCACCAGTCCTTTCCGGTCAGGGTGCAGGTTGTGCAGAGGAAAATATGGATGCTGCACAGGTGGAGAGGCAGGTAGCTCCAGTTCCACTGCCCGGTGGCCAGCATGGCAATGACCAGCACGGCTTCATCTGCCAACAGCAAAACCGTAACGCCCCACAGGATGCGCCGCCGGGTGCGTTCCGGGCTGCGGCGGTACCAGCGGGCGGCCAGCAGGATGCAGACTGCAACTGCTGCCAGCTCCGCCCAGTGGACCGCCCCGAATAGCGGGTAGCCCTGATACCCCGGGCCATACCGCTGGGCGATCATTTCATACGACATCCAGAACTCACTCATCTGCTCCACCGCCTTTTTTGCCTTTATTATGGGCTCGTTCCATCCAAAAGGAAAGTGTTTTGGCGGAAAAATCTCCAAAACAGGTGCACAGCGGCGCAAAATGTGGTATTCTACTGTTGGTTCGTAAATCCATGTCGTTTCGACATCTTACACAAAAAGAAAAGGAGAATTTTTATGACTCTGACAACTGGGATCCACGGCGAGCAGTCCGTGGCTGTGACCAACGAAAACACCGCGAAAACCATGGGAAGCGGCACGCTGGACGTGTTTGCGACTCCCGCTCTGGTGGCACTGGCCGAGAAGACCTGCTGGATGAGCGTGGCCGAGGCTCTGGATGAGGGCTGCGGCACCGTGGGCACCAAACTGGAGCTGGAGCACACGGCCCCCACTCCCGTGGGCATGACCGTGACCTGCGAGAGCGAGCTGGTGGCCGTGGAGGGCCGCAAGCTGGTGTTCAAGGTCTCGCTCCACGACGAGAAAGGCCCCGTTGGCGGCGGCACCCACGAGCGCTTTGTCATCAACAACGCCAAGTTTGCGGCCAAGGCCGAGAGCAAAAAGAATTAAACCTCTCAGTCGAACTTCGCTCGCCAGCCGTTCCCCTTTCGGCACTTGCGTGCCACCTCCCCCGGCCGGGGGAGTCTTTCCTACCAGGGGAGCCTTTGGCAAATAGATCAACTTTCATCCGACTGCCAAGGCCTCCCCTCGACAGGGGAGGTGGCATCGCGTGAGCGATGACGGAGAGGTTCCAGTTCCAGCGGCGGCGGGTCGGCCCGCAGGGCCTCCTGCTCGGCTTTCTGCTGGGCCTCCCACAACAGGCGGGCGGCCTGCTCGCTGGCGCGGAACAGCTCAAAATACAACGCTTTATAATCCGGCGCGGCAAACACCCCCTCTCTTCTTTTCTGGGGGATAGTTTGCCCCGCCGCACCCCAAAACAAACCTGATCTGTAAGAGGAATCATTTTCATGAAAAAGAACAATCTCTCCTGGGTGGGCGCTCTGCTCGTCTTCGGCCTGCTGTTGTGGTGCACGTCTGCCACACCGGGTAAGATCGCGGACCCGTCTACTTACACCTGCGCCGTGTACAGCACGGCACTTTCCCTGCTGCCTCCGGTGGTGGCCATCGTGCTGGCCCTGAACACCAAGGAGGTCTACACTTCCCTGCTGGTGGGCATTGCCACCGGTGCCCTGCTTTACGCCAACGGCAACCTGGAGCTGGCCCTGACCACCCTGTTCTTCAATGAGGACGGCGGCATGGTGTCCAAGCTGTCCGACAGCAGCAATGTGGGGATCCTGGTCTTCCTGGTCATGCTGGGCATTCTGGTGGCCCTGATGAACAAGGCCGGCGGCAGCGCGGCCTTTGGCCGGTGGGCCTCCACCCATATCCACACCCGGGCCGGGGCACAGTTTGCCACCCTGCTGCTGGGGATCATGATCTTTGTGGACGACTACTTCAACTGCCTGACCGTCGGCTCGGTCATGCGCCCGGTCACCGACCGTCAGAAAGTCTCCCGTGCCAAGCTGGCCTATCTGATTGACGCCACGGCGGCCCCCGTCTGCATCATTGCGCCGGTGTCCAGCTGGGCGGCTGCTGTTACTTCCTCGGTGCCCGAGGGCTCCGGCATCAACGGCTTTACCATGTTCCTGCGCACCATCCCGTATAACTATTACGCCATCCTCACCATGGTCATGAGCCTGTTCGTCATCTTTACCGGGACGGACTACGGCCCTATGAAGCTGAATGAGACCAACGCCATGAAGGGCGACCTCTTCACCACCGAGGACCGCCCCTACGGCGACGATGTGGACGACGGCACCGACACCAAGGGTCATGTCATCGACCTGGTGGCCCCGGTCATCGTCCTCATTGTGGCCTGCATCTTTGGCATGGTGTACACCGGCGGCTTCTTTGAGGGCACCGATTTCATTACCGCCTTTGCGGACTGCAACGCTTCCATGGGCCTTGTCATGGGCAGCAGCATTGCCCTGCTCTTTACCTTTGTGTTCTACCGCGTGCGGGAAGTGATGACGTTCCAGGACTTTGCCGCCTGCATCCCCGAGGGCTTCAAGGCCATGGTCAGCCCCATGCTGATCCTGACCCTCGCCTGGACGCTGTCTGGCATGACCGGCCTGCTGGGTGCAAAATATTACGTCGCCAACCTGCTGGGCGGCTCGGCCGCGGCGCTGCAGTATCTGCTGCCGGTCATCATCTTTGTGGTAGCCGTCTTCCTGGCCTTTGCCACCGGCACCTCCTGGGGCACGTTCTCCATCCTCATCCCCATCGTCTGCCATGCATTCCCGGAGGGAGAGATGCTGGTCATCTCCATCGCGGCCTGCCTGTCCGGCGCCGTCTGCGGTGACCACTGCTCCCCGATCTCCGACACCACCATCATGGCCTCGGCTGGTGCCCATTGCAGCCATGTGAACCATGTTTCCACCCAGCTGCCCTATGCGCTGACGGTGGCCGGCGTCTCGGCGGGCTGCTATGTCCTCACCGGCCTGTCGGAGGCCGTGCTGGGTGCCCGGGCCAATCTGGTCAGCTCTCTGGTACTGTTGGGCGTCGCCATTTTCCTGGAGCTTATCGTGTTGAGCGTCATCCGGGTGCGGACGGGCCACGGCAAAAAAGTTGTTCGCTGAAAATTTTGCGACAAGCGTTGATTTTTCCCTCCAAAACGTGATATACTAAAAGAAATTGAGTTAATTTGCCACAAGGAGGGCGTTCATCTTGCTGGAAGAAGTGTTTCAGGAAGTCTACACCAAGTTCAAACTGCATTTTTACCAGAGCGTGTTCCAGCGCTTTGCTACCCGGGAGGCGACCCTGACCACGGTGGAGTCGTTCTGCATGGAGGGCATCATGGCCATGGGAGAGCCTACCATTGCCGAGTTTTCCCGGATGATGGGCATTTCCACCCCCAATGCCGCTTATAAGATCGGCAGCCTGGTCCGCAAGGGCTATGTGGAAAAGATCCAGTCCACGGTGGACCGCCGGGAGTACCATCTCCGCCCCACACAGAAGTATATCAACTACTACAACATCAGCTATTCCTACCTGCACACCGTCATTGAGCGTGCCCGGGAGCGGTTCTCCCCGGAGGACTGCAAAAAGCTGGAGGAAATGCTCTCGGTGGTCAGTCATGAGCTGATGCCCGAGATGGATATGCTGACCCGTGTTCAGGCCGAGGCCCCGGAGCGTGTCGCGGAGGATGAGAAGACCAACGCATAAAAGCCGCAAACAAAAAATCCATCGCTGTCAAAAACAGCGATGGATTTTTTTGTTCCAGAAATACGCTCAGACGTTCGCCGCGCCCCGATCGAGAATTTTATCGAACCGGGACAGGAACGTGAACACCGTGATGCTGGCCGCCGTGATGTCGCTGACGGGCTCCGCGAGGAAGACCGCGAACACCGGGTCCGGCAGAAGGTGCGGCAGGAGGAAGATGAGCGGGATGAGGAGGATGAGCTTGCGCAGGCAGGCCAGCAGGAGGCTGACCTTGGCCTGCCCCAGCGCCATAAAGCTCTGCTGGCAGGCGATCTGAACGCCCATGGCAAAGATACCGGCCATGTAGATGCGCATGGCCCAGGTGGTGTACTGGATGAGGGGGACATCGGAGGTAAAGATGCCGGCCACCAGCCCGGGCACCAGCATCATCCCCAGCCAGAACAGGGTGGTGTACCCGAAGCAGAGGGTGAACTGGAAACGGAACGCCTCTTTCACACGGGCCTGATTGCCCGCGCCAAAGTTGAAGCTCATGACCGGCTGGCCGCCCTGGCAGATGCCCTGAATGGGCAGGGTACAGAGCTGGGACACGCTGGTGATGACGGTCATGGCACCCACGGCCACGTCACCGCCGTACCGGGCCAGGCTGGAGCTGAAGCTGATGGAGAGCAGGCTCTCGGTGGAAAGCATCACAAAGGTGGAGATGCCCAGCCCCATCACGGGCAGGATGACCCGGCCCTCGGGCCGCAGGTGCTCTTTGCGGAGCCGGAGAATGGTCTTGCTCCCGGTGAGAAAGCGCAGGATCCAGAAGGAACCCACGGCCTGGCTGAGCACCGTGGCAATGGCGGCACCCCGCACGCCCATGTCCAGCACAAAGATGAGGATGGGGTCCAGGATGATGTTGATCACCGCGCCGATGACGGTGGTCAGCATACTGATCTTAGCAAAGCCCTGGGTGGTGATAAAGGGGTTCATGCCCATGACGAGGAGGACACAGACCGAGCCCAGGATATAGATGCGGCTGTAGGCCAGCGCATAGGGCAGGGTGGCCTCGCTGGCACCAAAGAGCCGCAGCAGGATGGGAGCCCCGGCATAGAACCCGATGGTAAGCACCACGGCAAAAAACAGCAGCATGGTAAAGCTGTTGCCGATGATCTTTTCGGCTTCTTCTTTGTTGCCCTGCCCCAGCGCGATGGCCGTGCGGGGCGCGCCGCCCGCGCCGATGAGCATGGCAAACGCGTTGAGCAGCATCAGGATGGGGGCAAACAGGCCCACACCTGTCAGCGCCGCCGCGCCAATGCCCGCAATATGGCCGATATAAATGCGGTCCACGATGTTGTACAGCAGGTTGACCACCTGAGCCACAACGGCGGGGATCATGAGCTGGAGCAGCAGTTTTTTGACATTGCCGCTCCCCATATCCTGTCTGGTCTGCGCCATGAAATCTCTCCTTTGAGTTGAAATTTTTCAATAAAGTGCAATTCGTAAAGCAAAGCGCGGCAAAAACCGACCGGCTTTGACAAAAAACACGAAAAACGCCTGAGACTATTGTAACACGGCGGCGGGGGGAACACAAGAACGCCTGCGGGGCCGGGCATAGCAACATACTGTTCCGGTGCATTGAATTTGCCGATGGCCTGTGCTACACTGGATCTGTTCGTTTTGGAATTTGGGAAAGGAGAAAAACATGGAACCTCAATACAAAAAGCGGAGCGCGTTCTCCGGCAAGATCGGCTTTGTGCTGTCGGCCGCAGGCGCGTCCGTTGGCCTTGGCAACATCTGGCGTTTCCCGTATCTGGCGGCCAAGTATGGCGGCGGCATCTTTCTGCTCATCTACATTCTGCTGGCGTTCACGTTCGGCTATACCATGATCGTGGCGGAGACGGCTCTGGGCCGGATGACCAAGAAGAGCCCGGTGGGCGCTTTCGCGGCCTTTGGCAAAAAGGGCGGGCTCTCGTTCGGCGGCTGGATCAACGCCATCATCCCCATCCTCATCGTGCCCTATTACTCGGTCATTGGCGGCTGGGTCATCCGGTACCTGGCGGAATACATTGCCGGGCACGGCAAGGAGCTGGCCACGGACGGCTATTTCTCGTCGTTCATCTCCAATGGTGCTTCGGCGGAGATCTGCTTTGTCATCTTCACCATCTTCACGCTGGCGATCATCTTTGCGGGCGTCCGCAACGGCGTGGAACGGGTCTCCAAAGTCATGATGCCCATTCTGGTGGTGCTTTCCGTCATCATTGCGGGTTACTCCGTCACCCGGCCCGGGGCGCTGGCGGGTGTGAAGTATTTCCTCGTGCCCAATGTCGCCCATTTCTCCTGGATGACCGTCGTCACGGCCATGGGGCAGATGTTCTATTCCCTGTCCATCGCCATGGGCATTCTGGTCACGTTCGGCTCCTATATGAAAAAGGACGTCTCGATTGAGGAGTCCACCGAGAACGTCGAAATTTTTGACACGGCCATTGCCATCATGGCGGGCCTGATGATCATTCCGGCGGTCTTCTCGTTCTCCGGCGGCGACCCCGATACCCTGCAGGCTGGCCCGGCCCTGATGTTTATTACCATCCCCAAGGTGTTCGAAAGCATGGGCCTTGGCACCGTGGTGGGCATCCTGTTTTTCACGCTGGTGCTGTTTGCAGCGGTCACCAGCTCCATTGCCCTGACCGAAAGCGCCGTCTCCACCTTTGAGGACGAGCTGGGCTGGGACCGTCATCAGGCCACCGTCCTCATCGGCGTCATCATGCTGGTGCTGGGCAGCCTCTCGGCCCTGGGCTACGGCCCGCTGGCAGGCGTGACCGTGTTCGGGATGCAGTTTTTGGATTTCTTTGATTTCCTCACCAACTCCGTCATGATGCCCATTGCGGCCATCACCACCTGCCTGCTGGTCTCCCGCGTCATCGGTGTGAAAAAGATCGAGGAAGAGGTCACTTTGAGCGGCAAACCGTTCCGCCGCAAGGTCATCTTCAACTTTATGATCCAGTATCTCTGCCCCGTTTTCGCGGCCATCATTCTGGTCAGCTCGGTGGCAAATGCACTGGGCTGGATCGCCATGTAAAAGAAAATACAGCAAGTTACAGCAAAACCCCGGCGGGATCGTTCGACTCCGCCGGGGTTTTATGTTACGGATTCAAAAAATGCAGATCAGCCCTTGCAGCCCTGCTCTTCCCAATCGCCGAAGTCGGAAGCATCCGCGATCTTGGTGGGGTCGAACTTGCCGTTCTCATCTTTGGGAGCAACAGCGGGGCCGACCTCCACGGGGTTCGGGTTGGGGACCTCCGCTTTGGCTTCGCCCTCCGCTTTGGTTTCGCCCTCGGCGTAAGCCTGTGCGGTCTTGGCGGCCTCCTCAGCGTCATTTTCGGCGTCCTCGGGGAACTCGATCTCCTCCACATGGAGCGGGGCCTTGTCGTTGAGGATCTGATCCAGCACAACGATGGCAGCGCCGGTGACAGCAACGGCAACCGCCGTGCCCAGGATACGGAACAAAGCTTTCATAGCAACCTCCTAAAGCCAACTGGCTATAGACCGGCCCTTGCCTCTCTGTTTGGGAGAGGCGTCCGCAAAGCAGACGGGCGAATTTAAGAGAACGTCACAACGTCGTTCAGGGGCTTCTCAGCGGGCTCCACGGAGAGGGCGGTCAGCACCGGGCCCTTGCCGCGGTAGATATTGTGGAACTTGTAGTTGACCTTGGCGGTCACGCGCACCCAGGCACGCTGCTCCAGGGCTTTGTAGCCGTCGTAAACGCAGGGGAAGCCGACAAACTGGATGTCCTGCACGCAGCAGGTCATGGCAAAGCGGCCGGGCACAAAGCTGTTTTTGCCGGCCCGGTTGGTCTGGCAGACCTGCGCCAGGAAGCGGACCGTTTTGCCCGTGTACTTCTCGGGCTCGTCCTGGCAGTCCATATACCAGATGCCAAAGTCTTCATCGCCGATCTCCACCACCGGGGCGTTCAGGTCGAACGGCAGCGGGTCGGGGATATCATCGTAAGCCACGCTGCCGTCGGCAAACTCGTAGGCGATATCGCACTTGCGGGAAGCCTGACGCACCAGCTTGTGCAGTTCCTGCCGGGCGGCGTCGTTGTTGACGGCCTCGGCCCGGTTGAAGACGATGAGCTCGCTGCGGGCGATCTTGTCCAGCATCAGGCTGCGCATGGAGTTGTCGCGGGCGTAGGTCAGGGCCGTGGTGCCGTCCGCCGTGGCGATGCACTGGTACACGATCCAGTTCTCCGGCAGATTGTTGGCCAGATCCTGCAGCAGCCACATGCCGTTGTACTCGATCACCACGCGGCCTGCATCGGCCTCCTTGGCCAGCTTGGCCAGGTTCTGGGGGTTGAGCTCGGCCTTGTCCTCCAGATTGTAGAGGGTCACGCCGGGGAACGCGAATTTCTTCTGGTTGTATTCTTCCTCGCCCTCCTCGCAGACCAGCAGCAGGGTCTTGTCGCCGGAGTCAAAATTGGGGTCTTCAAATGTTTCCTGAATGAACTTGGTCTTGCCGCTTTCGAGGAAGCCAACAAACAGGTAAACGGGAATTTCGTTTGCCATGGGATTCTCCTTTTATCCTTTCGTCTTGGCTTGAGAGGGCATCAGCAGCCAAACAACGTGGCGATGGCGTGCTCATCCAGCTTGGAGCCGATGACCACCAGCTTGCCGCCCACATCGGCACCGCGCTGACGGACTTCCCACTCGCCGGGAACGTAATCGAACTCCAGCCAGCCGTCGGCACCGCCGTCCACGATGCCCTTGGAGCGGAGGATCATGCCGTAATTGCCGGTGTCCAGCTCGGTGAGGGCGTGCTCAATGTCAGCCTTGGAGAACTTCTTGGCCGTCTCGACG
>QWCV01002084.1_pt1 | contig 17198 bp, 13 predicted proteins | sample 1972621 | NCBI WGS metagenome assembly QWCV01 (sample SAMN09866699, study PRJNA288562) | Human gut metagenome isolate pre2_stool, whole genome shotgun sequencing... | isolation source: gut | host: Homo sapiens | place: USA: California
GGCAGCCCTGCGCCGCAGCGCCCTGCGGCGCCGCGCGGCACAGGCCCGCAGGCGGCGCCCCGCCGGAAATCGGCCCCGCAGCGCCGCCCCCGCGCGCCGGGGCACAGCGCGCCGGGCGTGTATGCGGCCCAGGCGCCCCGCTCGGCAGAGTTTGGCCGCAGAAATGCGGCCCGCATGCGGGCGAAACGGCGCCGCCGCCAGCGCCTTGTGCGCATGGCAGCGCTGGCCGTATGCGCCATCTTTGTGGTGGCAGCCTGCGGCTGGGTAGTGAAAAGCGGTATTATAATGGTGATGAACGCCATAGAAACCGGCAATTTTTCCACCATTGGCAATGTGCCAATCAAACAGGGCAACGGCCCGCCCTATATTATTGCGCTGGATGCGGGCCATGGCGGGCAGGACCTTGGCGCCGAGGGCATTTACACCGAAGTGAACGTCACCGAGGCCACCACCAACGCGCTTGTCTCTCTGCTGGAGCAGGATGCAAACTATGTGGCCGTGCGCTGCCGCCAGAACGGCGAGGGAATGAGCGTGGCGGGCCGCGCCGAGGCCGCCAACCAGGCGGGTGCAGAGCTGTTTCTCAGCATCCACGCCAATTTTGACGAGACGGGCACGGCCACGGGCTTTGAGTGCTTCCCGCAGACGCAGGCAAGCGAAACGCACGAGCAGTCGCTGCGTTTTGCCAGGCTGCTGGCCACACAGATGCAGCAGGCGGGGGCCACTTTGCGCGGCGAGGCCGGCGTGCGCTATGCCTTTTATGAAGAGGATGGAAACGGCGGCTATACCAAGGTGATTCAGGAAGAGAGCTACGAGTTTGACACAGACGCGCAAACCTTTGGCGTGCTGGAAAAAACACAGTGCCCGGCCGTGCTGGCCGAACAGTGCTTCCTTTCCAACGAGGGGGACGCCGCGGCCTTTGCCTCGGAAGAGGGCTGCAAGGCGGTGGCGCATGCATATTACAAGGCCATTTGCGAATATTTCGGCACAACGCCTATCACGGGCTGACACAGCAAAAAGAAAAAGCGGGGGCGCACAAGGCGCCCCCGCTGTGTTTTCGCTCCGAAGCGAGGCAATCCATAAGCCGGGTTCTGTATAAAACGGCGATCTTTCTAGGCTGGGCGTCACCGCACAGCTCAAGCCGCCTCGGTGGGGCGCGCAAGGGCACGCATTGCCCCGGTCGGGCGTTGCTCCCGGTAAGGTTTACAGAGCCGCGCAAGTTACCAAGCGCGCTGGTGCGCTCTTACCGCACCTTTCCACCCTTGCCTGCAGGTGCAGGCGGTTTCTTTCTGTTGCACTATCTCTGGGGTCACCCCCGGCTGCCGTTAGCAGTTACCGTTCCCTTGAGGAGCCCGGACTTTCCTCAGAGGGCTTTTGGGGCCCTCCGCCGCCGTCTGTCTTGCTCGCTTCGGAGTTTTCAGTATACCACACCGGGCTTTGCCGCGTCAATTCACATAAAATTTTCTTGCCTTTACCATGATGAAGCGATATAATTTTGTAACAAGAGGGGCGGGTTGCCGCACACTGCGGCGCCCGCAGACAGGGAAAGGGGAATGTCTTATGATAAAAAACGAATATCTGGCCCGTGTATACGCTGCTGTACAGGCGCGCAACCCCGGCGAGGCAGAGTTTCTGCAGGCGGTAAGCGAAGTGCTGGAAAGCCTGGAGCCGTATGTGGAAAAACACCCCGAGCTGGAGCAGTGGGGCGTGCTAGAGCGCATGTGCGAGCCCGAGCGCTTTTTGCAGTTCCGCGTGGCGTGGGTGGACGACGCGGGCAAGGTGCAGGTGAACCGCGGCTACCGCGTGCAGTTCAACTCTGCCATTGGCCCGTACAAGGGCGGCTTGCGCTTTCACCCCAGTGTGAATGCGTCCGTCATCAAATTCCTGGGCTTCGAGCAGGTGTTCAAAAACAGCCTCACCGGCCTGCCCATGGGCGGCGGCAAGGGCGGCTCGGATTTTGACCCCAAGGGCCGTTCGGACGCGGAAATTATGCGCTTCTGCCAAAGCTTTATGACAGAGCTTTCCAAACACATTGGCCAGTTTACAGACGTGCCCGCGGGCGACATTGGCGTGGGCGCGCGGGAGATTGGCTACCTTTTCGGGCAGTATAAGCGCCTGCGCAACGAGGTGACGGGCGTGCTGACGGGCAAGGGCCTTTCCTACGGCGGCAGCCTGGTGCGGCCAGAGGCCACGGGCTATGGCCTGTGCTATTTCACGCAGGAGGCGCTGCGCTGCATGAAGCAGGATAGCTTCGAGGGCAAGACGGTGGTTGTCTCCGGCTCGGGCAACGTGGCCATCTATGCCACGGAAAAGGCCACACAGCTGGGCGGCAAAGTGGTGGCTTTGTCCGATTCCAACGGCTATATCTACGATAAAAACGGCGTAAACCTGGATGTGGTGAAGGCCATCAAGCTGCAGCGCCGCGGGCGCATCAGCGAATATGTGAAAGAGGTGCCCGGCGCGGAATACCACGAGGGTTGCGCCGGCATCTGGGGCATCCCGTGCGATATTGCGCTGCCCTGCGCCACGCAGAACGAAATTGACGGCGAAAGCGCCAAGAAGCTGGCGGCAAATGGCTGCAAAGTGGTGTGCGAGGGCGCCAATATGCCCTCTACGCCCGAGGCCATTGCCGTGTATGAGGCAAACGGCATCCTGTATGGCCCGGCCAAGGCGGCCAATGCGGGCGGCGTGGCCACCAGCGGCCTTGAAATGAGCCAGAACTCGCTGCGCCTCTCCTGGTCGTTTGAAGAGGTGGACGCCCGCCTGCAGGACATTATGACGGCCATTTTCCACAACGCATACGATGCGTCGAAGGCCTGCGGGGCCGAGGGGAACCTGATGGTGGGCGCCAATGTGGCGGGCTTCATCAAAGTGGCCGACGCCATGCTGGCGCAGGGCGTGGCCTATTAAAATGCCGCGCTGCCCTGTGCAACGCGCAGGCAGAAAAAAGAAAACGTGCCGCCGGGCCCGGCGTTCCGAGCCCGGCGGCGCTGTTTTGCCCGGAAAGGGGGCGCAGTATGCGCCTGACATTTGAAGTGACACCACAGGAAGACGGCGCCTTTTTGCGCGATGTGCTGCGCCACAAAGGCGTTTCTACGGCGCTTTCGGCCAGCGTAAAACGCTGCGGCGGGTTTTGGGCGGACGGTGTGCCCATCCGGGCCGACCAGCGTGTGGCGGCAGGCGCTGCCGTGAGCTTCGAGCTTCCGCCGGAAGGGGACACCAGCGTCATTCCCGAGCAGATTCCCCTGGCCATTGTCTATGAGGACGAGCATGCCATGGTGCTGGAAAAACCGGCGGGCATGGCCGTGCACCCCACGCGCGGCGAAGTGTGCGGCACGCTGGCAAACGCCTTTTGCGGGCTGCTGCGCGCGCGGGGGCAAAAAGGGGTGTTCCGCCCCATCAACCGGCTGGATAAAGGCACCAGCGGCCTTGTGCTGTGCGCCATGAACGCCTATGCCGCGCCCCTGCTGGCAAAAAGCGCGCGCAAGGTTTACTACGCCCTGTGTGCGGGCACGCCGCCCGCCAAAGCGGGCGAGTTTTGCGGGCCCATTGCACGCCGGGGCGATTCCATCCTGGGCCGGTGCGTGTCGCCGCAGGGCAAGCCGGCCTGCACACGCTATTGCGTGCTGGCGGCGGGGCCCGGGCGCTTTTTGGCGGCCTGTGCGCTTGGCACGGGCCGCACCCATCAAATTCGCGTGCACTTTTCCCATGCGGGCTGCCCGCTGCTGGGCGATTGGCTGTACGGCGGCGATACCGCCGCGCTGGGGCGGCCCGCCCTGCACTGCGGGGTGCTGCAATTTACAACGCCTGCAGGCGGGCCCACGGGCCCCGCGTCCGTGCAGGCATTTGCGCCGCTGCCGCGGGATATGGCCGCCCTGGCCGCGCCGCTGGCGCCCGGCGGCGCGCTGCCCGGGCAGCTTGGCGCGCCGCAAGCCTTTGCCCGCGTGCGGCACGGGTTGCGCTGAAATGTGAAAAAGGGTATAATATTATAGCTATCTTACTAGGCCATGCCGGCATCGGCCCCGCACAGCGCGGGGTGGAAAGGGGGCGGAGGCGACGGCGCCAAAGCGGGAAAAGACGGCCAGGTTCCGAGAGACAATTTTTTCGCCCCTTGCCCTTGGGCACGGTGTGGGTGAAGTTCTGTATTATATCGGCTTTGAAACAGAATATACGCTGCTGCGCTTTGCGCGCGCCTGCAAGCGCGCCGTGCTGTGGGTGTTTTATGGCGTGCTGCTGGTGGTGCGCACACTGGGCAGCTTTGCGGCGGGCTTTTTGCGCGCCGTGGGGGAAGACCTTGCGGCCCCCTGGCGCCAGCTTCGCCAGGGGCTGCACAACCTGCGCACCATGCTGCGCGCCGAGCGGGCAGAGGGAGGCCCCGTGGCCGGCAAGGGCGTGGCCTATGTGGTGCGCGGCGTGCGCGCTTACCGCGACCTTGTGTATAATGCGCTCTCTTACCTTTTGCCCATCGCGGCGCTGCTGGTGCTGGTGGTGACGGTGTACACGGTGCTTAGCTCCAACTTTGCGCTGGCCGTGCAGTACCGCGGCGAATTTGTGGGCTATATTGCGAACGAGACGGTGTTTGAAGAGGCGCAAGACCTTGTGAGGGACCGCATTCGCGGCGAAAACACCGGCGAAGATTGGGCGGTGGAGCCCGAGTTCACCATTGCCATTGTAGACCCCGCCGCCATGCGCAGCCGCAGCGAGCTGGCCGACGCAATTATTTCCACGTCCTCGGGCCACATTACCAACGCCACGGGCGTGGTGGTGGACGGCACGCTGGTGGGCGCCACGCAGGATTCCGCTGCCATCAACCAGCTTTTAAACGAGCAGAAGGCCCCGTATGAGACCGGGCAGGAAAACCTCACCGTGCGCTTTGCCCACGAGGTAGAGCTGGTGCCCGGCGTGTATTTCACAGAGACACTTATTTCGGAAGAAGAGCTGGCGGCCCGCCTGCTGGGCCAGGTGGCATGGACGCTGGCCTCGGGCGAGCAGGTGCAGCAGAATTACCTGACTGTGCAGCAGGTGTTTCGGGAAACCTATGAAGAGACGGTGCCCTACCCCACGCAGGAGGTGGAAAACAGCGACCTCGCCTGGGGCAAGCGCGTGCCTTTGCAGGAGGGGATTGACGGCACAAAGCTTGTCACGGCAGACGTGGTATATCAGGACGGCCAGGAACAGGGCCGCACCATCGTCAGTGAAGAGACGCTGGTGGAGGCCGTGCCGGAGATTATTCAGGTTGGCTCGCTGGGCGGCGCCCCGGGCTCTGGCCAGCTGATGTTCCCCGTGCCGGATTATGTAAGCATTTCGCGCGGGCGCTCGTACTACCACCGCGGGCTGGATATTGCCGCGCCGCAGGGCACGCCCATCTATGCGGCCGATAACGGCATTGTCACCTTCTCGGGCCGCGGCACAGGCTATAACTGGTCGTACGGCAACTATGTGCGCATCGACCACGGCAACGGCCTGGAAACTTTGTATGCCCACTGCTATTCGCTGGTGGTTTCGGAAGGGGAGTATGTCACCCAGGGCCAGCTGATTGCCTATGTGGGCAACACGGGCCGCTCGTTCGGCAACCATTGCCATTTCGAGGTAATTCGGGACGGAAACAGCTCGAACCCGGAGGACCCGGACGATTATGTCACCCGGCCGCACGGCTAGGCGGCCGGGCGCCTGCCGCCTTTTGCTGCGGCCAGCGCAATTGAGTAAACTTTTGTCAAAATGATTCATTTTTGAAAATTCCCTTTTCAAGCGGCGGAAATCAGTGTATACTATAACAGTTGTGTAAAAAGGGAAGCCCGGCCCGGCCGGGTGATGCTCGGAAGAGGAGTTATCGGAACGTGGAGAAATTTGTCATTCACGGCGGCAGGCCGCTGGTAGGGGAAGTGACCATCAGCGGCGCCAAAAATGCCGCCGTAGCCATTCTGCCTGCCACCATTCTGGCTGCGGACAAGTGCATCATTGAAAACCTGCCCAGCATCAGCGACGTGGCGGCTTCTCTGGATATCCTCAGCGCGATGGGCGCCCGGGTGCGCGTGCTGGACAAGCACACGGCAGAGGTGGATACTTCCCACATCTGCACAACCAGTGTGCCGGACGAGCTGAGCCGCCAGATGCGTGCGTCCTATTATTTCCTGGGCGCGCTGCTGGGGCGGTTTGGCAAGGGCACCGTGGCCATGCCCGGCGGGTGTTACCTTGGCCCGCGCCCCATCGACCAGCATCTGAAGGCCTTCACGGCCCTTGGCGCCGAGGACGTGGTGGACAACGGCATGATTGAAGTGTCCGCCCCGGTGCTGCGCGGGGAAGAAATTTTCTTCGACACGGTTTCGGTGGGCGCCACCATCAACGCCATGCTGGCCGCCGTTATGGCGGACGGGCTCACCGTTCTGGAAAACGTGGCCAAAGAGCCGCATATTGTGGACGTGGCGAACTTTTTGAACACCATGGGTGCCGACGTGCGCGGGGCAGGCACAGACGTCATCAAGGTGCACGGCGTGCGGCGTATGCACGGCTGCACCTACACCATCATTCCCGATCAGATTGAAGCCGGCAGCTATATGGTGGGCGCCGCCATCACGGGCGGCAATGTGCTCATCAAAAACGTCATTCCCAAGCACTTGGAGCCTATTACCTCCAAGCTGGAAAAGGCCGGGGCCCATGTGGAGGAATATGACGATTCCGTGCGCGTTTCCCGCACGGGCGACATCGAGCCGCTGAACATCAAAACCATGCCTCACCCGGGGTTTCCCACCGACATGCAGCCTTTGATGAGCGTGCTGCTTACGCTTGCCAAGGGCACTTCCATCATCACCGAGGGCATTTGGGAAAACCGTTTCCGCTATGTGGACGAGCTGGTGCGCATGGGCGTAAACATTCAGGTGGCAGGCCGCGTGGCCGTTATTGAGGGCGTGCAGGAGCTGCTGCCCGCCCCCATGCGCGCAACCGACCTGCGCGCGGGCGCAGCCATGATTATGGCCGCGCTGGCGGCGGACGGCGTGTCGGAGATTACCGAGATCAGCCACATTGAACGCGGCTATGAAGACATTGCGGAAAAGCTGCGCGGCCTTGGGGCCGATATCCGGCGCATTGAGCAGCCGGACAGGCCTATGCGCAGGGCGCAGTAACACAAAATACAAAGAAAAGGGGCGGCGGGGCCTCTTTTCTTTTTGCGTGAAGGGGGTGGGCGCATGGCATGTTTTACCACGCTGTATTCGGGGTCATCCGGCAACTGCGCGTTTCTGGAAGAGGATGGCCGCTTTCTTTTGGTGGATTTGGGAAAAAGTGCCCGTGCCACCACCCGCGCGCTGGGGCAGCTTGGCGCACAGGCAAAACAGCTTTGCGGCGTGCTGGTGACGCACGAGCACACCGACCACATTGCGGGCCTTGCCGTGTTTTTGAAAAAGGCCCCGGTGCCGGTGTACGGCACGCAGGCCACGCTGGAGGCCCTGGCCCGGCGCGGCCTTGTGCCGCCGGGCACACAGCTGGTGCCCACAGACGGCCGCGGCGAGCTGCAGGTGGGCGGCTTTTGCGTGCAAAGCTTTTCCACCAGCCACGATTCGGCCGATTGCTGCGGCTTCCGCGTGCGCACCCCACAGGGCAAAACCCTGGCCATTGCAACAGACCTTGGCTATGTTTCAGACGAGGTGCTGGCCAATTTGTACCTGGCAGACATGGTGGCGCTGGAGGCAAATTACGACCTGCACATGCTGATGCACGGCCCGTACCCCTATTACCTGAAAACGCGCATTGCCTCCAAAAAAGGGCACCTGTGCAACGAGGAATGCGCGGCCACCCTTGCCAAGCTGATGGCTGCGGGCTGCAAGCGCTTTTCCCTGTGCCATATCAGCCAGGAAAACAATGCCCCGGCCCTGGCGCTGCAAAGCGTGCAGGCGGCGCTTTTGCAAAGCGGCACGGCGCCTGCGTCGGACGCGGTGGTGCAGGCCGCGCGCCGGCACGAAGTTTCGCCCGTGTTTGAATTTTGAGAAAAAAGAGGCGGTGTGGGCATGCTGAACCTTACTGTCATTGCGGTGGGCCGCTTGAATGCGGCGTACTATAAGCAGGCCGCGGCGGAATATGAAAAGCGGCTGAGCGCCTTTTGCAAGGTGCATGTGATAGAGCTGGCGGAAGAGGCCATTGCCGAAAAAAATGCAAGCCCTGCCGTGATAGAAAAGGCGCTGGAAAAAGAGGGAAAGGCCATTTTGGCCGCGGTGCCCAAGGGGGCCGTGCTGACGGCGCTTTGCGTAGAGGGCAGGCAGCTTTCCAGCGAGGCGCTGGCGCACCGGCTTTCCGAATGGGCGGTGTCGGGCGTTTCCTGCGCGGCGTTTGCCATCGGCTCTTCCCACGGGCTTTCGCCTCAGGTGAAGCAGGCCGCCGCCCTGCGCCTTTCCATGAGCGAAATGACCTTTCCGCATCAGCTTGCCCGCGTGATGCTGCTGGAACAGCTGTACCGCGCCTGCTGCATCCATGCAGGCAAGCGGTATCACAAATGAATATACTGTTTGTATAAATTGGAAAATAAAAAATACAAAACGTAAAGCGGGGCGCTGTGTGCAACACAGCGCCCCGCTTTTCCTGCCTTATACAGAAGCGGCGGCCTTTCCCTTCTGCATGTCGTTCTGTTCTTCAAAACAATGAATCAGCCGCACCACCATTTCCTGTTGGCTGGGTGTGAGGGCGCTGATATCCACACAGTGCTCTGCGGAAAAGCCAAGCAGATAATCCGGCGTTGTGCCAAACACATGGCACAGCTCGAACAGGTTGGCAAGCGAAGGAAAGGAAATGCCGTTTTCCCACGCATTGATGGCGCTGCGGGACACCCCCAGGCGCTTTGCCAGCACGGCCTGTTTCATATCGCGCTGGCTGCGCAGTTGCTGCAAACGCTCTCCAAACATATGGTTTTCTCCCCCTTTTTCTATGCACATCATAACTTGCCTGTTCAGCAATTTTAGTTGCAAAAACGATATTAAAGTTATATATATGTAGACTTAAATTTACAAAATGTGAAAATTAACTTGACATTTTGCTCTGTGACAGTAGAATAAAGGGTAGATAAACCTGTCTGCGTGCTGCGGGCAGGCCACCATGTTTCGGGAGGAATAACAATGAAACGTTTTTTGGCGGTATGCATTGCGCTGTGCCTTGCCATGGCGCTGTTTGCTGTGCCCGTGCTTGCAGAGGGAGAGACAAAAGAAGTAGAAAATGCAGACGCTTTGAAGCAGGCTATTACAGATGCCGGTGAAACGGCGGTGACCATCAAATTGACAGCGCCCATTACGGCCAGCATCACCATTGCAAAGAACCAGAATATTACGCTGGACCTGAATGGGCAGAGGCTGACATGTGAAGCCGGGAAAGACACTATTACAAACGAGGGCACGCTTGTTATCGTCAGCAGTGTTGAGGGCGGTATTGTTATGGGCGGAGCAGCCGATACGGCCAGTGGAAGAACCGCTTTGCTGAATAAGCAGGGGGCTGTCTGCACATTGAAAAGCGGCGCTTTGAAGCGCGGTGACGTACAGCAGTTTGGTTATTATACAGTAGATAACGATGGCACTTTGTACATGACCGGCGGCGAGATTTCGAATGATTCCAACAGCAGTTCTCTTGTTCGCAACAGAGGAACCATGAATATCACTGGAGGCCTTGTCTGTCAGGACAGCTTTATTGCGCTGAAAAATGATGAAGACACCAGCAATGGCATAGTGGGTAAGTTGACCATTGGCGGAAGCGCAGTGATTCAAAGCGCGGGCGAGCAAGCGGTACAAAACTGGGGTGAAGCCACGATTGAGGCTGGTTCCATTACGGGCGAGGTTTTTTCGTGGTCTTACAAAGGTGTGAATTCCAAGCTTGACATCAAAGGCGGCAATATCGATGGTGATGTTGCCGGCATAGATTTCGAGGCAAACAAAGAATCTACCGCGAGCGTGAGCATCAGCGGCGGAACGGTGACGGGCCGTGTCGTGGTGGGGAATTATTCAGATGGCAAGGTCGTTTCCGTAGAACCGGATGAGACCTCTGCGAAAATGGAGATAAGCGGCGGTGCCTACCAAAATGATGTAAGCAAGTTTGTGGCCGAAGGCAGCTCTGAACTTGTAAAGGCCAGCGGCGGCAGCCGTTATCAGGTCGGCCAGTACACCAGCAGCACGCAGGGCGTCACAGCGGCTGCACAGCTAAATGGAAAAAGCGTATATTTCGAGGCCCTGAATGATGCAGTGACGCATGCGGGCGTAACAGGTGTGACAGTGACGGCGAATGCAACTCTGACAGAAGAGATTCCGGAGGACGTGAACGTAACAGTGCTGGACGGCGCAACGCTGACGGCGCAGGGCGATTTGACCGGTGTCACCTTCAGCGACGGCGCAAAGCTTGTGGTGCCGGAGGGCCAGACGGCCACCGTCGGCGGCAAAGAGTATGCGTCCGGCTCGTATGAGGCGCAGAAGGACGGCACGCTTTCGAAGCCGGAGACAAAGCCGGAGGAAAAGCCTGCCACGCCCTCCGCCCCGGCGCCCGCCCCTGAAAAGGCAAACCCCAAAACGGGCGTTGCGGCCTGAAACAGCACGCAAGGCAATAAAAAACCACGGCTGGCCGTCACGGCCCGCCGTGGTTTTGTGGCGCGTGCATATGCGCGGCATGTCTGCTCAGGCGTCGTATAATTCCTGAAGGCGCCTTGCGGCCTCCAGCAGAATGTCCATCATCTGTGCGTCCTTTGGGTCTGCCTGAGGGGGTACGCCGCTGAAGGTGAACAATTCCGCCAGCGTGATGCCGAAGGCATGGGCCAGCTTGGCCGAGGTATCCACCGTGGCGCTTTTGCGCCCTTTTTCCAGCAGGGCAATATAGGAAAGGCTCAGGTCTGCATATTCTGCCAGTTGTTCCTGAGACCAATCCCGCGCCTGCCGCAGGCGGCGGATGCGGTTGCCAAGCTGGATGGTGGTTTGGCTCAAAGTGCGCCCCTCCTTTTGCTGTGTTCTTTTCTTTAGAATACCGCGCGAGGCATGGCACCGCCAGATACTATAGTGCAAAAACATTATTATAGTGTTGACAATGCTTACTATAGTAATTATAATGAAGTATAAAGTATCCCCTGTGGAAGAAAAGAGAGGAAACGGATATGAAAAAGCTTTTTGCAGTATGCCTTTCGCTTTGCCTTGCCGTGGCACTGTTTGCTGTGCCCGCGTTTGCAGAGGGAGAGGTGGCGCAGGTAGAAGACGGGGCGGCATATAGCACCTTACAGGAAGCCATTAATAATGCGGCGCAAACCGGCGGCAAGGTGACGCTGCTGAAAGACACGCAAGAGAACATCACCATCCCCGAGGGCAAGAACATTGAACTTGTTTTGGATGCCAACCTTACGAATCAGTCTGATCACACGATTGTTGTGAAAAGTGGCGCTACCCTGACCATCAGCGGAAACGGAACGGTAGATAATGTCACGCATCAGAGGGCTGCCATTCATAACGAGGTTGGCGGCACTGTAATTCTGAACGGCGGCACCTATACCCGCAGCAAGGAAAGTGGAAGTGGCAGTGACAACAGCGGCGGAAACAGCTTTTATAATATCCGCAATTATGGCACCATGACCATCAATGAGGGCGTTGAAGTGAAGCAGGACGGCCACTTTTCCAGCCTGATTGAGAATGGCTTTTACGATGGAAAAAAACAAAATCCGCATGGGGCAACCGCTACTATGATAATTAACGGCGGCACCTTCAGCGGCGGCATCAACACAATTAAAAACGATGACTACGGCGTGCTTACCATCCATGGCGGCACATTCAGCAATACCACGCAGGCGGCCTTCCTGAACTGGAACGTCGCGACTGTGAACGGCGGCACCTTCAGCTCTGAACAGAATTGTATTCTGAATGGGTATGGCGATGATACAATGGACAAGGGCGAGCTGAAAATTACCGGCGGCACATTTACCAGCAAAGAGGCCCCGATTAAAAGGATGAACGGAGAAGGCGAGGGCAACAAGGATTTTGACAATGTGGATGTGACCGGCGGCGTTTACAGCGGCGATGTGAGCGAAGTGGTTGCAGAAGGCAGCTCTGAGCTTGTGAAGGCCAGCGGCGGCAACCGGTTTGTCGTGAACGCTTCTACAGATAAGCCCGAAAGCGCGACCACCAGGACAGAAAAGAACGGCGCGGTTGTATATTTTGAAGATGTGAATCAGGCGCTGAACGACAAGGTTGCAAACGACATCAATGTGGTGGCGGACGCAGAAATCAGCGTGAATGTGCCGAAGGGTGTACAGGTTACAGTTGCCTCCGGTGTTACGCTGACGGCGCGGGGCAATTTGAGCGGCGTCACCTTCAGCGACGGCGCAAAGCTTGTGGTGCCGGAGGGCCAGACGGCCACCGTCGGCGGCAAAGTGTATGCGTCCGGCTCGTATGAGGCGCAAAAGGACGGCACGCTTTCGAAGCCGGAGACAAAGCCGGAGGAAAAGCCTGCCGAGCCCGCCGTCCCGGCGCCTGCCCCTGCGAAGGCCAACCCCAAAACAGGCGTTCGTGCATAACGGGCTGCCGCAGCCAGCAAAAGATAAAAGCAGAGAGCTTTCGAACGGCCATGGCGTTGCAAACGCCATGGCCGTTTGCACTGCACATGGTGTTTGCTTTTTCACAGCTTAAAAGGTAAACTGTGAGAAAAACTTATATAACGCGGTGTAAAACAGTTGACAAAAATGAAAATTTACGCTTTTATATTATAGGGCCGGGGCGTGCCGCCCCTGGCTGACGGAGGGCGCGGAGCCGCAGGCGCCGCGCGCAAGAAAGAGGAATTGCAAATGAGCGAAAGAACGAAAAAAATCATTTTGTGGAGCGCCTGCGGCGTGGTGGGCTTTGCGCTTATCATTATGCTGCTGCTCATTTTCCTTTTGCCGGGGGTAAAGCCGCAGGCGAAAAGCTCGGGCCCGGCTGTTTCTTCCAGTGCGCAGGCGTCCTCGGCGTCTGAGCTGGACGCGCGCCTGGCGGACGCCAGAAAGCAGAACAGCGACGTGGTGGCCTGGCTTACCATCCCCGGCACAGATGTGGACGACCCCGTGGTGCAGGCCGCGGACAACGACTATTATCTGCGCCGCACCTGGCTGGGCGAGAGCGACGTGTGGGGCTGCTATTTCCTGGACTATGAATGCAACATACGCGAAAAGGCCTCGCTGGACAAGGTGAGCATCATCTACGGCCACAGCCTGGAGGATTCGAAGGACGACAAGAACTTTTCGCAGATAAAGCGCTGGGAGGATGCGGAATTCGCCGCCCAGAACCCCACCTTCACCCTTCGCCTGACAGACGGCACCCTTACCACCTGGCAGGTGTTCGCGGCCAGCAAGGTGCCGGTAGAGGGCGAAAACGCCGTCTATTATCTGGACCCGAACCCAAGCGAAGAGACCTATTCTGCGCTGCTGAACACCCTGCGCGCGGCCAGCGCCCAAAGCTTTGATGGCGTGGAAGTGACATCGCAGGATAAAATCCTCATTCTCTCCACATGCACGTCAAACGACATTGTGCGCTATGTGCTGTGCGCAAAGCTGGTGGCCTGAGGGCGGGTTATCAAAAACGAGACCCTTTCCGGCAGGGTGCTGCCGGGCAGGCTGCCCCCGAATAGAAAATGCAAAGGGCCCCCGCGGCAGGCAATATGCCTGCCGCGGGGGCCTGTTTCTGCAGCGCGGGGCTTCACGCGTCATACCAGTATTTCCTGTCCAGCCCGCGGTACTGCACAGCCTCGCTGATGTGCCCGGCACAGATGGTGCCGCCGCCGTCCAGGTCTGCAATGGTGCGGGCCACTTTTAAAATGCGGTCGTACGCGCGGGCCGAAAGCCCCATGGCCCCGAACACGCGCTTCAAAAGGGCGGCTGCATCGGGGGTCATGGCGCATGCAGTGCGCAGCATGCTGCTGGGCAACTGTGCGTTGCATGCAACGCCCGTGCCCGCATAACGCGCCTGCTGCACGGCGCGCGCCGCCGCCACACGCGCGGCAATGGCGGCAGAGCCCTCGCCCGGCGCCTCACCCGCAAGGGCATCATATGCCACAGGGGCCACCTCAATATGAAGGTCAATGCGGTCCAGCAGCGGGCCGGACACCTTGCGAAGATAGCGCTGGATGGCCCCCTGCGTGCAGGTGCACGCGCGCGTGGGGTGGCCGTAATAGCCGCAGGGGCATGGGTTCATGGCGGCCACCAGCATAAAGCGGCTGGGGTAATGTGCCCGCATGGCAGCGCGGCTGACGGTGATGGCGCCGTCCTCCAAGGGCTGGCGCAGTGCCTCCAGCGCATCGCGGTGAAACTCGGGCAGCTCGTCCAGAAACAGCACGCCATTGTGTGCAAGGCTCACTTCACCCGGCTTCGAGGCGGCGCCGCCGCCCGTAAGCGCTACAGCGCTGGCCGAGTGGTGCGGCGCGCGGAAAGGCCTTGTGCGCACCAGCCCGCCGCCGGAAAGCAGCCCGGCAACAGAGTGAATTTTGGTGGTCTCCAGCGCCTCTTCCAGCGAAAGGGGCGGCAGAATGCCCGGCAGGCGCTTTGCCAGCATGCTTTTGCCCGTGCCGGGCGGGCCAATCAGCAGCGCGTTATGCCCGCCGGCCGCGGCTACCTCCAGCGCGCGGCGCGCTTCCGGCTGGCCGCGCACATCGGCAAAATCCAAAAAGCCGTCTGCCGGTTGAGGCGCATACGGCGTGTGCGGCTGCGGCGCAATGGGCGCCTCGCCCGAAAGATGGCGCACTACGTCACGCGCAGTGCGCACGGGGTAAACGCACACCCCCTCTGCGGCGGCTGCCTCGGCGGCGTTTTCTGCCGGCACAAACAGCTCGCGCAGGCCCGCCTGCCTTGCGGCCAGCGCCATGGAAAGCACCCCGGCCACGCCGCGCACGGCGCCGTCCAGCGAAAGCTCGCCCAAAAACGCCATGCCGGGCGCCGCCATGGGCGCCTGGCCGCACGCGCACAAAAGGGCAAGAAAAATGGGCAGGTCGTACACAGGGCCCGTCTTGCGCACATGGGCGGGCGCAAGGTTTACGGTTACGCGGCTTACCGGGTAGGAAAACCCCAGGTTTTTCAGCGCGCTGCGCACTCTGTCGGCAGATTCCTTCACGGCGCTGTCCGGCAGGCCCACAATGGCAAACTGGGGCAGCCCGCTGCTCACGTCCGCCTCCACGCGCACGGCAAAGCCCGCCACGCCCTGCACGCCAAGGCTGTTTACGGTGGCAAACACCGGCACGCCCCCTCTCTGTATGTTTGGTATTAGTATACCGCCTTGCCGCGTGCACGGCAAGCAGTTTCGAAAGCCGGGCGCGCACAGGCGGGGGGAACCCGGAATGAAAACCGGGGCGTTGCCCCCGTTTGCCCGTTGACGGAAAGACTGTTTCGCGGTATGATGGAACCACCAGAAAAAGGCAGCGGCGCCGCTGCGTGCCGCTGTATGGAAGGCGGGTGCATTCGATTGTATATGGACGAGTATGAACGCTGGCTTGCACAGGAGCTGGACGACGCGGACCTGCGCCCAGAGCTGCTGAGCATTCAGGGCTTGGAAGAAGAAATTAAAGACCGCTTTGCGGTAGAGCTGTCATTCGGCACCGCGGGCTTGCGCGGCGTGCTGGGCGCGGGCACCAACCGCATGAACGTGTACATGGTGCGCAAGGCCACCCAGGGCCTTGCCAACTACCTGCTGCGCACGCCGGGCGAAAAAAGCGTGGCCATTTCGTACGACAGCCGCATCAAAAGCGATGTATTCGCACGCGAGGCCGCCTGTGTGCTGGCGGCAAACGGCGTGAAGGCGTGGATTTATAAAGAGCTGATGCCGGTGCCGGCGCTTAGCTTTGCCACACGCTTTTTGAAGTGCGACGCCGGCATTATGGTGACGGCCAGCCACAACCCCGCGAAATACAACGGGTACAAGGCCTATGGGCCGGACGGCTGCCAGATGACGGAAGAGGCCGCGGGCGCCGTGTATGAAGAGATGCAGAGCACCGATATCTTCACCGGCGTAAAACGGGCAGATTTTGATGAAGCGCTGGCGCAGGGCAAAATTGCCTACATTGGGCAGGATGTTGTGGATGCGCTGTACGCGGCCATTGAGGCGTGCGCCGTGCGCCCCGGCATCTGCAAAACGGCGGGGCTGAAACTGGTGTATTCCCCCCTGAACGGCTCTGGCAATGTGCCGGTGCGCCATGTGCTGGCCGACATTGGCATCACAGACGTAACCGTGGTGCCCGAGCAGGAACACCCGGACGGCAATTTTCCCACCTGCCCGTACCCCAACCCGGAAATTCGCGAGGCGCTGGCCCTGGGCCTGGCCCTGGCCGAGCAGACAGGCGCAGACCTGATGCTGGCCACCGACCCGGACGCCGACCGCGTGGGCATTGCCGTGCGCACGGCCGGCGGCGGCTATCAGCTGCTGACGGGCAACGAAGTGGGCGTGCTTTTGCTGGATTATATCTGCGCCGGGCGCATGGAGCAGGGCACCATGCCCGCGGCGCCGGTGGCGGTGAAGAGCATCGTCTCCACCTGCCTTGCAGATGAGGTGGCAAAGCACTACGGCGTAGAGTGCCGCAACGTGCTCACCGGCTTCAAATATATTGGCGAGCAAATTCATCTGCTGGAAGAAAAGGGCGAGGAAGCGCGCTTTATCTTTGGCTTTGAAGAGAGCTACGGTTACCTGGCAGGCACATATGTGCGCGATAAAGACGCCATTGTGGCCAGCATGCTGATTTGTGAGATGGCGGCCTACTACCGCAGCAAGGGCACCAGCGTGCTGGAGCGGCTGGAGGCCATTTACCGCCAGTATGGCCGCTGGCTGCACAAGGTGGATTCGTTCGCGTTTGAGGGCCTGTCCGGCATGGACACCATGAAGGCCATCATGGCAAAGCTGCGCGGGGAGGGCCTGCACGAGGTGGCGGGCCACAAGGTGGTGAAAGCGGCAGATTACCAGGCACGTGAAGTAAAGGACATGTGCACGGGTGCTGTGCAGCCCACGGGCCTGCCTGCGGCCAATGTGCTTACCTATTGGCTGGACGACGGCAGCTCTGTCATTGTGCGCCCCTCGGGCACCGAGCCGAAAATCAAGGTGTATTATTCCACCAAGGGCGACACCCTTTCCGGCGCCGAGGCCGCGCAGGCGCAGCTTGCCGCCGCCATGGGGCCGCTGATGAAATAAACGGTTCCGGCACCCAAACAGATATATCATAAAGGCTGCGGCCGGCTTTCCTTGAAAGCCGGCCGCAGC
>QWCV01002101.1_pt1 | contig 17098 bp, 14 predicted proteins | sample 1972621 | NCBI WGS metagenome assembly QWCV01 (sample SAMN09866699, study PRJNA288562) | Human gut metagenome isolate pre2_stool, whole genome shotgun sequencing... | isolation source: gut | host: Homo sapiens | place: USA: California
ACCTGCAAAAGCACTGCAATAAATCCTTTTCTTGTCTTAGGATTTCTCATCAGCTCTTTGAAACACCAGTCCACGGAAGGCTTCATGATAAAATCTTCGCTTCGGGCAGTTTGTCTTTTCTTATTTTGTGTCTTTCTTTTTCTTTTGATTTTTCTCATAATTCGATCCTTTCCCGGCTTCTCATCCGCTGGAAAAGGATGTTTCTGTATGCTGTAAGTGTAGCATATTTTTGCCATCGGAAAAAGTGGTTTAGGGAATAAATGTTCCTGATAGAAAAGCGAAAAAGAAACTGTCCGATTGCCAGCCATTAGATCTGCCGTATACAATAATAAGATTTGAATAATTCGGCGAACGCCTTAGAAATACGAAAAGCGAATGCTTTTCAGATATAGATAGAGTAACATACCAATAACGAAAAGACAAGAAAACTCGACCATTTTTACCCTTTCCATATATCAAAAAAATACTCGTTGCTTTCTATTTTTCGTGTTATGAATACATCTTTTCACATTTCTCTGATATTATCAATTCCGTTTTAATCTTAAGAAAATCCTCTTTATCTTCTTCAGATACTCCACAAAATCTCATCCACATTACTAATTAAATTTACCTCACAGGTTCATTTGATTTCTTGACCATTCACCAATTATACGCTATAATAAATTTACCTCACAGGTAAATTGAATCGAGGTGACCTATTGAAAATCACATACAGGACTAAAAAACTTGAAAAGATCTGCACAGATGCTTCGCAGGCGGAAAAAAGCACGGGAAGCAAATTGCAAACATTATCGAAATCGTAGATTATCACTAAACTAACTATGCGCAGCACTCAAAGGGGGAAACTATCATGGTAAAGAGTCGTACTTACATTGCCACGCCACCGGGGGCAACCATTAAGGAACAATTAGAAGATCGAGATATGAGCCAGAAAGAGTTTGCAATTCGTATGGATTTATCTGAAAAACATGTAAGCAAATTGATTCACGGAGAGGTTGCTTTGACACCTGATGTCGCGGAGCGTCTGGAACTGGTTTTAGGAGTTCCAGCAAAGTTCTGGAACAACCTGGAGATCATCTATCGTGAGAAGATACTGAAAGCAAATGCGGAAAATCATATGGAACAGGATATTGAGATTGTCCGAAAGCTTCCCTACCGGGAAATGGCTAAAAACGGGTGGATTCCAGATACTCGTAAATCAACCGAAAAGGTAATCTATCTCAGGAAGTTTTTTGAAGTGGTTCAGCTTACCCTTATTGAAGATGAAAAGCTCAACAAAATCGCATGCAGAAGGCTGTCTTCTACTTCCAAAAGTGACTACGCTCTTTTAGCCTGGGCTCAGCAGGCAAAGCGTGAAGCAAGATCCCGCGAAACTGCTCCGATCAATCTGAAATACTTAAAAGATTCTCTCTCAACTATACGAGCTATGACTACTCTTGCACCTGAAGTTTTTGCTCCGAATCTGATACAACTTTTATCCAACTGTGGAATTGCCCTGATCTTTCTTCCACATATTGGCGGCTCCTTTCTTCATGGTGCTACACTTCAGGACGGAAATAAAATCGTGATGGGTCTAACCGTCCGTGGAAAATTTGCTGACAAATTCTGGTTCAGCCTATTTCATGAAATCGGACATATTTTAAATGGTCATCTTAATCAGCCGCATGGAACTTCAAAAGAAGATGAGGATGCAGCGGATCAGTTTGCCAAAGATATCCTGATCCCGGAACAGAAATTTCAAATGATTTTTTCAAAAGGTGATTTTTCAAGAAATGCATTGCTTCACTATGCTTCAGAACTTGGAATTGACGTCGGCATTCTTGTCGGCCGATTGCAGAAAGAAGAGCTTATTGGATATACAGATCTGAATGATCTGCGCTCAAAATACGAATTAAAATAGAAAAACTCTCCATACCAATGGGCTCCTGTTTCCTTTTGATATGGAGAGTTTCATTTTTAGATCAAATATTTATTTAAGATACAGTATTAATCTCTCTCAAATAAATCTCTTGTATAAACTTTGTCTTTTACATCATCCAGGCAGGAATCGTAACGGTTTGCGATGATCACATCACATTCTTTTTTAAAGGTTTCCAGATCATTCTCCACCTTACTTCCAAAGAAAGTAGAACCATTTTCCAGTGTCGGCTCATAGACAACTACGGTTGCTCCTTTTGCCTTGACTCTCTTCATAACACCCTGAATGGAACTCTGGCGGAAATTATCGGAATTGGATTTCATAGTCAAACGGAATACGCCGACTTTGACTTCCTTTTCTTTTTCCTGCGACCAGCTGCTGTTTGCTTCGTATGCACCTGCAATCTCAAGCACTCTGTCTGCAATGAAATCTTTTCTTGTACGGTTGGATTCTACAATCGCTTCGATCAGATTGTTTGGAACATCTGCGTAATTTGCCAGAAGCTGCTTCGTATCTTTTGGCAGACAGTATCCGCCATATCCAAAGGATGGATTGTTGTAGTGGCTTCCAATTCTTGGGTCCAGACATACTCCATCAATAATCTCCTTTGTATTTAAGCCTTTCATTTCTGCATAAGTATCCAGCTCATTAAAATAGGAAACACGAAGAGCGAGATATGTATTCGCAAACAATTTCACCGCCTCGGCTTCCGTAAATCCCATAAATAACGTGTCGATATTTTCTTTGATTGCGCCTTCCTGAAGGAGCTTCGCAAAGGTATGGGCTGCTTCTGTTACCTTCTCATCCTCCGGATCGATTCCGACAATGATTCTTGACGGATACAGGTTGTCATATAATGCTTTGGATTCCCTTAAAAATTCCGGGCTGAAAAGAATGTTTCTGGTCTGGTATTTTTCCCGGATCTGCCGTGTATAGCCGACCGGAATTGTACTTTTAATAATCATCATAGCATCCGGATTAACTTTCATCACCAGTTCAATAACAGATTCTACTGCCGATGTGTCAAAAAAGTTCCGTTTGGAATCATAATTTGTTGGTGCTGCAATCACAACAAAATCTGCATCCCGATATGCACTTTCTCCATCTGTAGTAGCAATCAGATCCAGTGTATGGTTTGCCAGATATTCCTCAATATAATCATCCTGAATCGGACTTTTTTTCTGATTAATCAGTTCTACTTTTTCCGGAATAATGTCTACCGCTGTAACATGATGATGCTGTGCAAGTAATGTTGCAATGGATAATCCTACATAACCAGTTCCTGCTACTGCAATTTTTAACTCATGAAATTCCCTCATATTCATATTCCTTTCTCTTTCACTCTTGTTTTATTTGTTCATATAAAATTCCCGGTACCACTCGGCAAACTTACGCAGCCCTTCCCGAAGCGGGGTGGACGGCTTAAAGCCAAAATCCCGTTCCAATGCAGAGGTATCTGCATAAGTAACCGGAACATCTCCCGGCTGCATTGGTACCAGTTTTTTATGAGCTTCAAAGTCATAATCTTCCGGAAGAACACCTGCGCGGATCAATTCCTGCTGAAGAATATCAACGAATTCAAGAAGATTTTCTGGATTACTATTTCCGATGTTGTACACTGCATACGGAGGAACCGGCAGACCATCTTCCCCCTTTCTTTTTTCAGGCGGTGCTGCCATTACACGCTTCACACCTTCTACAATGTCATCTACATAAGTAAAATCCCTTTTACAATTTCCGTAGTTAAAGATCTCAATCGTTTTTCCTTCCCGAAGTTTATTGGTAAAACCAAAATAGGCCATATCCGGTCTCCCGGCTGGCCCATAAACGGTAAAAAATCGTAATCCTGTGGAAGGAATGTTGTAAAGTTTGGAATAAGCGTGTGCCATCAGCTCATTACTCTTCTTAGTCGCCGCATAAAGGCTGACCGGATTGTCTACTTTATCTTCTGTACTGTACGGAACTTTTTTATTGGATCCGTATACACTGGATGAAGAGGCATACACAAGATGTTCTACACCTGGCTGTCCATTATCGTAAGAATGACGACACGCCTCCAGAATGTTGTAAAATCCAATCATATTGGATTCAATATAAGCGTCCGGATTCGTAATGGAATACCGGACGCCTGCCTGTGCTGCTAAATTAACTACGATTGACGGTTTATATTCATCAAATATCGCATTGATCTGATCTCGGTCTGAAATTGAGCCCTTAATAAAAGTCCATGTCGAATCTGGTTTTGATTCTGACATGGACTTGATTTTTTCTAATCGATATTCTTTTATGCTGACATCATAGTAGTCATTCATGTTGTCGATCCCGATGATATGTACCGGGTCGTCAGATCTTAGAAGTTCTAAGACCAAGTTGGAACCGATGAAACCAGCGGCTCCGGTGATTAGGATGGTTTTGTCTTTTAATATCATTTTTTTCTCTTTCACTGAACGCTTCACTCCTCATAATTACAAATTTTTACTAATTTTCTAATTATTTATATTTCTTCTTAGAATAAAAATAAAAGAAAATTCCTAATATACTCCAAATCACGAGGCAAAAATATGATTCTTTCCCAAGTGAACAATCCAATCCTGGAATTGGTATAAGTAACAAGACAACAAAAAAGAGAGACATGATAATCCCTATCAGTCCTGTAACCATAATCCATTTATTTTTTTCATTTATCGCATACTTAAAAGCAGCTGCCGATGTATATCCGTATCCAATAGCCGCACCGATTGATGACATATCAACAATCCATCCTAGTGCTGTCCTTCCAAAAAAAGGAGCCAGCAAAGAAATTAGCATAATAAAAACAATTGCATTTGCCGGCGTACTATATTTACTATGAAGTTTTCCAAACCATGAAGGAAGCACTTTCTCATTAGCCATAGAATAAAGCAGTCTGCTTGCTGCCATATAAAATCCGATAATTCCAGATAAAATTGCTGCCAATACAGCCAATCCAATGAAAACCAGACCCACATTTCCCAACAGCTGATATGCCGCATGAAAGGTCGGCAGTGATATTAATCCTTCTAATTGAGGCAAATCATCAATATACTCTACCCAACTATCATACGTTTCAGGAATAACTGCAGCTGTTATTGTATTTAAGATCACGTAAACTAAGGCTCCAAAAAGGATTGATAAAACCATTATGAATTTGGTCTTTTGGGGAGAAAATTTAAATTCTTCTGCTGCCTGTGGAATCGTATCAAATCCAACAAATGCCCACGGTGCAACAGCTACTACAGCAAACACTCCTGCCCCATTTATATCAGAAGGATAGAAGCCCGGGCTGAGACGTTCTAAAGTAACCTTCCCTTGTATAAGCGCTGTAATCGCTATAATTAATATCCCTCCAACCAGTGCAAAGACAAGCACCGTTTGAAAAACACCTGCAAATTTTACTCCTCGAATACTTAAAAATGCAAAAAGAATCAATGCTACAACAGCTAGAAGAATCTCTCCTAAGTAGACATCATAACCTGCAAAACGATAATGGAAACCAACCTGAAAGACATTATTCATGAGATTCCGTCCAATCAGCGCCAATGCTGTTGCGTTTAGCGGAACAATAGCTAAATATGAGATTCCTAAAAACCATGAACAAACAAATGCATGGTTATCTCCAAAAGCTTTCTGTGCATATGTAAATTCTCCACCTGCGATAGGATATTTATTAATCATATAATTATAATTGAACGCAATAAGAATCATGATCACCGCAGCAATACTAATTGCAATTGCCGTTCCTCCTGGTCCAGCTTGACGCAGAAATGTTTCCCCAGGCATTACGAAAGCTCCCCACCCAATAATGCATCCTAACGCCAGTGACCATACATTCAAAGATGAAAGTCTTTTCTCAAGCTTTTTTTCTTTGCCCATGTTACTATTTCCTCATCTTTCCTTTCAGTCTTCTTAAAACCCTGAAAATTTTTCTGTATTTATAGCGAAATCTAGCACTTTTAGGCATTCTCCATTCCATTCCTGTGTTCATTGCATCATCACATGGACTACAAAGGCCACATGGTTCTCCATTAATCGGAGTATGGCAGAACCATGTTAATTTCATAATATCTAGCCATCCATTCTCTTTTGCTATTCTTTCTTCATCTTCTTTTGTCAATTTAATTACAGGCAATATCAGGTTTCCAAAAACCTTAAATGCCGCATCTTTTTCTCCATTCTTGGTTACGCAATATCTTTCCGCAAGGAAATCATTCTCTACTAAACTTAATTTCCCTTCTGCATTTATAGCATCCTCTACCTTACCATGGTACTGATGTACCACGGAGCTTTCCATTTTTATTCCTAATTTATTACATAACAAAGCAAACCACTCATATTGTGTCCCTATGTTATATTTTTTTCTCAGATACTGATATGCATTACTGATTTCTGCGTTTTTACAATTCTTCAGTATCCAGTCTCTTTCATAAAATTGAATTTCCCGCACTTTTGCAGGAAATCTTTTTTGGGCTTCCAAAATGATTTTTTTCATAGCCTTTTGTTCATATGGTGTACTTGCTCGTCCTGGATCAATAACATAAATTGGTTGAATTTCAATCTCCTCATGCTGCATCAGCTGAAGAAATCTAAAAGTACCATCCCAGCCTCCAGACCATAATAACATTACTTTATGCATATAATCCTTCCTCACATTTCAGTTTTTTTTAACAGCTTTTGTTTTATTTTTTTTATATATGGCATAATGATCCCCAAGATTTCATTTCTATGGCATGGTATTAATACTAAAATTCCGAAATAAACGATTGCGCAAATTATAATAGAAATAAACTGCCAGATATACCCATCTGAAATCTGTTTTAACATCAGAGAACATCCAATCATTACAAACGTTGAAATAACTTCTGGAATAATATTTTTTATTTGCATAATTGGAGTAATGCTAAACATCAAACACATCATTATCATATTAGCAGCAACCAGCTCTAATCTAATCAAAGCTCGAACTTTATACAAAATCTCGTATCCACTTTGACAAGCTATATATACTGCCGGAGCCAGAATTACCAAATGAGAAATCTGTATAAACAAAGAAATTCTTGGTTGTCCTTTTGCCCTGTATGCTTCACTACTAAAGTGACTAAAAATTATAGTTATTGAACTCATTAACCCCCATAATCCAACGAATCCAGCCGCCTCGCTCCATTGCTTTCCTAACATAATATCTGTAACAAGATTTCTATACAGATAGATTCCGGCTCCTAAAGGTATAACGAACATCCCGACTAGTCTTTGAAATTTAAAATATATTTTCTTAAACTCTATATCATTGTCTTGCACTCTTGACAAAGCAGCAAAAAGCACTGGTGTCGTAGCACTGGTAATCAGTGCCATGATTTGATTCACCGTAGTTGTTGATGTCTTGTATATTCCGACATAATATGTGGTCAATAAAGTTCCAACAATAAAAGTATCAATATAAGAAGTCAGCCAAATTGCAATTTGTTCTACTAATGTCCAGAAACTAAAGGAAAACATTTCCTTAAATTTATCAAAACTATAAAAAAGTCGTGGTTTCCATTCCGACTTAATAGTAAGTACAATAGCATTAACTAAATTAACTGAAATTGTTCCAATAATTAATGACCAATAACTCCTTGTAACAATTGCCAATGGTACTGTTACAACTATAGGCACACATATAGCAATTAATCTCACAACAAAAAGTGTTTTAAATGCAAATTCTCGTCTAAACAGTGCCATTTGAATGCTGGAAAATGACGTTAACGGTAAAGAAAAACATGCAACAGCAATTACTATTCCTAAATTAGGATTTCCTACTATCTTCGCCAGCAAATCTCGATTGCAAATGATAATAAACCACAAAAAAAGTGATATGAATAAATTTGTCCAAAATGCAACAGTTGTTGAATCAAACTGATCCTTTTTATCTTTAAAGTCGTGTTGAACTAAATACTTTTGAAACCCTGCATCAGTAAACATATCAGCAAAGCTTGTAATCATGGTGACAGTCGCCACAACACCAAATGCTTCTGGAGTTAAGAAGCGTGCTAAAATCATATTCGAGATTGGAGAAATAAGCTTTGCTGCTATTTCTGTCGCTACTGACCATTTTGCTGCTACGCCAATTTTCTTATTCAAATTGTTTGAATCCATTAGCTTACCCTCCATATACTATGATTGCTTAAAATAGTTTTTTTCCAACTCATACTTTGCTTACCACATCCTTTAATCCTTGGATGATAAGTTCTCGATGTGCTTCACATTCAAAATAGTTTAACAGTTGTACGAGTTCTTCTTTACCATACAATCTTTTAATAATCCATTTACGCAACTTCCTCTTCAACAAGCGATTACAAATCTTAAATCCTACGTTTTTAAATTTCTTCCCTTGTAAAGCAGATAAATAATTTTCCAAAACTGTATCAGAAAGCTTTTGATATTCTTGGATAACATAACTTTCACTTTTTAATAGACTATTTCTTTCTGTAAATGTATCTAGAATCTCTTTCTTTTGTGCGGAAGTAGCTTTCATTACACAATTACCATTTTTTACTATTGGTATGTATTCTATATGTGATAAGCCTTGTTCTCCTATTTCTATAGATAGTAAAAGACTTGTTCTCCAAAAGTCATTATCTAAACTATCAAATAAAAAATTTCCCTGTCCATACACAATAGTTCCTTTTTCCCATTTTTCTTCACATCCTATACAATGGCTGTGTTGACATACAACCAAATCTGCACCTTTTTCAACAAATTTTCTGCATATTTTCTGTAAATATGGAGCCGGATATCTATAATGTTCTTTTCCACCATGATATAATACAATAATAAAATCACATAGCTCTTTTAATGAAACTATGTGATCAAAACTTTCAAGAGGATCGAACGGATTGGCCCCTGCCTTTTTTTCTGTTGCAATTGAAAATTCATGCTCTGCGCAGCAATAAATTCCTATTTTTGTAATTCCATTATCTATAATATAAGGTTTTGAGGCTTCCTGAAGATTAGAACCAGCGCCAGCGTATTGCACACCTGCTTTTGATAATATTTCCATCGTTGACCTTAACCCTTGTTCCCCTTGATCCATAATATGATTATTTGCCAAAGTAAAAAAATGTGGATTAATCTTTTGTATACCATTAATACATCCCGTTGGTGCAATCAATCCAGGTCCACATTTCAAAATAGGTGAATTACAGTCTGTTAATGGTACTTCCAAATTAAATATAGTAAAATCTGCATTCTTTAATATCTGCTTTAGTTGCTCCCCTATTAATTCATCTAATAAACCATTTTTAAACATATCATAATTTGATGCTGTGGGAACTAAGTCGGCTCCAATAATTATTTTAAAAGACATAAATATTCCCTTTCATTTACTATTAATTTTTATCTCTTTAATTTTATTTTTTTTCCTAATTCTATATTTATGGAATCATCACTAAACATTCCAAAACCACTGGCTGGATAAAACGTAAGTTCTCCAAAATACAATTTTTGATTTATTTCATAGAAGTCGACTCTCACAAATGGTATATTTCTAGAGAGTTTTTTTGCAAACTTTTTCATTAAGGAAAACTGAACAGGTTCGCTAATTTCTGTCTTACTATGAGGATGATATGGCTTTTCTAGTCCTGTAAAATTCATATGATTCCATTCCATGTCAAAGAAATCTATCGTTTCGTTCGTACTGCGATCAGATATTACCTGACAATATGTTGGTTCTCCAGAAAAACAATAGAATTTGTAATCTCTCAATTCAGCCAAATTATCATCTTCCATAAATTTTTCTGCTATGATCTTTCTTTTTACATTCTTATAAGGCCATTCTCTGCCAATAAGATAATAATTTTGTTTTAATCCTCTGTTTAAATTAGTTTTGACCCGGTTTAGATCTATCTCATTTTTATTTTTACAAATACACATCCCCAGTCCAGAATTATGATTACATTTCAATACAAATTTATTTGGTAACTTATTAAAGTCTATCTTTTCTGGTTCATCCCATACTCCGAGAAGAGGGATCAGATATTCTTCTCCCAGCTCTTGCTTAATATATGCACGAACTTTGTATTTATCAACCATCATTGTATACTCTGCACGCCGATCATTCAATTTAAGCCACTGAAGCTTTTCACTGAAAGTTTTTGGATATTTTAAAGATAATTTCTTACCCGTCATATATTGATATTTTATTTTTAAATACCTTTCGTCTGATAAAAAAGGCAGAAATCCCAGCGCCGCCAAACGAAGTGTGATTCTCACAAACAATTTTTTTATTCCGTATTTTTTCATAACAATATCTCATCCCACTGTTTAACTATATTTTCTATACTATGAGTTTTTCGGATTTTCATTGCTTCTTTACCTAATTTCTCCCGAAATTGTCCATCCTCAATTAGTACTTTTATATTTTGAGCCATTTTCTCACTGTCCCCCACAGGCGTTAACAAGCCATTTACTCCATTTTTTATTAACTCAGCTGGTCCTCCTGCCGGGCAATCAGTACAAATAACTGGCAGTCCTATTGCCATAGCTTCCATTAACGAATTAGGCATTCCCTCACAATCTGATGACATTACAAATATCTCAGCATCTTTTATCTTTTCATGAACATCTAGACAATAACCACAAAGAGTAACCTTTTTATCTAATTCTAATTTTTTTATAAGTTTTAAAATATATTCTTGTAATTCTCCTTGTCCATAAATCTCCAATGTATAATCTGGAAATTCTTTAGAAATTTGAGAAAATGCCCTTAACAACATAGGATAGTTTTTTTGAGGATTCAATCTTCCAACTGCAACTATTCTTCTGCTATCAATATTGGTTTTTGTCGGCAGATTTGGTTTGACAGGGTTATGTATAACAGTTCCTCTCCTCTGTATTGACTTTGAGTAACATTCTTTTGCCTGATTAGTTTGAAAAACATAGCCATCTGCTCTCCAATATGTCAGCTTAATTAGTAATTTACTTTTTCTCGAAATTAGATTTTGCTTTGGTGCATTCCTTTCTGATATTATCATCTTAGTGTTAATTCGATAGTTAGCTAAACACACGCACCAGTTTGCATATAAATCTATTCCAACTGCACAATCAATTTTTTTCTGCTGCAAAAATTTACGCAATCTTACTACATCTTCTAACAATTTTCCTGTTAAAATACATTTTCTATCTACCTGCTCATTTAAATTATAATCCTGTTTTTTTCTAGGTCCGGTTATAAGATAAAATTGACATTTTTTTTCTGCAACATATTCATTTGCAATATTGGCTACTACTCTCTCTGCTCCTCCATTTTGTAAACTGATAATTATAAATGCTATTTTTTTCATAAACAGAACCTTCCTCCTCTTTATCTTAACCTCCAAAGATCGTACGCAATATTTCTCCTATTTCTTGGCCATTAAAATTCATATATACAAACATAGAATAAAAGCTAAGAAAGATTCTAATGCTCAATAAACAAAATGCACAAATCACATAAAAGAATCTGCCTAGTTTTGACATGCTTTTATATATATTATCTAGTGTAGGGAGCGATACAATGCCTATCAAGAAAATAAAGCGTTCAAAAATAATATTACTCAAACTCATCGGTATACCAATGCTTAGTATAAACTCGGAAAATGTAATTCTTCCTTTTTTCTTAATTATTAAATACAACGCAGAGGCGGTGAAGAAGAGAACCATTATCTTGATAAACAAGGAGCCTGTATCTCCCATAATACCTTCATACTGAAAATAATAATTCCATTTCCGAGCCATCAGATTTATATAAGTATTAGGAATTTGATTCAATATGTTTCCAATTAATGGAGATGGTAAAACATACGCAATTACAACAATTAGAAGTATTATCTTCCAATACTCTTTACCAACTTTCATTTTCACATAATATTGATATATTAAAGCCAAAATAACACATATAATAACTGCTGTATGTAATAATGCTGCTATTATTGTTAGAAAATAATACAAAATTTTCCTATGCTCATAAAAAAAGTAGTACGAAAAAAACCACATTGCGAATGCAACTACATTTCTAATTCCTGATATCAGACTAAATACCGAACAACATCCTAAACAAGATAAGAAAAACAAAATTACAATTTTAGTGGCAACGTTATTTTTTTTCATATAATCATTGGCAATACTTCCAATAAGAAAGCCAAATAATAATACTGCACTTGCTGGTAACCACCCATTATTATCGGTCTTGGCGATGATAGTAAACCATAATTTCTGTACTATTAATGGCGACTCTACAAATTCTGAATTCGGTATTCCTCCTCTTATTCGATTAATTGTTAAATAGTATCTATATAAATCATCAGAAGGAGATGGCTCAGCGAAAAAAGCAAAAGTAGCAAGAGCAATTATAAAAATTGCCCATAATACTATTATACTTTTTCTTCGTAATCCTATAGATAATAATAATATCAATAGGGTTATAGCTAAAATTACAAATAAACATATTATCGAAAGATTAAAAATAATATCCTGCATCTAAGTTTTAAACACTCCTTTTCAACTCCTTCGTTTAATCTTGTTATAAGTAATACTTTTTAAAATAGTAGATTTTCGCCAACCAAACCATTTGATATTTCAAAGTATACCTAGCTAATATTCCTGGCCAATATTTTTTAAATTTTCCATTTAAAATTGCTTTTCTGTAGTATGAATCACATAAATATTTTTTTATTTCACGTACGACTGATTTAGAATTTTCACTTTTATTAAACTGTGAAACTACAACATTAAATAAGGAGTGTACAATAAATCTATCAATCTGTTTTTGAAAATCAAAAATGTTTGTATCTATTTGATTTTGAAGATGTCTTGCAACCAACTTTGGTCCACTCCATGGGAAAACCTGCTTTCTATCTGTCATTGACTCGCTATTTTTCCAATAGTTGTATCCGCAAAATTTCATAATATATATCTTACTGCTTTTATAAATGCAAGGTACAGTAACTGATTTATCTTCTGAAATCTTTATTCGGTCATCTACTTTCAATTGACTATTTGTATATAGTTCTCTTTTGATGCACTTTCCTGCAATATTAGGCATAAATGTGATCCCATTTTCTCCTTGTATTAAAATTGGAAAAATCTCTTTTTCAATTTGTTTTCTAGAATAATATCCTTCTCTCTGAAAAATTGGAATTTCCTTACATCCGTTGTTAGAAACTCGTTTTAATCCACTGCAAATGACATCAGGATGATATTTATTTATAATTTTATAAAATTCTTCTAAATAGTTGCTTTCAATCCAATCATCGCTATCTATACATATAGCATAGTCTCCACACATAACTTTTGCCCCTGCTTTACGAGCACTAACCAATCCACCATTTTTTTTATGGATAGTTTTTATAAAGCTATACTTTTGACTATATTCTTCACAAATTTTCCCACTTTGATCTGGAGATCCGTCATCTACAAGTATTATTTCATAATCTTTAAAAGTCTGATTTAAAATACTATTTATACATTTTTCTAAATATTTTTCAGCTTTGTAAACTGGTACTGCAATACTAAAAAGAGGCATATACATTCTCCTACTATCTTTAAATTAAATTTATCTTCAACTTCATTCTGGTAATTTAAATTTTTTTCCTAATTCAAAATCAAATGAATCTGGCGCAAACTGAACATATCCACTCCAAGGATAAAATGTCATCTCTCCAAAATATATTTTGTCATCTACCTCATACAAATCAACTCGTACATATGGAAATCCTTTAGATAATCTTGAAGCAATTTTAAGCATCTCTTCCAATTTCTTTGGTTTATCTATTTCTCTGTCTGCCACCGGACAATCACTAGAAATATGTAAATTATTCCAAGAAGTATCGTAAAAATTACGTTTATGTCCTATATATCGGTCAATATCCACAATAATGTAGGCAGGTTTACCATCGTAGCAAAAAATTTTGTAGTCATTGATTCCAGCCTCTGGATTTTCTTTATTTATCAATAATTCCTCTACAATGATTCCAGGTTTTAAGCCATAATAAGCCCATTCTCTTCCGCCTGAACGTTTCCTAAATGGTTTATTTCCAGAACTCAATTTTTCTGTCAATTCGTTAAAATTTAATTTTGATTTATCTTTACATACGATAACATTCAACCCACCGCCACCATGAGTTGTTTTCATTACGAAACTTTCTGGCAAACTTTTAAAATCAATATCATGAATTGAGTCGTATTTTCCATACAAATCAACTAAAATATTTTCTAGTCCTCTTTTTTTTACAAAATCTCTCACTAAATATTTATCTACACATTTGTGCATCAATGGATTTCTGTAATTCATCTTGTACCATTGCAATTTTTCTGTATAGCGCCTAGGATGTTTTAAATTAAGTTTTCTTTTTAACTTAATTCTATATTGCAATTGAAGCATAACGCTATCCGGCAGAAACCATAAAGCATTAAGAATCTTTTTTCTGACTTCCGGAGACTTTATATATTTTTTATATTCATTCATGGTTAACCTCTTTCATATATGCATTTACAACAATTTTTCGATCAAATTCCTTTTCCACTTTTTTTCTTGCTGCAAGCCCCATTTCACATCTCACTTCATTAGATAATTCCAAAAATTTCTCTACAGCCTTAATTAATGCTTTACTATCTTTTTGAGGAACCATAAAACCATTAACTCCATCATCTACGACTTCTCGGCATCCGCTTCGATCTGTTGTGATAATTGGCCTGCCAGATGCAGCGCTTTCCAACAACACATTGCTTAGCCCCTCTGGATAATATGTTGGATGTACCGTACAATGTGTATATTGTAATACTTCCCTGATATCCATAATCAGTCCGTGATATGTAATAATCCCCTCTTCTTCATATTGTTTTAAAGTATTTTCATATTCTTCTTCGCAAAATCCACAAATATGAAAGTGTGTGTATGGATACTTTTTCTTAATATATCTTGCCATCTCCAGATATTGATCGATTCCTTTTTCCTTCATGATTCTGGAAATAAAAACAAATTCTACTTTCTTTCCATCTGGATAATCAAGTACATGAAATTGTTCCAAATTAACACCTGATCCCGGTAAAAGCTCCAGCTTGTCCTCTGAAATATGATGCTGGATAAAAAACTGCTTATTTTCTTCATTCTGGACAAAGACTTTTTTCACTTTTCGGAATGCAATTTTATACGCAATAATCATTGCTTTTTGCAGTACTCCAGGGTTCTCTACTGCTGATCCCAATCCTGTAATATTAACCAAAATAGGAATTTTGCATTTTGCAGCTGCAAGAGCTCCATATAAGTTAGGTTTAATTGTATAAGATAAAATTATGTCTGGTTTAATAGTTTTAATTAACTCTATGTAATAAAATAATAGCTTAATTTCGGCAATTGGATTTGTCCCATGTCTATCTAACTTGGTTTCAACATACTTACAGCCCATTTCTTTTAAAAGGTCGATACGCTCACCATATGGAGAGGAAATAATAACTTCACATTCTTCTTTCAACAGTTCCTCTACCAGTTCTCTCCGAAAATTGTATATGACCACATCGTGGTTTACTAAAAATAAAACTCTTTTCATTACTCCGTTTCCTCTGTTGCTTTTATTGAATCTATCAATGTATGAACACGATAGTTTTCTTTATATGTACTCATCGTCAGATCATAAGCCAGATCTCCGAATACTTTTTCTGATAGAGCACCTATTTTTCCTGGTATATGCATCATAATTTTTGTAGCCCATGACATTCCTGGTATTATGAGCATCATATGATCATGTACCGTTGCAATCATCTGTACCATTTCTGACGTATTGGTATATTCTGCATTTTGAGGGAAAAATACTCCAGACTCTTCATTATCAATCATTAGTTTTACAAACTCGCATAAATTGTCGATATGGAGCATAGATCTTCTATTCTTTGTTTTTGGAAAAACTGGAATTCTCGTAGCTAATTTCGCAAGTTCTGGATAATTTCCTTTACTTCCCTTTCCATAAATCATTGGAGGTCGTAAAATAACTACTTTAAACTTATCATCTTTAAGTTCCTGCAGCTTTTGATCTGCCTGCCATTTACTATCTCCGTAAAAATTAAGCGGCTGTGGTTCTGTTTTTTCTGTTATGATTTTCTCCTTACATCCAGAATAAACAATCATCGAAGACATAAAAATAAACTGCTTCACTCCACTTTTTTTTGCATATTCAGCCACTTCAACTGCCAAGTCAGTATTAACCTGATAATATAGTTTCTTCTGTTCCTCTGTTACATTTCCAACATCAGCATGCGCAATTCCTGCCACATGATATACCACATCATATACAGAGAAATCCGTGTTTTTCCACGCATCTCCAATCATATCTACTGTGTCTACATCATAGCTTTCTGGAAATCTTACAAGCCACTTCTCAACGGATTCTCCAATATAACTCCCTTGTCCAGTAATTAAGATGCGCTTCTTAGCGCTATTTTTCTTCCCACTATTATCTTTATCTTTTTGCTTCGCTTCTTCATTTTTTAAAAGGTCTTTATAAATTTGTGTCCGGGCCTGATTTTTTTTATAAACTGCTACTGCAGCACCAATTGCTGGAACACCAAGTAATACCGCCTTTTCTTTTAACGTGGATTTTCTATTTTTCATTTCAAGCACACCTCTACATTTTTTTAGATCGTCTCTTCATCTCGCCGGTTCCGCCTTCTACCACACCATCTGACCGCAGCACAGACAGGATCGTGCCAAAGAAGCATTTCACATCCAGACCGAAGCTTAAATTCTCCACATAATAGCCGTCCAGTTTTGCTTTCTCCGGAATTTCCAGCTCGTCTCTTCCGTGGATCTGTGCCCACCCGGTCAGTCCCGGAAGAATATCGTTTGCCCCGTATTTGTCACGTTCTTCGATCAGATCATACTGATTCCAGAGTGCCGGTCTCGGCCCGATAATCGCCATATCCCCTTTCAGGATATTGATGATCTGCGGCAGCTCATCCAGAGATGTTTTTCTCAGGAACTTTCCGACTTTTGTAATATACTGATCCGGATCTTTTAAAAGATGAGTCGGCATATCTTTCGGCGTATCTGTCCGCATGGTCCGAAACTTCAAAATGTAAAAATGTTTTTTGTGAATTCCTACGCGCTTCTGTTTAAAAAAGACCGGCCCTGGTGAATCCAGTTTGATTGCGATCATC
>QWCV01003370.1_pt1 | contig 17031 bp, 12 predicted proteins | sample 1972621 | NCBI WGS metagenome assembly QWCV01 (sample SAMN09866699, study PRJNA288562) | Human gut metagenome isolate pre2_stool, whole genome shotgun sequencing... | isolation source: gut | host: Homo sapiens | place: USA: California
ACGCTCGGTGTCGGTCAGCTGGTCGATCGGCTTTTCGGTTTGGGGCTTGGTCCAGAGGTCGATCCAGGTTTCCACGCGGCCGCCGGCCGTTTCGCTGCGGCCCAGATTCAGCAGGCCGGCCAGCATTACGGCGGCGAAGGCCAGGCCCAGCAGTTTCATCAGTTCACCGATCCTCACCCGTCCGATAAGCATCATCACCCACGAGGCGAAGAAGACCAGCACGGCCGACGAGGTGTGGGCCGGGAAGATCACTACACAGGAGAGCAGGACGGGGGCCAGGATGGGCCACGTGCCCTCGCGCCAGATTTTGCGCTGGTCGGGGCGCTTCCACCGCAGCGGGTTGAGCGAGGGGATGATCCGTAATTTGTCGATCACGCTCTGCCGGCCGGCGAGCTGCCGGGCCAGAAACAGTACGGTGGCGACCTTGAGTGCTTCCGAAGGCTGGAACTGGAAAGGACCGAGCGGAATCCAGCGGGCGGCGCCGTTGGTCGTGGCGCCGATGAAAGTTGGCGCAGGAAGTGGGCCGTCGAACGAGCCGTATGCGCATCGTAGGCCATCTTCGCCGTCGAGGAATAGACCACCAGTACGGAAATGACGGCCAGTGCCGCGATAATGATCCACAGCACCTTGTCCCCGGCGAAGAGTTTCATGCCGGGCTCCTGTCCGGGTGCGTCGGTCTGCACAGTCGTACCCTCTGTGTTCGGATTGCCGGCCGTTTTCTCCGTCTGTTTTTCCGCTTCCATCTTATTATTTCGCGTGTTCGGCGACCCACTGTTTGAACAGTTCGCCCCGGTTTTCGTAATTTTTGAAGAGGTCGAAGCTCGCACAGGCCGGTGAAAGCAACACCACGTCGCCCGGACGGGAAGCTTTGCGGGCCGCCTGCATCGCCGCGTCGAGCGAATCGGTCGAAATGATTTCGGGAATTATGCCCGTGAAACTTTCGACCAGCTTGCGGTTGTCGATGCCCATGCAGACGAGCGTATGCACTTTTTCGCGGGCGAACCGCTTGAGCGGCTCGTAGTCGTTGCCTTTGTCCGTACCGCCTGCGATCCAGACTACGGGACGTTTCATGCTCTCCAGTGCGTACCACGTGGAATCGACGTTGGTGGCTTTCGAGTCGTTGATGTAGGCCACGCCGCCGATCTCTCCGGCGGGTTCGAGCCGGTGTTCCACCGGCGCGAAGTCGTAGATGGAGCTGCGGATGCGGATCGGGGATACTCCGGCCGCGAGCGCTGCGAGCGCCGCCGCCATAGCATTATAAGCGTTGTGCAGCCCGGGAATCCGCATTTTGGCCGTGTCGATCTCCACCGACTCCCGGCCGACAGTTGCGGTGAATTTTCCGTCCAGAAGGAACGCATCGCCTGCGCCGCTCGCCACGGCGTTTTTGGCCGCGAAGGGGAGCTGCTTCATCCGCAGGTCGTATTTGGGCAACTGCTGCCAGATCACCTCGTCGTCGCCCGAATAGATGAAGAAGTCGCGCGAATTCTGGTTCTGCGTAATGCGCATCTTGGCATCCACGTAGTTCTGGAAACAGTAGTCGTAACGGTCGAGGTGGTCGGGCGTGATGTTCGTCAGCACGCCGATATGGGCGCGGAACCGGAACATGCCGTCGAGCTGGAACGAGCTCAACTCCAGTACGTACCAGTCGTAATCGCCGGTAGCGACCGAGTAGGCGAAACTCTCGCCGATGTTGCCGCCGAGGGCTACGTTGTAGCCGGCGTCGCGCAGGATCTTGTAGATGAGCGACGTAGTAGTCGTCTTGCCGTTCGAGCCGGTGACGCAGATCGTCCGGGCCTTACCCAGGTAGCGGCCCGCGAACTCCATTTCGGAGATGACCGGAATGCCCGCTTCGCGGAGTTTGACGATCATCGGCGCCTTGTCCGGAATGCCGGGCGACTTGACGACCTCGTCCGCCGCGAGAATCCGCTCTTCGGAGTGGTGCCCCTCCTCGTAGGGGACCTGCCACTGGTCCAGTTTGGCTTTGTAGCGGTCGGCGATCCGCCCCTTGTCGGAGAGGAAAACGTCGAATCCTTTCTTCTTGGCGAGGATCGCGGAGCCGTAGCCGCTGATGCCGCCGCCCAGGACGCGACACGATCCAGAAACGGGTGACGATCTTGGTTTCGAAGAAACCCTGTTTCTGGTAGTGATGGTGCAGGGGGGACATGAGCAGAATGCGGCGTCCTTCGCCGTATTTGCGTTTGGTGTATTTGAAGTAGCTCACCTGAAGCATGACCGAGAGGCTCTCGACCAGGAAGATGCCGCAGAGAAGGGGCAGCAGCAGCTCCTTGCGGATGCAGAGAGCGAAGACGGCGATGATGCCGCCGATGGAGAGCGAGCCGGTATCGCCCATGAAGATCTGTGCCGGGAAGCTGTTGTACCAGAGGAAGCCGACCAGCGCACCGGCCAGCGCCGCTGCGAAGACGACCAGTTCGCCGCTGCCCGGAATGTACATGATGTTCAGGTAGTCGGCATAGACGATGTGTCCGGAGAGATAGGCCAGGATGCCCAGCACCAGTACGATCGGGGCCGATACCCCCGTCACCAGGCCGTCGAGTCCGTCCGTGAGGTTGGCGCCGTTCGAAACGGCCGTGACCACCAGGATCGCCACGACGACGTAGAGAATCCAAGTGAGGGTGCGGTTGCCGCCCGTGAGCCAGCTGTAATCGAATTCGTTGTCCTTGACGAAGGGAATCGTGGTCTGGGTCGTCTGACGGCTCTCGGAGCTGACGATGCGCCGCTGGATGTGGTCGGCGATGGTTCGGCCGTGTTCGTCGAGGTAGATCGTTTCGACCGGTTCGGTCGTCTTTTCCCGGACGACGATGTCGGGCGAGAAGCACATGGTCGTACCTACGATAATGCCCAGGCCGACCTGTCCCACGATCTTGAAACGCCCTTTGAGCCCCTCTTTGTGGTGGCGGAAGACTTTGATGTAGTCGTCCAGAAAGCCGATCAGCCCCAGCCAGATCGTCGAAACCAGCATCAGTTGGATATAGACGTTGTCGAGCTGTCCGAAAAGCAGTACGGGGATGAGAATGGCCAGCAGGATGATTACGCCGCCCATCGTGGGCGTGCCTTTCTTCTGGAGTTGTCCTTCGAGCCCCAGATCGCGGATCTCCTCACCGATCTGTTTGCGGCGCAGGAAGTTGATGATGTTGCGTCCGAAGACGATGACGATCAGCAGGGCGATGATGATGGCTGCCGCCGCGCGGAACGAAATGTACTGGAACATACCTGCGCCGGGCAGGTTGTGAACGTTGTCGAAATATTTGAAAAGATGATAGAGCATGTCGCAGGTTAATTTTTAGCGTAGAGGGCGAAGGCACGGAGAGCCTCCTCCTTGTCGTCGAAATGGTTTTTTACGTCGCCGACGATCTGATACGTTTCGTGTCCCTTGCCGGCCAGCAGGAGGATGTCGCCCGGCTTGGCGAGCATCGCGGCCGTGCGGATGGCTTCGGCGCGGTCGGCGATCCGCAGGTAGCGGTCACCCGGGGCGAGTCCTGCGACCATGTCGTCGAGGATCGCGTCGGGATCTTCGTGGCGGGGGTTGTCCGAAGTGAGGATTGCGGTGGTCGCGTATTTTACGGCGATCTGCGCCATTTCGGGGCGTTTGGTCTTGTCCCGGTCGCCGCCGCAGCCGCACAGCACGAAGAGCTGTTGTCCCGGGCGGCGGATCTCCTCGACGGCCTGGAGCACTTTTTCCAGAGCGTCGGGCGTATGGGCGTAATCGACGATCGCCGTGGTGCCGTCGGCGGCCCGTACGAATTCGAAGCGTCCGCTTACGGGATGCAGCGTGCTCATGATTTGGAGCACCTCTTCGCGGTCGGCGCCCAGCAGCAGGGCTGCGGCATAGACGCAGAGCAGGTTGTAAGCATTGAAGCGGCCGAGGAAATGGACCCATACTTCACGTCCGTCGATGCGCAGTTCCATACCGTCGGGGTGTGTTTCGAGGATCTTGCATCGGAAGTCGGCCATCGATTGCAGCGAGAGGGTTTTGACGGTCGCCCGCGTGTTCTGCACCATGACCCGGCCGTTGCGATCGTCGATGTTTATCAGTGCGAAAGCCTCTTTCGGGAGATTGTCGAAGAAGAGTTTTTTTGCCCGGATATATTCGGCGAAAGTCTTGTGGTAGTCCAGGTGGTCATGGGTGATGTTCGAGAAGATGCCGCCCGTGAAATGCAGTCCCCGGATGCGCTCCTGCACGATGGCGTGCGAGGAGACCTCCATGAAGCAGTATTCGCACCCGGCTTCGACCATGCGGGCCATCATCTCGTTCAGGCGGATGGCGTCGGGGGTGGTGTGGGTCGATTCGATGCGTTCGGTGTCGATGCGGTAAACGACCGTCGAGATCAGGCCGACCTTGTAGCCCAAGCCCCGGAAGAGGTCGTAGAGCAGGGTGACGGTGGTGGTTTTGCCGTTGGTGCCCGTGATGCCGACCAGTTTGAGCTGACGGCTCGGGTCGCCGTAGAATGCGGCGGCCATGTCGGCCATCGCGGCGTTGGTATCCGCTACGACGACGTAGCAGACCGACGGGGCGAGGTGTTCGGGCAGCCGCTGGCAGACGACGGCTGCGGCACCGGCGGTGACGGCCGCGTCGATGTAGGCGTGCCCGTCGCTTTGGGTGCCGCTCACGGCGAAGAAGCAGTCCCCGGGAGCGATGCGGCGGGAGTCATACGCCAGTCTGCTCACACGTGTATCGGAGTTGCCTTCCACGCGGAGCACCTGTGTCGCCTTGATTAATTCTTGAATTTGTTTCATCTCTTTATTTGAGTGTTATGGTTACGGCTCCCCCGCGCGAGATCCGCGTGCCGGGAGCGATGCTTTGGTATTGGACGGAGCCTCGTCCCGAGAAGGAAACTCTGAGGCCCCGGCTTTCGAGCAGGAACAGGGCGTCTTTGAGTCCCATGCCTACGACGTTGGGCATCGTTTGGTCGTCCTGTGCGAGCGTCGAGATCGTGACGTTCGAGAGGGAGTCGATCCGTACCGTTCCCCAGCCTTTGCGGTCTTCGAACGAGGTGCGGGGCGAGAATTTGTCGGCGATGCGGCGGATTTGGGCGATGTCGCCGCCTTTGATTCGCCGGGGATAGTGTTTTTCCCCTGAATTTTCCGGCGAGAGATCCCAGTCGTGCTCCCGGTTGTAGAGGTAGGTGACGACTTTCTTGACCACCGGACCCGAGAGCGGGCCGCCGTAGTAGGATTTGCCGGCCTGCCGCTTGGTGTGGATCGTCGTGAGCACCGTGTAGCGAGGGTTGTGAGCCGGGAAGTAGGCGACCATGCTGCCGATGTAATAGCCGTCGCGGTAGCCGATTTTGTCGTCGGCGTATTGGGCCGTACCGGTCTTGGCCGCTACGGTGTAGAGGGTCGTGTCGCGGAAAAATCCAGCACCCGTACCTTCCGTGCCGACGCTTTCGAGAAGTTTGCGGACCTCAGCCTCCAGTCCGACGGTTTGGTCGAGGTGCAGCTTTTTCATGAAGTCGCTGTAACGCTCCTTGTTGTCGGCATAACGCTCCCAGATCGCCTTGGCGAAATAGACGTTCGACGACTGGGCGACCGCCGTGCGGAAATCCATGTCGTTGAATCCGGCGTGCGAATCCTGCACCCGGATGCCGCCGACCTTCACCACACGTCCGTTGCCCGTGTCGTAGGTCTGGTCCAGCGGCATATCCGCGTCGTCCAGCAACAGCAGCATCGAAGCCAGCTTGAAGGTCGAGCCCGGCTCCGTGTTACGCCCGATGGCGTAGTTCTCCCGCTCGGCGTATCCGCCGCCGGGGGTGCGCCCCAGATTCACGAGGGCGAGGATTTCGCCCGTGCGGACCTCCATCACGATCGTGGTGCCCCAGATGGCGTTCTGGGCTTCGAGCTGTTCGCGCAGGTAACGGTTCGCCACGTCCTGCACATCGAGATCGAGCGTCGTGACCACGTCCAGTCCATCGATCGGGTCGATGTTGTCGCCGTCCACGACGCGGCCGTAAAAACCCCGGGCGATGCGTTGGCGCGTGGCCCGACCGTCGCGGCCGGCCAACTCTTCGCGATAGACGGCCTCGATGCCGTAGTTGCCTCGGTCGCCGGTCAGTCCGATCGTGCGGCGCCCCAGTTCGCCCTGCGGATAGATGCGTTCGTCGCTTTCACGCAGGTTGTAAACCATGCCCATGTTCCAGTTCAGGAGCGGGTATTTGCGCAGGGTTTCCCATTCGGTGTAGTCGATGTCGCGGGGAAAGATTTGGACGGGAGTGTGGTCGCGCAGGGTATCGTAGAGTTTTTTCGGCACGAATTCCCGGTCCAAAATCCGGTCGATCCAGCGGGCGATGCGTCCTTCGGAGCGGGGAACGAGGGTGTCCTTGCGGTATTTTACCTGGTAGTGTTTGGCATGCTGCGTGCGGAACATGCGACGGTATTCGGCTGCGGATCTGTCGCCGAAATAGGCGGCAAGTAGTTTGGACAGCGAGTCGCTCTGTTCGTGGAACGTACGCACGGAGTCGAGCCCCGGGCTGCCGAAATCGAATTCGACGCGGTAGCGGAAGATCGAGGTGGCCAGCGGATCTCCGTCCCGCGTGAGGATGTTGCCCCGCTGGGCCGGGATGATCTGTTCGGTGAAGATGCGTCCGGCGAGCCGTTCGGCATTGTAGGCGACCTCCGAGCTGAAGAGCTGCACCCATACCAGACGTGCGAAGATGAGCAGTCCCGCCAGGATGAAGAGGATGTAGAGCAACCTCACCCGCAGCAGGATGTCGCTTTTGATGCGCGATTTTTCCGGTTTCATCTTGCTCATCAGTCGTCGAGAATTTCACCCGGAACGACCGGGTCGTACAAGTCGATGCCCCGTCGGCGCAGCTCTTCGAGGATGGCCGAGTGGGTCGTATGGCGGAAACGCTGCTCCTGAAGGCGCGTCGAGCGCTCGCGCAGCATCTGGACCTCGCGGTAAAGCCGCGAGTATTTCATGTCGAGGTGCAGCGCCGTGAACATTACGAAGATGCTGACGAAAAACATCGCGGCGATGCAAATCATGTAACGATAGTATTCCGAGGCTCCTTTCCGAACCAGAATATTGCCCGAAAAGAGGAGCCAGAAGATGTTCGAGCGGCGGCGCTCCTCCTTGCGCTGCTCCTCCTGCCGGGCCTCCTCTTCGGCCTGCTCCCGCTCCCGGTCGGCACGAATTTCCTCGTCGGCTTCGCCGCTCTGCACGCGCAGCACTTCGCGCCGGATGCGGCGGGCGAGCTCTTCCTCCCGCTCCCGGGCGGCACGCTCCTCGTCGGTGACGGGGTCGAATTCGTGGTCGTTGTATTTCATGTCGGTCGGAAACGGTTATTGGCGTACGATTTTGGCAGCGGCTCGCAGTTTGGCCGAGCGCGAACGCGGGTTGCGGACGAGCTCTTCCGAGGAGGGAGTGACGGCCTTGCGCGTAATGATTTCGAACGGCGTTTCGGGCTTGCCGAAGAAATCCTTTTCGATGCGCCCCTCGAAATTGCCGCTGCGCAGGAAGTTCTTCACCAGCCGGTCTTCGAGCGAGTGGTAGGAGATCACTACCAGCCGTCCGCCGGGGCGCAGCACCTTGAGGCTCTGTTCCAGCGCCATTTTGAGCGCTTCCATTTCTCCGTTTACTTCGATGCGCAGGGCCTGGAACAGCTTGGTCAGGAATTTCGATTCGTCCTTTTTCGGGGTACAGGGCGCTACGGCCGCAACCAGGTCTGCGGTGGTCAGGATCGGCTGCGCGGTCCGTGCGCGGACGATGCAGGCGGCGACTTTCCAGGGGGTGTCGATTTCGCCCCAATCGCCCAGGATGCGGGTCAGGGCGTCGGCGTCGAGCGTGTTCACCAGGTCGGCCGCCGTGCCTCCTCCGCGCTGATTCATCCGCATGTCGAGCGGTGCTGAACCCCGGAACGAGAATCCCCGTTCGACGGCATCGAAATGGTGGGACGACACGCCCAGGTCGGCCAGGATACCATCGACCCGGGTTACTCCGTGCAGCCGCAGGGCGCCCCGCATGAAGCGGAAGTTGCTTTCGACGTAATGGAAGCGGCTGTCTTCCGGGCAGTTGTCCCGGGTATCCCGATCCTGATCGAAGGCGTAAAGACGTCCCCGGTCGCCCAGTGCCGACAGGATGCGGCGCGAATGTCCGCCACCGCCGAAGGTGAGATCGACATAGGTTCCTGCAGGATCGATGTCGAGCAGTCGGACGGACTCTTCGAGCAGGACGGGCGTATGATAGACGGAGGTCATTTGGCTTCGATATATATTTAGGGTGTAAAGTTAGACAATTTGCAGGGAAAAATCGTTATCTTTACCGAAGAAAAAACGGTTGAGAACGGTCGTACTCCGGAAGGCCGGGGTGTCCCGCTTCCGGGATCTCCCTGTACCGATGCGGAGTTTCGATTGGAAATCCGAGCGTAGGTGCGATAGGTGCAAATCGGGCGTCGTACGACTTTCGACCGATAATTAAAAGGGTTACGTTATGCCGAAAATAGATGTCGATGCCGTGCTTGCGGCAAAGGCTCCCCGGATCGCCCGATGGGTGCCGGGATTCGTTATCCGCTGGCTCAAGCGCACGATCCATCAGGACGAAATCAACTATATTCTGGATGAGTATTCCGCGCTTCCTCCTCAGCAGTTTATCCAGGCTTGTTTTAAGTTCTGGGGAGTGACCTATTCGGTCGAAGGGCTCGAAAATCTCGATCCGAAGGGACGGTATCTCTTTGCGTCGAACCATCCTTTCGGGGGAATGGACGGTATGATGCTGGCCGACGAGCTGGTCGGATATTTCGGCGATGCGCGGGTGATCGTGAACGATTTGCTGATGCACGTCGAGCCGCTGCGACCGCTCTGGATTCCGGTGAACAAGCACGGTTCGCAATGCGGGGAATACCTGCGCAGGTTCGACGAAGCTTTCGCAAGCGACTGTCCGATTCTGACCTTCCCGGCCGGGCTTTGTTCGCGCCGTCGGCAGGGGGTGGTGTCCGATTTGCCGTGGCGTTCGAATTTCGTCAAGCGGGCGGCGGCGTCCGGGCGCCGGATCGTGCCGGTTTTCGTCGAGGGCGAACTATCCGATTTCTTTTACCGCCTTTCCAATTTTCGGACGAAGATAGGTATCCGGTTCAATATCGAGATGCTCTATCTGCCCGACGAGATGTTTTCGCAGAAGGGAAAACATTTCCGGATACTGGTCGGGGAGCCTGTTTCGACGGACGAGCTGGTCGAATGCGGATCGTGGCAGCAGCGGGCGGATTACGTACGCGAAAAGGCGTATTCTTTGGAAAAAAAGTTGCGTGCCGAAGCAAAACACGGATAAATTGTTTAGTTTTGCTCTAAATTTAACAGCATGGAACCCATCATAGAGCCTGTAAGCCGAAGTCTGTTGCTCGCGGAATTGACCCCTGAACGCAAGGTCCGAAATACGAACAAGGCTTCGAATGAAATCTATATTTTCGATGCCGCCGAATGCCCGTCCCTGCTGCGGGAGATCGGACGCCTGCGGGAGGTCGCCTTCCGGTCGGCGGGGGGCGGAACGGGGCTCGCCGTGGATATAGACGAGGAGGATCTCGCCGGCGACGGTTATTACCAGTTGATCGTCTGGGACCCTGCGGAGCAGGAGATCGTGGGCGGTTATCGCTTTATCGTCTGCACGTCGGAAAATCCCCGGCATCTTTCCACTGAACATTATTTCACCTTCAGCGACAAATTCCGCAAGGAATACCTGCCCTATACCATCGAACTGGGGCGTTCGTTCGTACAGCCTTCCTATCAGTCGCGCGGCAATTCGAAGAGTATCTATGCGCTGGACAACCTCTGGGACGGTTTGGGGGCGCTTGTGGTGCTGAATCCCAAGGTGAAATACCTTTTCGGCAAGGTGACGATGTACGCTTCGTACAAGGCTATGGCACGCAATGCCCTGATCTGGTTCCTGCGCCGTTATTTTCCCGATCCCGATCATCTGGTGGCGGGTAAAAATCCCGTGCAGCTCGATTTGGACGATCCCTATTACGAGCATTTTTTCACGGGCAAGACCTATGAGGAGAATTACCGTATCCTGATCCAGCGCATCCGCGAGTTCAACGAGAACATTCCTCCGCTGATCAATGCCTATATGAATCTCTCGCCTACGATGCGGGTGTTCGATACGGTAATCAACACCGATTTCGGCGGTGTGGAGGAGACGGGTATTCTGCTGACCATTCCGGACATTTATCCCGAGAAAAAACAGCGTTATATGCGTTGGCAGGGGTGGCGTGAAAACCTCAAGCAGCGCCGGGAACATTTCCGCCTCCGCCTGCAGGAGCATCTCTCGCGTATCGGGAAAAGATGGGAAGTGTAGTCGAGCCGGATTTTCCCGGGTCGGATGTCTTATTTTGATAAAATTACGCCTTTTCGGTGTAATTTTTTTGTTTATGGATGCGGAATTTCTCGAAAAATTGTAATTTTATAGAGAAAAGAGAAGTTTGTATGCGTACAAGATTGGTAGTGTCTTTTTTTATCTGTTTTTTGCTGCAGGCATGCTCCGGAGCTTCGACGACGAAGACGAATGGAGTGTCGAACACATCGGGAAACGATCAGGCCGGATGTATCGCCTTGGATACGATCGGCATCGATGGTGCGGTCGAGAAGTTCGTATGGAACGAAGAGGATGGAATCGGCTTCTTAATTCAGGATAATAGCTATTTGGACTTTATTAAATCGTCTTTCACATCGAGGCCGGTGTTTGCTATGCAGGCTGCTGACGGTCGAATAACCTATTCGACGGAGGATTTGATGAAAGAGATGTGGCCGAAAGAGCGGATCGAGGATCCTGTTTCGGTCGTAGCTTGGCGACCGTATGGATTTGCGTTACAAGAGGACGGGAGTTTTTTTCTTCCGGTCGGTGTGGCGCAGTATGATGAGAAGGGGTGCCGGAGCGTGCCTATGCTCGGCCGGTACCGGGGAAATCTGGCTGAAATGACACTCGATTTCGAAAATATGTTCTCCGCTGTGGAGTTGCGATTGAGGAAAGACAGCTTCGCTCTCGAACCGATTAAGGTGAAACAAGTTATTTTGCAGGGAAACGACGGTGAAATTCTGGCAGGATCGATCAAGGTGGTAGCCAGTAGGCAGGAGCTGCCCGACAGTGTGTGCGAAGAGAGGAAAGTCAGTCCTTGCGTCGTATTGGATTGCGGATCGGGGGTGGAGCTGACGGAAGAATCGACCTCTTTTTATCTGCCTGTACTGCCTGTGGAGTTTCGCCGAGGGTATTCGTTAACGGTCGTGACGGATCGTGACAGCGGGAATATGTTCAGGATTCAATGCGGTGGCAAATTCCCCGTAAGATTGAAAAAAGGTCGGATATACCGTGCGGCGGATACGATTGTTCGCCCGGCGTATCTGCAATACATGATTCCCGATCCCAATTTCCGGGCTTATCTTTTGGAACAGGGGTATATCGAAGAGATCGGCGAAAACGGGAGCCGGGTCGTAGTAACACCTGCCGGTCGGGCTGCGACGAAGATAGATTGTTCGAGGCGGGGTATCGCTTCCTTAGCAGGAATCGAGTATTTCCCGCTGTTGGAGGAGTTGAATTGCTGTATGAATATGATATCGACGTTGGATTTGACGCAGAATCCTCGTTTGGTAAAGTTGGATTGTTCGGGAAATTGTCTTAAATCCTTGGATGTAAGCCATAATTCGGTGCTAATGGAGTTACGGTGCATGTTGAATGAGCTGGTGGCATTGGAAACGGATCGGAATCCGAAGCTGACTGTTTTGCATTGTGCATTTAATCGCTCGTTGAAAGCGTTGGATGTGACTGGTAATCCCCTGTTGAAAGAGTTGGTGTGCACGGAAAACAGTCTGTCGAGTTTGGATGTGTCGCATAATTTGGAACTGAAAAAACTTATGTGCGGAAATGGTTTTGTCAAAAAGAACCGTTTGGAAACCCTGGATGTTAGTAAAAATACCAAACTCGACACGTTGGAATGCTCGGGCTGTTGGCTGAAAACCTTGGATGTCAGTCGGAACCGGGATTTGATATATTTGAATTGCAGTAGAAATGAATTGGAGCGTCTGAATCTCGGCGCTGTTCCGAATTTGAAGGAATTGGATTGTCCCATGAATAAATTGAGCCGACTGGACGTATCTCGTTGCAAGGCTCTGACATGGATTTCGTGCGACAGGAACTCGCTCTCCTCGTTAGATGTATCCCACAACCGGTCGTTAAATTGGCTGTCGTGTGGTGAAAATTTGCTTACTACGTTGGATGTGTCGCATAATTCGGTGTTGGAAACGTTGTGGTGTAATGACAACCAATTGACTACGTTGGATCTTTCGGGAAATCCGATTTTGAGAAAGCTGTATTGTTGCAATAACCGGTTGTCCTCTTTGGACTTGAGTAAAAATAAATTCTTGGAACCGAGGAATGTGTCCGATCACGGGAACTGTTTCCCGGAGGAAGAGGGTTCGATTGTGGTTAATTCCTGCTGTTTCTGAAAAATGAAAAAGGGGCTGTCTAACAGTTTTAGACAGCCCCTTTCGTTGCTTTTTGGTTTTACCGCGACGCGGCGATATTCGAGCTGTGCATGCCCCGGGAATCGCGGGCCCAGTCGTCCCTGGCGCGGAGTACCTGTTCGATGATGTCGCGCACGCAGCCGTGCCCGCCCGCGAACTCCGAAACGTAGCGCGAGGCTTCGATCACCTCGGATGCCGCATCCGAGGGACAGACGGGGATTCCGACTGCCTTCATACACTCCAGGTCCGGGATGTCGTCGCCCATGTAGATGACGTTCGCCGGATCGAGTCCGTGGCGTGCGAAGAAATCCTGCATGGCCGATATTTTGTCCATGCAGTCCAGGTAAACATCTGTGATTCCCAGCATTTTGAGCCGGTGGTCGAGCGTTGCGCCCCGTCCGCCCGTGATGATGCACACTTTGTAGCCCATACGGAGCGCATAGGCGATGGCATAGCCGTCCTTGGCATAGTATTTTCGGATGAAATCCCCATCGACCAGGGGCATGATTCCCCCGTCGGTCATTACGCCGTCCACGTCGAAAATGAACGCTTCGGTCTTTACGATGTCTTCTTTGAAGTTTCCCATATATCTTGACTTAATGATTCATAAATTCGTAACAGTCGCGGATCGTGAGCGAGTGCGGCTTCGTGCCGCCGCAACGTCGGCAGGTCGCCGCGTACGGCAGGCCCGGTCTGCACCCGATGCGGATCGCCCGAATCGACGGCTTTGGCTGCGGTTTCGGCGATCAGGGGTTTCAGTACGTCGAAGGGCAGTTCGGTCCCGTGCAAAATCTCGCCTCCCAATGCGTAGAGGTGATTGACGAAATTGCAGGCGAAAACCGCGGCCAGGTGAAGGCGTACGCGACGGTCGGAGTCGGCACGATATACCGTGCGGCTCAGATTGCGGGCGAACGCTTCGAGCTCCGAGGTGAAGGAGTCGTCGTTTCCTTCGACGAAAAGAGGTATTTTGGCAAAATCCACGCTGCGGCCTTGGGTAAAGGTTTGCAGGGGATAGAGAACGCCCCGACGGTCGAAGCGTGCGGGAAGAGCCTCTATTCCGATGCCTCCGGCCGTATGTACCACAGCGGCTTCGGCGGGTATGGGCAGGCTTTCGGCCAGCGTGGTGATCGCCGCATCGCTGACGGCCAGGATGTAGAGGTCTGCGGCGGCCAGCTCGCGCGGATCGGAGCTCCACGCGGTGCCGTTTTCGAGGGCGAGTGCTGTACCTCGTTTCGCGTTGCGGGCGAAGATCTGGAGCAATGTTGCTCCTTCCGTGCGGCTTATCGCGCGGGCGAGCGCTTCGGCCAGGTTGCCGCTGCCTATGAGGACGATATTTTTCATCTTTCCGAGTGTTTCGATTCGGGCTGCGGCCCGGAAGCCGGTTTGCGGGCGGCGTTCACTGCGTCGTCCAGGTCGATGAGCCGAAGCCGGTCGCCCGCTGTACGGCAGGCCGTCTGAAGCTCGTCGAGCGCGCGGTCTATTCGGCGCGTTTCTTCGGTCGCGGCGAAGTAGAGGCGTGTCGAACTGTAATTGTCGATGGTTCTGAAAATGTTGTAGAGCGTCATTTCGTGGATGTCCCGTCCGGGGGCGAAAGCCACTTCGCGGTCGTCGTCCGGATTCCGGATTTCGATCAGCAGGCCCGTGCGCACGAGCTGGTGCAGGACATCGTTCACGATGCGGGTGGGCAGCGAGAGTCGGCGGCGGAGTTCATCGACCGGGAGCGCCCCTTCGTTTTCCCGAAAGCGGTGTACGACCTGGAGCATGACGGCCAGGATGATCCGGCGTCGTCGGTCGTTGCTGATGCCGAGCGATTCGCGCTCTTCGGCGAAACGGTCGATATTCTGGTAGGCGAACGAGAGTTCGCCGCCGAAGAGCAGGATTTCCCACGAGATTTGCAGCCATAACAGGAAGAGCGGCAGGGCTGCGAAACTGCCGTAAATCGCGTTGTAGGAGGTCATCCATCCTTGCAGATAGAGGTAGCCCCACTGAAAGAGCATGAAGACCGTTCCTGCGACGATACCCGCCATGAAAGCGCTGCGCCACAAGACTTTCGTATTGGGCACGACGGCATAGATCAGGGTGAAGCTGCCCCAGATGATGACCAGGGCCGAAAGTTTCGAAAGAAGGATGCCGAGGAACGTATTCCCCGCGTCGAAGAACCGGAGCAGATAACCTCCCATCGTGCTGGCCACGAGCCAGAGGATCGGGGCGACCATCGCGATGACGATGTAGTTGAGGTATTGGCGGGCGATATTGCGCGAGGACTGAACCTCCCAGATGTTGTTGAAAGCGCTCTCCACCGACCCGAAAACCCGGATGACGGCCCAGAAAAGGGTTACGACGCTGACCAGGGCGATAAGCCCGCCCTGCGTATTGGCGAGGGCTTTGCGGGCGAATTCCACCATGTAGTCCAATACTTCGACGTTTTGCGGGAAAAGGGCGTAGAGATCGTCGATCAGGCCGTCCAGAAGCCCGAATCCCTTGACTACGGCGAATACCAGCGCCAGGATCGGGACGATCGAGATGAGCGTATAGAACGTCAGGGCGGCGCTGCGCACGATCGTATCGTGGGCGATCAGGCCGCGTGCCGTGTAGAACAGCAGCTTGTACTGTCTGACGGCCCACCGGACGCGGGGATTGCGGTAGGAGTTTGCGTTGCGCCGCAGGATCGTGTCCGTGAAGTAGGTGAAGACGTTCTTGACTTTCATTTCGGGACGTTTCTCAAAGGTAGCTATTTTAGACGGATTGTCCAATAATCCTGCCCGAGTTTCGTGAAGGCGATCCGTCGCTCGCCGCCTTCGCGTATGCCGAGCCGTGCGGCGATTTCAGCCGCCGTGAGCGGGAAATCCTGTTTCAGAATCGTCAGCCGGCTGCCGGAAAGCTCCCGTTTCAGTTGCTTGGGGTTGTAGGGCTCGATCCGTTCGATCTCCAGCCAGCGGCCCAATGTGTCTTCGGACTTTTCCGCTGCGAATCCGTAACCGTTCGGGCTCCAGATGTCGGCGTGGCCTTGCAGGTAGGTCGGCGTCAGCCGGGCTTTTTGAAGCGCTACGTCGGGGATCAGCAGCCAGCGGTAAGCGGCCGGATCGAAGGGCTTGTCGCAGGGAGTTGCACGGGCTTCGGCCGGCGTGCAGGAAAATTCTCCCAGTTCGAGCGCAACGGCCGTCAGCAGGGGGCCGGTTCCGTCGGTATAGACGACGACTTCCTTGCATTCGTCGTGCAGGGACACCACTTCCGTGCGGCAGGGACCGAAGAGCCGGAATGTTTCGCCGACGTCGAACAGCGGGGAGTTCTTGACGCAGAGGTTCGGGGCGATGCGACGGAGTTCCGGTAGCAGCTTCGGTATGTCGGGCGAACAATCCTCCAGCCGCACCAGCTTGCGCCCTCCGGCGCTGCGACGGTCGGGGTCGGCGTAGATCCAGTCGAAGTGGTCCAGGGTCGAGGCGAGGAACGCCTCGGCGGAGGAGTTGATAACCCGTATGTTCGTTGCGCCCAGCCGCCGGAAATTCTCTTCGGCGACGGCCGCCAGCGTCGCATCCCGTTCGAGGGTGATGACTTCGCGGAAGCGTTTTGAGAGGTAGAGGGCATCGACGCCCAGTCCGCAGGTAAGGTCGAGCACCGTGTTTCCGCTGCAACTTTTGCGGGCCGCGCATGCCTCGCTCGAGGCCTGTTCGAAAGCCAGCGGCGGGAGGATGCAGCGGGCTTCATAGTAGGAGGGGAGTTTCGTCCGTGCCCGCGCAAGGTATTTGACCTGCGTGGCGACGAGTGCCGCATGCGGAATACGCTTGTCGAGGGCGATCGCCGCAGGGTCGCGGCCGATTTGTTCCTCGACGGTATGCCGCACTTCGGGAGTCAGCAGCAGTCGGTATTGTTCCGGAGTCATCATTCCGGGAGCGAAGATACCGATTTTTTCCGTTCGGCGCTCCATAGGAGTAGGGTTGCGAAGATGAAAAGTCCGTAAACACTCCAGCATTGGGTCGTCGTGAGCCGGATGTCGAGGGCGGCTGCCGGAAGTGCCGCTGCAGCTCGGATCAGTTCGTTCTGTGCCCGGGCTGCGAATCCTGCGACGACCGAGAAGAGCGGTGCGAGCGCCGTTCCCGGGATCACGAGCCAGAGCGTGCAGCTCCCGACCACGACGTAGGAGAGCAGGATGACGACGGGGTTGAGTGCCAGTCCGACGACCGAGATCTGGCCGAAGGTATGGGAGATAAGAGGTGCAGTCGCAGCGGACGCTGAAAATCCGATGGCGAGGGTTGCGGTCAGCATATCGATGCTTTTGCGGCGTGTTCGCAGGAGGCGGCAGAGGGGGAGTCCCCAGGCGATGATGCCGGCGACGGCGATGAACGAGAGTTGGAAGCTGATGTCGAACAGGTAATCGGGATGGAAGAGCAGCATGACGAAGGCTACGCCGGCGAGTGTGTTCATCCCGACGTATTCCGACGACGAGGCCAGGGCGAATTGCAGGACGGAGAACATCAGCGCGGCCCGGACGACGCTGGGCGGGAATCCCGTCGTGGCGGCATAGAGCCAGATGAGCAGGATGACCGCGATATTGCGCAGGATGTGTCCGTG
>QWCV01002673.1_pt1 | contig 16940 bp, 6 predicted proteins | sample 1972621 | NCBI WGS metagenome assembly QWCV01 (sample SAMN09866699, study PRJNA288562) | Human gut metagenome isolate pre2_stool, whole genome shotgun sequencing... | isolation source: gut | host: Homo sapiens | place: USA: California
CAGCGGACAGAGAGCGTACAGGTATGGGTCACATCGGAGAACTCCACATCCTGCGGCTCCACCGGCAGAGGCTTTCCTTCCGGCACTGGATCCGTAAGATACTTGTCCTTTCCAGTCTCCGGATTGATCTCCATGCCGTTGGCCTCTGAGTACTCCTTGTCGCCCTTTTCCACACCGGCGGAGGAGCCGCCCGCCAGCTCGGCCGCGGCCTCCACCTTCTCCCGGGCAGTCATGCCGCCCTCCGCACCGCCCGGGCGGGCATCCAGCCCACCGGGTGTTGGGGATGGCGCAAGGGCATCAGTCTCCTGGGGGGTCTCGGACGGCACCGGACTACCGCTCACCGTCGGCGGGGGGCTTTCCGCCTCCCCGCCAGGTGTCACGATAGGCGCTATGGATTCCTCCGGACCGGAGGCGGGCGGCGCGGCCTCCAGCACTGCGCTGCTCTCCTGCTCCTGCACCGTCCAGCCCTGAAGACCTGGCGCGTTGCCGCCATACCAGAACGCCCCTGCCAGGACCGCGATCACGGCCACAGCGGCAATGATTTTCCCTTTTGTCAGCTTCATTCGGCCGCCTCACTGTCTTCCCACGGCGTGTACAGGCAGTAGGCCGGGCACAGGTCGCCCATATAGATCCACACGTTCTCTCCCATGTCGACGGGCTCGGAGAATGTCAGATTGGGGATCATCAGCTTGAGAGTGGTGCGCTTACGGCCCTTGATATTTTCCCCTTCAGGTGAGGGCTCCTTCCGGAACGCCTCCACCCGCTGGGCCAGGTCGTTGATGCCCAGCTCCCGGGAGAGCTTTGGAAGTATCTCCTCCTCCTTAAAGTAAGCCACATGATCCGGATTCTTGAACCAAGCTACGTTCATCATACTGTTTCGTCCCCTTTCTGTAATCGTCAGAGCAGCTCAGCGCTACTCAGAAGGTTGAAAAGCATCTGAGCAACCTCTGCTCGGGTCACAGCGTCCTGGGGCCGGACGTTCAACTCCGTTTGGCTCAGGATCCCCTCCTGGTAGCAGAAGGCCAGCCGGGCCCTGGCCCACTCCGCGGAGCTCATATAGTCCGGGAACTGCGCCAGCATATTCCGCACAGCTGCGGTATCCATCTCCGTCTCGAGTCCGCACAGCTCCGCCGCGCGGGACACCATGACGGCCGCCTCCTGCCGGGTGATAGTCCCGTCCGGGCTGAACCGGCCCTCGCCCACGCCGTTGATAAGGCCGTATGTGCTGGCCGCGCCCACATAGGGGGAATACCAGGCAGTGGAGGCCACGTCCACGAAGGCGCCGGTGTCCGCTGGTGTCAGCCCCAGGGCCCGTACCACGATGGTTGCAAACTCTGCCCGGGTCATGCTTCCATCCGGGTCAAAATTTCCGTCGGACTTGCCGTCAATGATGCCTCGGGCGGCCAAGGCCTCGATGGCGGTGATCTGGTCACTGAAGGCGATGTCCGGGAAGGTCTTGCCCGGTGACGTGATAGGCTGGGCGGTCACGGCGGGATCCTTGCCCTCCAAGCCCTGTCCCTGCCCGCTCATCTCTGTCTCCACGGCGTCGGGGATGGAGAGGGCGTCGGACATGCGGTAGAGGCTGCTGCGCCCCTCCGCCGCCCGCTGGGCGGCCACCAGGCCGTAGAAGCCCTGCTCCGTCGCCATCTGGTTGGACCCGGAGCCGGACTGGGTGTGCAGGAAGCCCTCCCCCTGCCGGTAGAAGGTCATCAAATTGTCCAGCATGGTGTTTCCGTTCTTTACAAACCGAGGATCATCCAGTTCAATGCCCAGCTCACACAGAGCCACGATCATCTGCACACAACTCTCGGAGTTAGCCGTCCCCCAGGACGCAAAACCGCCATCGTCGCTCTGCTGTTCCGACATGCACGTCAGTGCTTCCTTAGTAGCCCGCGCTACCTCCGGCTGATCTTGATACTTGGCCAGTGCCTGCAGAGCCATACCGGTGATGTCTGGATCGGATATTCCATCGCCAGAACTGGCTGCCTCTGTTCCTCCGAACAGGCTCCACCCTCCGGCATGGGATAGCCTGCGCTATCCAGTGCAATCAACGCCCAAATTGGGCCGTTAAGCCCCTGCCAAATCGTTTTTTCGTAGTCGCCCAGCGGTTTGGTCAGGTCATATCCAGCCACATTTCTGGCATCTTTCCCGATTGAGCTGAGAGCAACTATCACACGGGAATACTCCGTATATTTCTTATCGTGCAGCTTGCCGTCGCAGGCCGTTACATAGGCCTCCACAGTGGCATAGTAGTCCTGATAATAGCTGTCCGGTACATCGTACCCACTTCGGGCCAGCCCCAGCACAGCCCATTCACCGCCGATAGACCCTACCTGCGGGTTCTGTACGGTGCGGTACATATATTCTGCGGTATCCTGCACCGCCTCGTTCAAGGTCTCTTTGGATACGGCCGCCTGCGCTCCCGTCAACATACCCGTGGTCAGGGACAGGGCAAGCACAAATGCGAATCCACGCTGTTTCCATTTCTTCATATGACCGCGTCTCCTCCTGTTTTTCTTTCGGAAGGCCCTGCAGGTTCCCTCCAGGCACTGAGCCAATAGCTCCACAAATGCTTCATGGCCAGCTTGCTAAGGACAGGTATGCCCATCAGCTCCATGGCCCTTTTATTGGTACATCGCTTTTTTTGAAACAGCTTCTTAAGCTCTGGTGTGATTTCTTCTTCTCCCGGCGGCCGCCAGCTTTCTTTGACAGACTTGCACATGCGTTCTACCAGTTCTGACTCCCGCTCCGTCAAGGGAGAACCAATCCGTTCGCAATACGCCCTGAATCTGTCTGCGGACACCCGCTCCGGCCAGTCTGGCGGCCACCGCTTTTGCTCTTCCAGCCTTTTTCGAAATCCTTTGGCTGCCCAGCACGCTTTATTGGTACTTCCAAAGCGCCGTTTCAAATAAACCTGACGTATTAGGCTGAGCTGATACAGCCGTGGCTTATGGCCTGGATGATCCATTGTCCCAACCACGGCCTCCAAAAGCGCCTCATCCGTATAGCTCTCATAAATCTGCCGGCCGATATTCCCTTCGGGATTAAATACCCGCCAGATGTCCGGATCCACCGTTTGTCTTGAACTTTCTTGTTCTTCCCGGCTTTCCACGTCCAGTTCTGAGAGCCACTGGCGGTATCCCCGCAGCTCTTTTTCCGTCAGCTTTTGCTCTTTGAGCATGATACCGCTCACCTCAACAAGTAAAAGGCACGCCCTCCCCTTGGGTGAGCGTGCCTTACATTTGTATATCCCACCCATTTCTTCACAATCAGGTCTTGCCGACTAGACGGCGGGGGCAGGCCCGTACCGGTTTTCCGGAGTTTCACCTGACTGCATCTCTGTTTAATTGTGGGCTGGGCCGCCCGGCAGACCAAATTCGGTCTGCCGGGCTCCTGCTCAAGTAAGAAGGTGCTCCCTCCATCCTTACTGGGTGGATAGGGGGAGCACCCATGCGGCTCGGCCTGGGTTTACAGACCGGAGCCGAACGGGGGTTTCATAGTTTCTTCCGGCATCTCAGGCGTTCTTTGCCTTACTCTCCAGAAGGCGCATCAAAATGGTGGCAACCTCAGCGCGGCTGGCCTGGCCCTGCGGGTCTAAACACTTTCCATCCTTTCCGGTAATCAGCTTCTCCGCATAGGCCCACTCCATAGCCCGGGTTGCCCAAGCGGAGGTATCCGTACCGTCGGCAAAATCCTGCAGATTGGCCGTTTTGCTTACATCCCAGCCCTTGAGCTTCGCATAGCGATACAGGATGGAGGCAATCTGCTCACGGGTCACGCTGCCCTCCGGGTCAAAGCCCGCACCTGTGCCGCTGACGATATCAGTCTGGCTGGCCCAATCCACAGCCTCGGTGTACCACGCATCCGGCTTCACATCCGGGAAACCGGATGTGCCAGCCGCCGCAGGCTCGCCCTCCAGACGCCACAGCGCCGTAACCAGCATGGCGCGGGTCATGGTGCCGTTGGGAGAGAAGGTGGTGGCGCTGGTGCCGTTAAAGAGCTCGTTGGTATAGGCATAGGCCACTGCGTCGTAGAACCAGTCTCCCTCACGCACGTCTGTGAAGGGGAGCTGCACCGGCTGTTCCGGCGGTACTGCAACAAAGGTGCCCAATTGGGTCGTGCTGACCTTTACCCAAAGCCCGCCGTTCCGGCTCAGGCAGACGCCAGCCAACTTCTCTACCGCGCCGCCTCCGCTGATCTGGTATACGGTGCAGGCCTGGCCCGCCTGGAATGCACCGGCATTCACGGGCAGAAGCAGGGTAATGGACCGGCCGCCAAAGCTGGTGATGGACTTGTTGCCGGAGGTAAGGGACACCTCCACCACAGAGGCACCGCTCATCTGCTCTTCCGTAACGTCCGCCCTGCCGTTCAGCAGAGCCTCTGCCTGGGAGATGGTGCGCCGTGCCATATTGACGGTCAGATCCTGCCCGCCTGCCCCACTCAGGATTCTGGCAAGGGTGAGATTTGGCATGGACAGCTCGCCCAGCGGCGTCCGTACAGCCAGATCCGCGTTCGTCTCGTCAAGGGCGTTGTCCAGGGTGCATCGGGGCAATTCCACAGAGATAGCGGACGCCTGTTCCGCCCCCGTCGGGACGATGACCAGCACGCTGGCCTCGGCCTCGAGAGCCTCGTCCAGGAGCTTGTTGAGATCCGCCGCAGTCACTGCCGCAGAAGCGTTTCCGCTATTATCCACAGACGCTTTGGGCTCCAGGACAACTTCAACGCCGTCCTGCTCTGGCAGTGTCAGGCTACCGTCAATGACAGGCAGCTCATTCTGCCCGACCGCACCGGACTCTATCAGCCACAGCCGCAGGGCCTCATACCGCCCTGCGTCCTCTGCTGTAATGTACTCCCGCTGCTTGCTGTTCAGCTTCTCATATGCGTCTGCGGCTTTCCGCACCTGACGGATCAGGCTACTGGTCGGGACTTTGTTCTTGTTAACCGCCGGCAGCTCCTTTAGGAGCTTTTTGGCTGCGTCGATCTTCTCATAGAACTCGATTTTCTCCTCGGCGGCCTCCAGCTTATTCAAGAGGGTCTGGCTGATCTCAGCCTTCGCCTTTTGGGTCAGCGCGTCATAGGCCGCCCGCGCCGCCGACACCTTAGATGCCTGGGTCTTGTAGTTGGCATAGGTAATCTCCGGCACTGCCTTGATCATCCCAATGACCGCTTCCGCGCTGTTGCCGTTCACCACGGTAATGGTATACTTGGTACCCTCGTAGTCAATGGCCTCCGTGCTCTGGTTGTTCATAGAAGGCCACGATGGGTCGCCTACGCCGATGTAAAGGATGTCGCCGGGCTTGACTGTGATGCTCTCCGTGCGCTTGTAGAAGGCAGAGTCGCGGTTGTAGCGGTTCAGGAAGGTCTTAACCATGTAGTTCTTGTTGACCGCGGTGGGCGTCACGGTGACCCGCGCACTGTTCCCGGTAATGCTCAGGGTATACTCCAAGGTATCGCCGTCAAAACGGGGGGCGAGGGTCCCGCCGCTAATGTGCAGGTCCTCCAGACTAGTGTCCGAATTGCCCCAGAGACTCCCCACATCTTCGCCCAGGTTCTGGGTGAACACGATGTTCAGGTAGTCGCCGTCTGCCAGCTCGTAGGTGCCGCGGCCTCCGACCCGGAAGGACTGGAAACCTTCGTTGACAAACCAGTCGTTGAGGGTGCCCATCCAGCCGGCACCCCGGGAACCGTCGAACTCGGCCAAGCTGGGCTCGCTGTTGTCCCGCCGGCCATTTCCATTTTTATCCATATAGATGCCGGACAGGTAGGTGATATCATAGCCTCCGGTATCGCTGGCCCCGGTACCCCACCAGGAGTAGCCGTCCAGGGCCAGGGCCTTGAGTACGATGGTCATCATGGTGTCCTCGGCGCACAAGTCATACCAGCCAGACGCCAGGGTGCCGGTGAAGTCTCCGCCCCAGTAGGTGTTATTCTCAATGCTGATATACACCTCGCCTACCACGGGGCCAAAGTCCGGGATCTCCGTGCCACGCTGGAAGGTGGCGCGGATGCTGTGGCTCGCATCCACATCGTAGAAGGTATAGGAAGCGCTGCCGTCCGAACGGATGTACAGCTCGTCCAGATCGACCGTCTTTCCGTCTACGCGCAGAGTGGCGATCTCGTAACCGTTGTCCGGCGTGATGTGGAAGATCTGATCTTCGCCGGCATCCACTTCGACAGAGCCAAACGGATCAATATCTCCATTGCCGCCAGCCGTCGCCGTGATGGTAAAGGTCTGCGCTGTGGTCTCTGCCAGGACGATGAAGGTGCTCAGGTGGTTCACGCTGATGCTGACCACCCGGCCACTGTCAGAAACGCGGCATGTGCCGGTAAGAATCTCATGGCTACCGTTATCGCTGATAACCAGCACTTTGTACTCTCTACTCAGGGTAAAGCTGTTGTCCACGGGGATGGTGAGGGTAAGGTCGTGACCACCGAAAGAGGTAAGTTCTGTGCTGCCCACCCTGACCGACACTTCCACCGCCACGCTACCGGCGAGGTTCGTCCCATCGGGAACTATGTCCTCCATTGCGCTGTGACTCTTCTCCTCCACATGGATGGACAGCTTCTCCCCGTCAGTCTCTTTTTGGGCAATGGAGCCCAGGACATTTGCGGGGAGGGTGACGGTTCCCCTGGACGTCTGGATCTCCACACCGGCATTGGCCTCCGAGATGGTCTGGGCCGCGCCCGCGGGCAGTTCCACGCTGACCGAGGAAATGCTGCTGCTGTCCGCCGTGGGAATGATGGTGATGGTATCCGCCGCTGATGCAGTCACCGCTTCTACCGCTTTCTGCACCGCCGCTTCGTCGATGACCGCGGTCTGAGTATTGCCATTTATTGTCACCTCCTGCACGATCACAGGGGAGGGCTTCTCAAAGGTGACGGATATGGCGTGGTCCTCGGTGACGTTCTCAAAGGTGTAGGTGTAGGATTTGCTGTCCGCGCTGGTGACCAGGGCGTTGGCGGCTGTGGTCGGGGCGGCAGATTCCGCCTCCGTCCGCTCCGCGCCGCAGTCCGGGCACACATAGACGGAAATTGTCTCCGTGGAGGCCGCCGCGTCCAGCTCCCAGCTGTGGGGGGCCAGAGAGGACAGCTCCTCCAGGCCGCAGGCGGCGCATACGTTCCAGTGCACCCCGCTGCTGTGGGCTGTCTCTGTGAAGGCGTGCTGTGCGTAATCGCCATAGGACTGGCCGCAGAGGTCGCAGCTCGCCAGGGCCGTGCAGGTGGCTGTGCCGCCGCTGTGGCTGCACGCCGCCGTGCCGCCCGTCTCCGGGCTGTAGCCGCACACCTGGCAGGCGCTCCCCTCTGCATGGGGCTCCGCTGTCCCGTCCGTCTGGGGCAGACCGGCGCCCACGCTCATCAGGAGCATCGGGTGGATTCCCACAACACTGACCAGTTCCCCGCCCGTGCTGCCGGGGTTTATATCCGGCTGGCTCTCATCGCTGGCCGGGGCTTCGGCGGATTCCGGAATTTTGGTCTGCTCCTCTGCCGGGGGCTCGTTTTCGTTGGCAGAGTCTTCTCCGGTTTCCTCTCCGGGGGCAGGTACTTCAGGATCGGATTCTCCTTCTGGAGGAATTGTGTCGGGATCTTGCCCCTCGGTCTCCTCCGGCTGTTGTCCGTCGGCATCGGGCATCTCCGGTTCGGCCCCGGGCGCTTCGGTTTCCTCGCCGGTAGTGGGTTTCTGAGTGGCGCCTCCCTGCTCCGGGAACTCCAGCTCCGGTGGAGCGGGCTCCTCCGTCTGCTCGAACACATGGGGTTCTGCGCTACTTTTGGCGCCGCAGATCTGGCACACCTGCCAATGGCTCGTCTCGTCCATCTGCCACGCGCCGCCGTACTGATGCGGAACCGTTCTGGTTTCCGCGCCCTGCTCCAGCACTTCGCCGCAGGCACCGCAGATCGTATCTCCAGTGTATCCAGGCTCTGTGCAGGTGGCCGCTCGCTGGCCGATGACGACGTTCTCACCCACATGGATGCCGTCGGCGCAGGCCTCCGGCTCCACGTCCTCAACGGGAACTGTGGGTAGCTGGTATTCGGGCGGTTCTAGTTTCTGCGCCACGGTTGCACCGCCGGCCCAGACGGATTTCCCGTCCACGAGGATGTCCTCAATCTGGTAGCCCTCGTTTGGCGTGACGGTAAAGGACTGCTTCGCCCCATCCGGCACCGTGACATCACCGACGGGAGAGATGGTGCCACCGGCATCTGCCGAGGCGTGGATGGTGTGGTCGGTATCAGTACCGTCCGTCGGACCGTCAAACACGTCGCTCATGTCATAGAGGGGTTTCTTGTTGTTCTTGTAGCGGTCGTAAGCCACCAGGGCATAGGCTGCCTGCTCGGTGGACATTTGGTCGATGGGACCATCAGAGGTGTGGCTGAATCCGCCATCCGTCTTCCGGTAGCCCAGCAGGTCCGCCAGAACGCTGATGCTGCCCTTGGCAAAGCTCCCCGCATCCTTCTTGAGCGCAGCTAGGGCCACAATGACCTGCGCGCTGGACTCCGAACTGCCGTATCCGCCGGTGCTGTTCTGCGAGGTGGACAGGAAATCCAAAGCTTTTTTTACAGCGCTCTGCAGATCTTCATGGCTGTGCGCTGTGCCCAGACGGTTGAACTCACCTGCGTCGAGATAGTAGGGTGCCAGCGCCTGGAGTGCCATGGCGCAGACGTCCACGCCGCCCAGTTGGCTTCCGGAGCCGTCATTCTCCTGGTCCGGGTTATAGATGGGCCAGTTGCCGTTGGACTGCTGCTTGTCAATCAGCAGGTCAATCCATGCGGCCCGGGCCGTGTTGCCCGCTTCATCCCGGTAATAATCGCCGGAATTCAAGGCAATGAGAGCCCAGATGGTGCCGTTGTTGCCCTGCTCAGAGACCTGATAGGTGTAGCTGCTGCCTTCGGCGGCCTCGTCCAGCAACGGCTTCACCAGATTGTAGGTTTTACCGTCACTGACCTGGAACTGTGTGGCGTCCATGCCCAAAGCGGTTAGGGTTACTACGACACGGGCGTACTCTGTGTGCATGGTTCCATTCTTGGAGGTGTCCAGTATGCCGTCATGGGTCTCCACATAATCCGCCAGGTTGGCCAGATATGCCGCCCGGACGTCTTCGGACAGGGTGCCGGCCCGGGCCTGGGCCAGGACGGCCCACTCGCCTTTTGTGGAGCCGACAATCGGATTTTTGACGTTCTGCTCCAAATATTCCAGAACGCCGTTCATGACCTCCCGGTAGCCGGAGGTGCCCTGTCCGCCGCCCTGGAGGATCTCCAGCGCGGCCTCGGCAGCCTCCAACACGTTCAGGTTGGACACCATGTCCTTGCCGCTGAACTTGCCGGCATAGTCCGTGTACGCCTGCCGGGCAGCGGTGATGGCCGCCTCGCTCTCCAGCGTAACCGTGCCGATTCCGGCGATCCGTTCTACCACAGGCAGGGCGGCCTCCGCATTGAGGAGGGTGTTGTAGGAATCCGGCGCGGTTGCAACCAGGGCTTTTTGCGCATCCGTCAGGTTCTCATATGCCGTCCTGGCGGCTACAATGGCATCCTTGCTCCCGGCGCTGACTTTTTCCCCAATCGCTTCCACCAGATCGTTAAACGCCTGTACTGCGGCCACGTCGTCCGGCGATATGCTCCCGCCCAGGGCCTCCACCGCCTCGTTGAGACGGGCGACCTCCGCTGCCTTCAGATAAAGTTGGCCGCTGATACCCAATGCCTCGTAAGCCGTTTTTGCAGCTTCAACTTTTGAACGGTGCGCCTCAGGATTCTCCGTAATTTCTACGGCAGTGGGAAGGTCGGCGATCTGAGTTTTTACGCTGTCAATAGCCGCAAAGAACTGGATCTGCTCCGCCGCTGCTGTCAGTTTAGCAGCAGAAACCTGTGATTTGTCCGGCAGTGCATTATAATCCGCTTGTAGCGCACTGACCGTCTGTTGGAAGCTTTTATAGTTGCTATATGTGATTTCTGACTTATCCGGCAGGTCGTCGATCCTGGCCTGGATTCCCTTCGCTCCGCTCTCGCAGACCTGGATGGTGTACCAGGTGCCGGTATAGCGGAGCGTGTTGCCGGACTGGTTGTTCATGGACGGCCACTTGTATTCGCCCACACCGATGTAAATGGTGTCTCCTGGCTGGACCGGTAGATTTTCACCACGGCGATAGTACTCCACATTGTTGGCCGTGGTTTTGTTATTGATAAATGTCTTGACCAGGAAATTTTTGTTTGCCGCTGTAGGTGTGACCGACACATCTCCGCCGTCCAGGGTCAGGGCATAACTGGTGGTCTCCCCGTCGAAGGATGGCGACAGCGTACCGCCGGTGACCTCTAGTTCCTTGAGGCTGGTGTCTCCGTTGCCCCAGGTTCCGCCCAGATCGTCTCCGTACCCGTCCATCGTGAACATCACGCGGATCTCGTCTCCGTCAACCAGGCGGTAATCGCGATCCGTATTTGAAACAGCATAGGAAGAAAATCCGTAGTTGGTGAACCAATCGTTGAGCACGCCCATCCAGCCGGAACTCACACTGCCGTCAAATGCCGCAAGTTTGGCTTCGCCATTGTCCCACTGCCCATTCTGATTTACATCTTTATAGATGTTTTCGATGTAAGTGACGCTCGTGTCATTCCCGTTGTTCCAACCATAACCGTTCTCGGACAGGGCTTCCAACACAGCAGTCATCATAGTGGTATCACTGTAAAGCTCGACCTCCGCCTCTACAAAGGCGCCGCCATTTTGATAGAAAGAGCCGTCCGCGTAAGTGGTGTTCTCAACGGTCACATGCACACTGCCGAACTCTCCGCTGGAAACGCGCGTCTCAACGGCTTTCATCGCATTGAGGGCATCGCTCAAGGCTGTTTCTATTGCTTCGGCGTTCTCCGCCGCATTGATCTTGGACACGCCCTCGTCATACGCAGATGTCAGTGTCTTCCAGTTTGTATCGCTGTAATCAGACCGCTTATAGCCATTGAACGCCTCTGACAGTTGATCCAGCGCACTGCTGCGCAGACTTTCCACCGATGTTTTGCCTCGGATATAAAATGTGATCGTCACATCGTTCCTCGGCATGAACGCTGATGTGGAGTCAGCGAAGTAGAAAGGGGCAACCCCTTCCCAACCCTTGTTGTATCCGCCTTTCGGATCGGTTGGGGGCCTATCCAGCCTCAATTCGCTCAGTGTCGCCCCCGTGGACTCCACACGATAGATCTCATAGTCCAGTTCATTCAATGCAGTGCCGGTTTCCGTACGGATATATACCCACCACTCATCATTGGGCGAGAGTTCAATGACGTTCGCATATCGAAAGCCTTTGTTTTTAAGGGCCAAAAAGCTCTTGAATGGGTCACTGGATCCCTCCTGCCCAATGAACTCAAAGGTCAGCGTAAAGGTCTTTTCCGGCAGGTTGCTTCCGTCCTCACCATAGGCTTCTACCAGAGCCTCCCACTGTGCCTGTTCCTGGCCGGTGAGCTGTGATTTCTGGTAGCCGGTCATTCCGGCATAGTGGGAACTCGCCTCCTGCATGGTGGAGATGTCGCTCTGCAGGAAGAGTCCCTCCCCGATCTGTGCCACTGTTGGGAGCTTCGCCAGGTATTTCCGCATGGCAGAGACAGATTCCTCATTGGATTTCTCCGCGTTCTCCACCAGGCTCTCGATTTGGGTCAGCGCATTTGAGAGCGCGTCTTCGGCCGCTTTAAGGCTTGTCGCGTCCTCGATGGCCTGCACTCCCGCATCATGGGCCGCCTGGACCTGGGCGTAGACGGCTTCTCCCAACTCAGTGGCGTTGCATCCGGCCAGCACCGCAGCCAGAAGGCTCTTGCGCGCTTCCTTCGCCGCCGCAAGTTCTTCCTCATTCAGAGGGGTGACCGTCACTGTGGTCCGGGCGGGCGCGTTCAGCGATGCGTACTGGTGCTGGGCGCCGCTGGCCGTCTGGTCAAATATCACGGATTCCGGATTCGCCGCAACCAGCACATATTGGCCCGCCTCATTGAGATGCGTGGTCACCGTCCCGCTTGCGTCGGTGATCCCCTCCAGAAGCTGGTACTCCCCGGACGGCGCTCCTCTCTCATCCAGCTTCACTGCCAGCAGGCGGGCGCCGTTGAACGGCGCAGAGCGGCCGTCGTAGCTTCCCACCCAGCCTCCAGTTCGGGTCACCTTCAGCGTAAGCGCCTCGCCCTCTGCCACGGTCTCCGCATGGTCTTCAAACGACAGCAGGCCCCAGAAGTCTGTCGTGTTGACATACGCCGTTACGCCCATGGCGCTGTATTCCCTGTCCATGGGAGCGGGGGCGAACAGGATCACAACTTCATCGCCGTCCCGGAGCTTTATGTCGCCCCACTTCGCTCGATTTACGGCCACTCCGTCGAGCTGTGTCGGATTTAATCCGGCATCCCGGAGCTGAATGCCGTTGACGAAGACCGCGACCGTGGTTTGGCGGTTTGACGTGAGCGAGGAATTGCCTTTCACCTGCAGCTGGAGCCCGGCTGACGCGACCAGTCCGGCAACGGTGCGGCCCGCACCGCTCAGGGAGACGTCAGGGTTCTCATAGATGCCTTCCGAGGGCGGGAGTCCCAGCTCCGCTCCGTCTGGGCTGGCGAGGTCGTAGGCAACCTGGCTGTCGGCCACGCGGAGGGAGACAGAAATTGTTTCCTTCGCGCTCTCCAGCCCCTCGTAGTAGGCCGACCACAGCGCCGCCGCATGTCTCTGATATCCATTCAGGACAGAAGCGGACACCGACGTCCCTACCAGACCGTGCTGCTGATAGTAGGATTGGGCTTCCTGGTAGGCCGTCTGGAACGCGGTAAAGCTCTCCTCTGTATAGCCGCTCTCATGTTCCAAAGCGCCCGCGAACTGAGCGAGCATACCGGCAAGCGACCGCTGATAGATCGACGCGCTGGTCACCTCATCGCCGCCGTTGTAAACAGCGTCCAGATCGCCGGCGGCAGCCAGCAACTCCTCCGCGTACTGCTCCACAGTGTCCTGATGCTCAGCCTTGTTCTCCGTTGTGGGGTTCCCATCCTGGTCATAGAGGGAAGCGAGGTAAGCTTTGCCCTTCTCATAGACTGTCTTATACGCAGTCCAGGTCTCCGGCGTATAGTCCTCCTGCCGGTACCCTCGGCTTTCCACCTCCTGGATGGCTTCATACAGGACAGTGGCGTTGACCTGGTTAGCAGGGATCAGGTTGGCGATGGCCGCATTCAATGAAGCTGTGGCACCATTCACATCCTCCTGTGTTGCAGTTATATTATCTAAAATCTCCTTTGCTGTTTTTAGTGCCGTCTGAAAGTCCTGCCAAAAGCCGTCACTGCTCGTTGTCTTCCCGTTGTAATAATCCTCAGCCTGATAGTAATCACTACTACTTATTAAGCCAGCCCTAGCAATGACACGTTGAAGCTCATCTTTATTTGCTCCTTCGACTTCTTGCGATGCCTCTGGCCATTCCAAAATAAGGACACCAATTATGGTATTAATTTTACCCCGTTTAACAGTATATAGGTAGTATCCAAGCTTGTCTGTGTCTGTTCTTAGTCCATCTAAAATTTCTTCAGACAGATTGGATGAAATACTGCTTTGATAAAGGGCCTCACCTTTCGAGTAATTTTCCGAATCAGGTGCCACGTTAATCAAGTTTGTCGCACCTATAGCTGCTGGTTTCTTACCCATAACTGGCACGACAGTCGTAATTGCGCAGCTTGACGCATCCGAAAACTCAATCGCATTATATTGCACAGTATCTACTACAAGGCGGTATAAATTATAATCATTTCCTTCAATTGTTATAGTTCCAATTTGCTCCAAAGCATCTGGGTCCGATACGGTCATGGTCTCGGCGGCAAAAGCAGTTGTCGGTAAAAACCCAAGCAGGATTGTCAAAATCAAAATAAATGAGATGAGCGAGCGTCCAAAAGGACGCTCGCTCACTTTTCCTATTTTATCCATATCCATTTTTTATTGGCAAATCAGCACAGTAATATACGGGGCCTCTTCTCCGGTCTGCGTGATGATCTGTAACATGTCTCCGGCTGCCATTGTAAACACATGCCCATCCGCAGCATCGCTAATCGTCTCGCCATTGAGCAACACACGCTCCATATCGGAGTACAGACGGTACTTGCCAGCGGCCACTACCTGGCTCCCCCCGTTGCTCGTATTCACCTCGTTCTCTCCTGTCGCTGCATCGGCAATAAACAGATCCTCCGTGATGCTGGCAGAGCCGCTCCCTGTCACCGCGTAGATGCCGCAAACCTCAGCGGAGGTCTCACCGAAGATACCGGGTGTGGGGATGGTGGTGTTATCCGTGCTGCTCATCAGTGCGGATGTATATACCCGGATATAACCGATCCTTATAAGCCCCGCAGGTGTGCCGTCCGGCTTTACCGCCCACGCAATGTCGAAGCCATCCCCACCCTGCGTGGTGGCCGCGGCGGTGTAGGGATTGATCGCCGTACCATAATTGCCGCCATTCACATGGATATCCGCATAGCCAAACTGATAGTCCGCGGTGGTATCCGTGTCCTTTACCAGTGTAACGCCGGTATAAGTCACGCTGGCGCCGTTAAAGGCGGAAGCGCCGACGGTCTGATCGCTGGAGACGGCGGACGTCTTCCACACGCCGCCGTAGTTCGCCGTGGTGGGGAACCACGCAGCGGCGCCAGCCTTGAACGTCCCGGTGAGTGGGAAGGAAACGCCGGGATTGCGCCCGTTCGGATCCGTGATGCTGTACTGAATATCGCTCCCGCTCAGGGTATAGGTGATGTTCACATCGCGAAGCGTATTGGGGTCATAGTACAAACTTCCGGCCAGCTCATACCAGGTCTTTCCATCTTCGGAGACCTGGACAGAGGCCGCCTCAGGGTTGCCGTTGAAGGCGTTGCCGTAGACGATAAAGTCCACGCCATAGGGATTGCTCGCGTCATCTTCAATATAGGCCTGGTTCCCTTCGCTGTCCCGCAGGGCATACTGGACGTAGCCGCCGCCGGCACCCAAGGAGACGCCGGTAGAAGAGAACCCGCCTAGAACCTTGGGGGTGCTGCCGGCCGTCGTGCTGCCGTCGGTATAAGGGCTGCCCCACATCGTGCCCCGGGCATACTGGCCCAGCGGCAGATACCCCTGCAAGACTCCGGTGATGGCGCCGCCGGCCATCTGTCCCTCCGGCGCAGCAAAGGTCAGCGTGTAGACGTTGTTGCTCTGGGCCGCATTCGCCAGCCTAATCACAATGCTGCCCCCGCTGTTGTTGGTCACCAAATACTTGGTGCCGCCCTCCGTTTCCTCCACAGGCGCAGACAGGGTGCCGCCAGTAACGGTGATTCCGTTCTCCTCGGCGCTGTCTACATAGAGGTAGAAGCTGGAGGGATAGTAGCCGTCTTCACTCGACACGATATCTCCTGTGTGATAAGCTTCGGAATCTACGGTTTCACTATCCCATACCACCGACAAAGGGCCTGCAGTATCAACGCTGATGCGGTCATGGTCATTGTCCATTACCGCTCCCGCACTGACCGTCAGCAAGCTGAATGCCATAGCCAGGGTCAGCAGCATCGCTGTAAATTTTCTGGTTTTCATACGTAAACCTCCTTCAAGTCTCTCCGTTGGATCGTTTCCCTTGTACTCCTGTTTACAACTCTTTTTGACTCTCACCGCCTCCTTCCGCTGAGAAGTCGCATTTTAATCAACCGTCAATGCGGCCGCCGCCGCGCTCCCGGAAAAAGCGCAGGGGCCGCCGCACCGATTGTCCCGTTCCCGCTGATCCTCTCCGCCCAAACACCAATACTGTTCCTGTGCAGTTGCCGCCCCGCATTGCTCCACGTCTCTCCGCTGTTGGTGGCTCGGCCGGCCTTGCCGGCGTCCTGGCCTACTCCGCTCACGGAATATCGCTTTTGGTACTGGGTTATTCAATTGTCAGCCGCGTACCGGCCATATGCGACAGGCGATAGCCCGCTGAATGCTCAAAGAGAGATCGTCATAGGGGTTTCCCTATGACGGAAGAAGGGGATCGCTACCCCGCAAACCTCTTGGGGCAATCGAAACAAAAAGACGGACGCATACCGATACGTCCGTCTTTCTCCCGAGCTTGCGAATAAAAAACGGACGCAAAATATGCGTCCGCTTCTGCTCCCATTTCGGGTAGAAGGGGCCACTTATTCAGTGCCCTCCTCACATTTGGCATTTATCTCAGAGCAACCCCAATGAATTGGGGGTAAGCTCCTAGTAGGTCTTCTGACTAATGTGTCCCGACGGGCTTAAAGCCCGCCTGCGCATATCCGCCGCCTTCCCAGCTAAGCCATTACGACCGCCAGTGACCTGCTTTCGCAGAAAACAGATATACTCCACAATCACAGCTATTGAATTGCACGTCCCCGTAGCTTTCGCCACGGCTCCTGCTGCAAAACATGTCCAGGAATTTCACCTGATTCCCTTGTTCAGAAACAAGGATGCGTGTCCGCTCCCTGACGGGAGTCGGGTCGCGCATTTGCCACAAAAGCCGGATTCATATTAAATTTTACAGGAAGGTGCATGCCACTCTGCCCATGCAGAACTCAGAAGCCATCCCCTTCAAAGAACTATCTTTTGTTAAACTTGCACTTTACAAATGGCTTTCTTTTGAGTTCATTATACAACTTTCCGCTTAAAATGCAAGGGGTAAACAGGAAAATTTTTCATACACTATTTCGCGATCCTGATAATCGCCTTTTCGCCGAGCGCTGCGGTATAATAAAAAGCACATGGCCCACCCCTGCGCCGGGTTCAGGCCATGTGCTTCTCTTGTTCCGGCTGGAAGAACACATAATATTACCCACGATATTATGCGCCCTTTTCTTCCAGCCGATTGCTCCAAAATGACGCGAGACCTGCAGAAGAGTCCCGTGTCCCGTGTGGAGCAGCACGAAATAGGAGGGACAAGTGAATTCGGCAACAAAAAAACTGTATCCTGAAGGATACAGCAACAAATTCCACAGGTTCCTACTGTGGTTGA
>QWCV01002132.1_pt1 | contig 16870 bp, 13 predicted proteins | sample 1972621 | NCBI WGS metagenome assembly QWCV01 (sample SAMN09866699, study PRJNA288562) | Human gut metagenome isolate pre2_stool, whole genome shotgun sequencing... | isolation source: gut | host: Homo sapiens | place: USA: California
CCCCAAGAAAATCAAGCTTTTAGCGAATTTGTAACAAGATTGTAACATTAGTTAACAATTTGTAATAATTACTCTAAAATTATTGATTTAGCGCATAAAAAAAAGAAGGCGCCTAGCCTTCTTAATATATTTATTTGTGATATGCTTCATTATTTATTATTTTGAAACAGCGGAATACCTGTTCCATCAAAACCACTCTCATGAGTTTATGATTCATGGTCATTCTACCGAAGCTTAGCTTTAAATCTGCTTTGTTCGAAACTTTTTTATTAAAGCCGTTTGACCCGCCTATAATCAAGGTGATTTTGGAGTAGCCTCTTACGCTTACGTTTTTAATCTCTTCTGCGAATTCTTCGCTTGTTAGCAGCTTTCCCGCTATCTCAAGTGTGATGACGAAGCTCTGCTCATCAAGTTTCGTAAGTATTTCTTCTGATTCTTCATCTATAATCTTTTCAAGCTCTGCATCTGAGAGTTTATCGGGCTTATCTCTATCTTTGAGTTCTATAATATTAAGGCTGGCGAAGCGCGAAATTCTTTTTTTGTACTCGTCTATGGCCTCGTTTAAATATTTTTCCTTAATTTTCCCAAGTACTATGAGATCTATCTTTAGCATTATTCCACCTCGTATAAAAGTGTTCTTTTTAATCTGTGTGTTACTCTTAGCCTAAAGTCGTCTGCTTTTCTTCCTGACTGAAGAAGCTCTCTATAAACTGTCATGTAAGCGAGTTTTTCTGTGTTGTTCTCGTGCGATAGATGTGCTAGAAAAACTAATTCGTTTTTGTCTTTGAGTGACTTTTTAATCAGGTCTGCTGCCTGAACATTGGACAGATGTCCTTCTGAACTTTTAACTCTTCTCTTTAAGTAGTAGCTATATGGTCCATTCTCAAGCATTTTCTCGTCGTGATTGCTCTCGATGTAATAAATGTCTGAGTCTTTGATTGATTCTTCAATACCATCATCAACAAGGCCTGTATCTGTCAATATGCTGACCTTTTTATTCCCTGCGTATATGGCAAGACCAACTGGGTCGTAGGCATCATGAAACACTTTAAATGGCTTTATCACAAGATCTTTCACTTCAAATGCGCCATCAAAAATGTGTACATGACTCTCTTTTACGCAGCCGATGCGTGGTAGTGAAGCAAGAAAGGTTTTTTCGTTGGCATATAGTTTTGCGCCGTACTTCCTCGAGAGTATTCCTGCGCCTTGAACGTGGTCTCTGTGCTCGTGTGTTAAAATAACTGCATCTAGGTCTTTGATGTCTGTACCTATCTCTTTGAGTGCGTTTTCTGTTGTCACGCCATTGAGCCCTGCATCTATTAGGATTTTGCTGTCTTTATATTCGATGTAGGTCGCATTGCCACAGCTTCCTGAACTCAATGAACAAAATTTTAATAAGTCTTTCATATATTTCCCTTCATTATAATATCATCTTATAACCGTCTGAAAAAGTGATTCTCCAGTGCGGTACGGCTCTAAGCCTTGTAATCTTAAGTTCACTCGCTTGATCGAGCGTAACTTGGTCTAGATAGTAGCACATATCAACTTTGTCAATGTTTTTGCCCTTTACCTCTGGTTTATCGATTATGGATAAAATTTTATCTTTCACATCGGCAAGTGTAAAGAGTTCGTCCTCTGTGTTGATGTATTCAAGGCACATTGCGTCGACTCTCCTCACACCTCTTTTGTCGATGGTGAAATTAATAAATGAATTTTCTAAATAAATATCGTCGTGCTTGACAGCGAAATGCACTTGATAACTGTCTTCGTCCAAGTAAGCCCCATCAAATACCATGCCTCTAATCATGAGCTCTTTATCTCTCATAAAATCATTGGCAAGCTCTATGGCCTTATCCATGCTCATGTCTGGATATTTTTCTTCTTCGGAGGCGTCCATGTAGCTAAATAGCGTTCCTTGCGATAGCGAGACGCTTTTTTTGCCTTTTGTGAGTAGTTTTAGATCGTATCTGTCATCAAGCTCTGCCTCGCCATTAAAAAAGTTTTTATTAATCTTATCAAGATCAAAATCGTAGTACTTAAGTATATAGCCCTTGTACTCGCCGCCTTTTTTGAGCTCTTTCTCGTTTATATTTATTTCTTGTGCTTTAAGTATCTCGATTGCATCATCTTTGCTGATGGATAGACTTCCGCCGTCTTTATTTTTTTTCATATACATGCTTAATAGTACGGCATCTATAATCAAAAAGCACACTAGGAGTATGGATTTAGCTTTGTTCCAATTCATAATCTCTCTCCTTTATCAGCCTAAATGTTTTTGCGTCGAATATGAAGTAGCCTTTTTTCGTGTCAATACGAATCTTTGGCGTAATTGCCTCATCCTCGTCTTTCATCACAAGATAGACTATGCTGATCTTGTCGATGGACTTAAGCGGGTTATCATCTGTTCCTGTGTGGAATAGTATAGCATTTTTATCGATTAATTCAAGTATATTTTTGGTATAAAATGCTTCTGCCGAATCTTTATTGAAGCTTGCTTTATTAACTGAGGCGAAGCGCACTTCGTCCATGAATACATCTACTGATGCGTAGTGGTCGGAGTCTTTTTCATAATTTAACTTGAGGCCATCTAAGTAATAGTCAAAACTTATTCTATAGCCAAGGCTGTCTTCACTAGTAATTTCCTCTATCTTAGATAGTTTTAGTGGCTGCTCTTCATCTATATCATCTTGAAGAAAGGCTATGGCTGCCTCGATTGACTTAAGTAAATTTCTTTCCTTGTAAATTTTTTTAAGTGGATCGAAGTACTCGATGGAGCCGTCGTACTTAAGCTTGATAACTTCTGAGTCGTAGCTGTATATCTTGGAGAAATCCTTCTCTTCAAGCTCTTTTAAATATTTAAACTCTTTGTTAAAAAATCTTTGTGCAAAGCTTCTTGCATTGTCCCTGTCAAGTATGTCGAAATCGTGAGCAACCGTGTATTTATCAAAGATGTAGCTTGCGTACTCGTCTTGATAAGGTATATATAAGAGGCTTTTCTCGCCAAGTATTGTCGATGCGTTATAGTAATAAGTTAAATTTGGTTTTAGCTCAAGATTATTAACTATGGAATTTGGAAGTGAAAGCGATGTCTTAAGCTCTGTGATCTTGTATATGGACGCATCCGTCTTAAACATCGCCTCGCCGCTATATAGAAGGATGGCTATCTCCTTAATATTTTTATCATCATCTATAAAATTATTTTTCTCCATGATATTAAAAGTTCTTGCGATTAGTCTTAAAGGGAACTTATCGATGAAAGTGAAGACAACTGATCTAGAGCTTTCTATGGCTTTTTCGTACTCATCTTCGCCGATAAGGCTCACTCTATAGTCATTTTTCGTAAAGACATCAGAAAAGAACCCTTTGAAACTTTGGAAGAGTCCTTGCTCCCCAGGGTTGTCTAAAACAGTGTGCTTGTCTTTTGAAAAATTGACTATGGCAGTCTCGGCGCTAATGTAGTCCTTTAGCTCCACCTTCTCCTTCTCTTTTGCCTCAATACCGACTTTTCTCTCGCTAGAAAAGTCTATCCATAGCTTTGAACTTAAGAATATGGCAAAAATAATCAAGAAAAAAAGAAGGGCTGTCTTGATTCTTTCTCTCAATCTAGCTCCTCCTATCTCAAATTTTTTATTAGATCAATGGTTTTCATTAAACTTATGCTCTTAGAAATATTATCCGCATCGCTTAAGTATATGTAAAAAACTTTCTCCGCCTTAGCTCCGTCACTTATGACAATCTTGTTAACTCCGCCCATAAGATTAAGCTTTTTAGAGAATATACCTAAAGATCCAACACTTATACTTGTCTTTGATAGCTCTTCATATCCATCTTCTTTGATCATTTCTTCCTCAAAGTGCTTTGTGAAATCCTCAAACTTAGTGTACTTATCCTTGTAGCTTTCAAAGTCTTTGTAGCTAACGCTTGCTAAGTAGTGTTTTATCTCGACATTTGCATTCTTCGGTGCACTGCCATTGATAAATAATGCTTCGTCAATGGTAGAGTATATATCCTGATCAGGTTTTGAAACCCTAAATACATAAGCATCCTTTGCAATAGAAACTGATCCAATTGTGAATATGAAAAGGCATAAAATAAAGATTAAGACTTTCTTTTTCATACCTTCCCTCCTTATCTACATCTATTATAACATAGTAAGGAGGGTTTTAATATTACAGTTGTATTAAATTATTTTTATTATTATTTTTTTATTTTGCTTCTTTAAATTCATCGATTAAGAAGGTGAATGTAGTGCCTATGCCAAACTTTGAAGTGAAGACTATATCAGCTTTGTAGGCGTTCGCCATCTCTTTAGCGATGGATAGACCAAGTCCTGTTCCGCCCATCTTTCTCGAGCGGCCCTTCTCGACCCTATAGAATCTTTCGAAAATTCTTTTTTGGTCCTTCTCTGGTATACCGATACCATTGTCAATAACATCTAGGTGTACCTTGCCAAGAACTGAATATAGTTTTACCTCTATGGTACCATTTTCATTCGTATACTTAATCGCGTTTGAAATAAGATTTGTGATTATCTGTTCAAGCGCATCCGGATCGATAAGCGCCTTAAGAGGCTCGTCTGCGATAGAATAAATAAGTTTTTGCTTTTTCTCATCAGCAAGTATCTTTAATTTATCTATGGCGTCTTTAACTTTTTCGTTAAGCTCGGTTACCTTGACATCTTCCCCGCCCTTGTAATCGATATTTGATAATAATAAGAGGTCAAGAACAAGTCTGTTCATCCTGTCTGCTTCTTTCTCGATAACTCCAAGGAATTTATTTTGCATCTCCTCAGGCACTCCTCCCTCAAGAAGCGTCTCTGAGTAAGACCTTATCGCTGTGATAGGCGTTTTTAGCTCGTGCGAAACATTGGCAACGAACTCTTTACGCATATTGTCAAGCCTGTGCTCCTTAGTTATGTCTTGGAACATGATGATGATGCCGCCAAGACTATAATCCTCGTTTTCGAATGGCGCATAGGTCATCTTGTAGACACCGCCCTTAAGCTCTATCTCTTCTTCGCCTTCAAGGGTAAATGGATTATCAAAATTAATCGACGAAAGGCCAATCTTGTCAAGATTAAAGTACCTTTGCGTGTCCCTCTTTATATCAATATCAATAAGTTTTTGCGCAACAGAATTCGCGTGAATAAGCTCGCCATGATTGTTTAAAGCGATGATGGCCTCTGTCATGTTGGTAAATATGGTCTCAAGCTTTTTTTGCTCCAAATCTTTCTCGCTAATGGTCTTGTTAAGCTCATCTGTAAGCGTGTTAAACATAGACGCAAGCTTACCAATCTCGTCCTTAGTCCTTACTTCAACCCTTTGAGTAAAGTCTCCTTCGGCAAGTCTTTTGGCCTTCGCAGTCAAGCTGCTGATAGGCGAAACTATTGACGCGGCTAGTAGATAAGCGATAAGTATGGTAACAAATATAGCCGCGATACTGATCACTGTAAGTAATTGTCTCGCTTTTTTTACAGTCGCTTCAACCATCCTCGTAGAGCTGATTACATATACAACGCCCTTGACACGTCCACGCTCAGCCACAACGGGGTAGCTTAGGTGAACTTCTGAGTCAATGCCATCGCCTATAATCTTTTCGCTTAAATTACCCTTTAATGCCTCAAGTAGCATCGCTTGGTTGATGGTATCGACATCGTAAGCGTTTTTGCCAACTATTAATTTAGTCTTCTCATCGTTGCCCGCAATTACTGATGGGTAGCTGTCATTGCTTATGACGTATACAAGCTCGTCCGCGTTAAATCTATTCTCATTAATAACGGTTTGTATGTGCTCTATGGTCTCTTCATCGGACCAATTCTCTTTGGTGAAGTACCTCGACGTCGATGTCATGGTCTCGACTTGCTTTTTGATGTCGTCTTTAAGTCCCTTCATCAGCTCATTTTCAAGTCCTGTAACTATGAAGGCGGCAACGCTCACCAAAACGAAGAGTACTAGCGACGCATAGATGATTACAAATCTAAACTTTATCGAATTAAATTTCATTTGAGATGTAATAACCCATGTTTCTTCTTGTCTTGATGTATTTGTAGTCGTCTGATAATTTTTCGTCAACTTTTTCACGAACACGTCTGATTGTTACGTCAACAGTTCTAACGTCTCCGATATAGTCATAGCCCCAAACGTCCTTTAGTAGATCAGTTCTCGAGAAAACTTCGTTAGGGTGCTGCATCAAATACTTTAATACTTCAAACTCACGAAGAGTTAGCTCAACTGGCTTTTCCTTCTTGAATACTTGTAATAAAGTCAGATCAAGCCTTATGTCGCCTATGACGATGCTGTTTTCTGTAGTTTTTATTTTAGGCGCACGTCTAAGATTCGCCTCAACTCTTGCAATTAACTCTCTTATGCCGAATGGCTTAGTGATGTAATCATCCGCTCCAAGCTCTAGACCCTTGACTTTATCAGCTTCTTCTTCTTTAGCAGTTAGCATAAGTATAGGGAACTTATACTTTTGTCTTAAAAGTTCAAGCGCCTTGAAACCGTCCATCTCAGGCATCATGACATCAAGTAGCATTAGGTCTGGCTCGTGCTCGTTCACAGCTAAAAGTGCTTCCTTCCCGTCGTGAACCGCCTTTGTCTCAAAACCTTCCTTTTGTAAATTAAACTCAATAATATCAGTTATCGTTGTTTCGTCGTCAACAATTAGTATATAACCCATAGCTTCTACTCCTTATTATAACTTAGTATTTTCGTCTATGACAATGCCCTCTTTGGCATCATCATCTGTATCGTCTTTTGTTTTTTCTTCGTCAATATTTTTATTTTCTTCAATATTTTCATGATTTTCATCTGTATCAATATTTTTATCATCTTCATCAGCAGAAATATTTGCATCGCCATTATCATCTTCATTAAATATCTTCATAAATTCTTCTCCGCTAATGGTTTCTTTCTCGATAAGGAATTTTGATATCTTGTCAAGTTTTGTTCTGTTCTCGCTAAGTATGCGCTTTGCCTCGTCATAAGCCTTTGCAATAAGTTCTTTGACTATCTCATCGACTTTGGCAAAGGTTTCTTCACTTGCAGTGAATTCGCCAGCGCCGCCTAAGTAGCGATTGCCTTCGCTCATTAGGCTCATCATAGGGAAGTCATCGCTCATACCATAGCGCATAACCATGTTTCTTGCGATATTTGTAATCTGCTCTATATCGTTACTTGCGCCAGTTGTAATCGCTCCAAAGACTAGATCTTCAGCCGCTCTACCGCCAGATGCAGTAACCATCATATTGAATAATTCTTCTTTATCCATAAGGAATTTTTCTTCTGTATCAGATTGTAGTGTATATCCGAGTGCGCCCGATGTTCTTGGAATGATGGTTATCTTTTCAACTGGAGCGCTCTTTTTCTGAACAGCTGCGACTATCGCGTGACCAACTTCGTGGTAGCTGATCATTTCACGCTCTTTCTTTGATATAATCATAGTTTTTCTTTGATATCCAACTATAACTACTTCGACCGACTCTTGTAAATCCTCTTGTATAACGAAATCTCTTTTATGTCTAACCGCTCTAAGTGCCGCTTCGTTCACGATATTTGCAAGATCTGCGCCCGATGCGCCAGCTGTTAGTAGACCAATCTTTTTGAAATCTACATCGTCTGACATCTTGATGTTTTTCGAGTGAACCTTAAGTACTGCGATTCTGCCATTAAGGTCTGGTAGCTCAACTGGTATACGCCTGTCGAAACGACCGGGACGTAATAAAGCTGGATCAAGTACTTCAGGCCTATTTGTTGCCGCAAGTACCACTACACCCTTTTTCGAGTCAAAGCCGTCCATCTCTGTAAGCAATTGGTTTAGAGCCTGCTCTCTCTCGTCGTTTGATGAAAAACTGCCTTCACGCGACTTGCCTATGGCGTCTATCTCGTCTATAAATATAATGCAAGGCGCTTTTTCTTGAGCCTCTTTGAATAAGTCTCTAACCCTCTTGGCTGCAAGTCCCACGAACATCTCTACGAAGGATGAACCCGATATGGAGATGAATGGCACGTCAGCCTCGCCCGCAACTGCTTGAGCAAGAAGTGTTTTACCTGTGCCCGGCGGTCCTACAAGAAGCGCTCCCTTTGGCAGATTGGCGCCGATCTTGGCATATCTTTCTGGGTAGTGAAGGAAGTCAACTATCTCTAGAAGCATCTCCTTAGCTTCTTCTTGGCCGGCAACGTCTTGGAAAGTTTTCTTTTGCTTGCCCTTTACATAAACTTTGGCGCCTGATTTACCGAAACCAAATTTATCAAGTCCGCCTCCCATATCCTTAAATAAAATTTTTGATAATATCAGTCCCATTATCAAGAATGTTGCTATAGGAAGTAAAAAGCCCAAAATTTTAACTAGTATCGATGGCTCTTCGATAATCTCGCTACCGAAGTGAACGCCCTTTTCTTTAAGTTTTTCAGTAAGGCCCTCGTAGTCCCACTCGCCTGTGATAAAGACTCTGACCTCTTTGCCTTGGTCTTCACTATTAATGATAGGCTTGCCATTTTTATCTAATTTTGCTTTTTCGAATTTTAATTTCTTTTCATTGTTTTTATCACGAATCGCCACGTACTCTGGCTTTAGCTGAAATACAATGTTTCCGCCCATCTTTTGTACTCTATCAACAACGCCCTCGTCGATTGCTTCCAAAAAACCATCATAAGTAACTTTTTCAACTTCTGGCTTCATAAAATCTTTCATGAAGAAGATGTTGAAAAGGTAGGCAATGATAAGTATAACTAAATAGTAATATATAAGAGATTTTTTAGGTCCCTTTTTATTTTTATTGTTCTTATTCATTTCTTCACTCCTTTATAAGTATATATACCCATGTGCATATACTTACTTGCTTTAATTCTAACACAAAAATCGTTTTTTTTCAATAAAGCGGGGCATAAAAAAGAACTGCTCTCACAGTTCTTTCTTGTATAAAATTATTCTTACATTTAATAGTATTAATAGTTTGTTACTACATAAGCGCTTGAATTTGGATTAAAAGTGAATTGCACGTAGTTCCTCTTAACTAAATCAGCCTTAGTCTTGATAGGCTTGTTAAATACATTTATATATCTAACTTTGTCAAGCATTTTAACAGATGTTTCATTTGAGCCAGCAACAACGTAAACATTTTTACCCATATCGGCAAGTTCCTTGAATTTTGCGTGAAGAAGTGCCGCCTCTTTCTTATCAGTAAAGCCGCCCTTGCCAAAAACTGGGCTTGTCATAGTCACGACAATGTTATTTTGAGTGACATTCTTAAGATTTGATGTGATGTAGCTCCACTCATTTGCGTCCGATAGCCTTAAAGATCTCTTCTTAGTGTTAAGATTTAGTATAAATGCGTTTGCTGTCGCGCTTGTCGAGAAAACATTTGCATTTTTAAGAAGATTTTTCGAAACAGCCTTTTTAAAATCATTGTCATAGTTATTTAGTAAAATGCTTGTGTCAACTTTGCTCACTTTGTTGATGATGGCAGTCTTGGCGCCTTCGAAATTTTTGTCTTGATTAGTATCATAGCCACTAACTACAAGGTATTCGCCGCCACTAGTTTTTTGAACAAAACCATTTTGACCGTCAGCTAATACAGATGAATTGTCTATGGCGTTTTCAAATTTGTGTTCATAAAGTAAATCTATCGCGTCAACCAAGATTTTTGACTTAACCATGGCAGAGTTATTGGAGCTGCCAACGTAGATATTTAAAAGGGTATATGGATATGCCTCGTTGTCAGGAACTTCTGCCTCAAGATATCTATAATCATTAAAATTAATTTTTTCAGAGAAAGTGATTTGCTCAGCAAAACCTTCGCTGTCCTTGATAGTTGCCTTAAGCATAGCGCCCTTTGCGTCGCCCTTAACCCACATGCCAAGCCTCTTTGGTTTTCCTTCTAAAACAGGAGCCTTCTTGAAGCTTATATAAGCAGCTCTTGAGTCGTCAAGCTTTGAAAAATCATAATTTAGCTCAACAGCTCCGCTTCCTTGCTTAGCGACCTTAGAAATTTTTAGGCTAGAAGATACCTTATCAGCTGGGAAGCTCGATGCCTTGATATTGTTTAGATTTTCAAAATCAAGAAGCGGCTTAGAAATGAAGCCAATAGTTACAGGTATGTTCTTGTAAGTATTTTTATAGCCCATAGTGATGTAACCGTAACCAATATTATTTGAAGCAGTGAAAACATTTCCACTCATAGCGCCAACACTTCCCCAGATTGAGAAATTAATGCTCGAATTCGGAATTTTAGCGCTGCGGCCTTGATTATCTAGGCCGATAATATCTTTTATAGTAAATTTATCGCCAGGTTTTGCGTTTATCTTCTCAGTAGAGCTCCTTAGCTCAACCGGTTCAGAGAATACTTCGATGTTTTTAGTGTCACTCGCTCCTTGATAAGATACTGTTACTTGTGAAGTGCCTTCAGCCGAGCCGATGAACGAGCCATTCATGCATGATGCACCATTCGTAGCACTTGCACTTACTGCATTTGCATCGACTCTAACTGGATTGTTACTTGCGTCATACGCTTTTACACTGTATGCTACAGGCACGCCAGGAAAAGCCTTGTCAGTATCAAGATCAAGCTCTATCCTTGCTACCGCGCCCGGATTGTCGCTCGAGAAAACGCCAACGCCCGATACAACCGCTCTTGGAGTGCCGCCCGATGGCTTGTTGATAATCTCAGCCTTATCCATCGCCTTAGTCTTTTTGACCATGGTAGTCGATCCGCCACCGTCAAGATTCATCGCGTTATAGCAGCCGAAACTCTTAAATATTTCCCCAAATTCCTTTTGAGTAAGACCAGCGTAGCCATTCCTTCCGTCAACAGTGATGATGACTATCTTTGAGCCGTCTTGCGTAACGCCGATGCCCGTTCTTGGGTGTCTTCCTTTGTTAATAATATTAGTTTGCATAGCAACACCATTTTTCAAGATGATGGAGCCGCCGCCCATAGCAAATTTTAGCGCCTTGTAGTCAACATTTGATGTTACCTGTAATTCAAGAGGCGTACCCAAAGTAAGACTAGCTAGAGGAGAGTTATTTTGGCTAAGCACATAGCCATCTTCAGGTATATCGAAAGGCTCTCCGTTCGTTCTGATATCAGCAACAACGCCATTCTCCACAAGAACTTCAGTCATGTTCGCAGCCTTAGCTCCAAAACTTTTCTTGCCCCAATCCCTTGTTAGTAGAGATAAATATTTGTATCCGCCGTAAGCCTTGTTAAAGCCGCTAACATGGTATTTTGCACCAGTCAATTGATTTAAGATATCCACAGATTGATCGATATATCCAAGCTGCGAGTCGCCAGCACTGCTTTGATAAAATACAGGCAATTTGTTCTTGCCCTCTTGAGCCGAGCTGATAAGCTTGCCGTCATTGACAATCATACCGAGAGTCGATGGATGCGGTTGATAGTTAAAATAGTCACCGTTAACACCAGCGATAGCGCCAGTAACATTGACCATATCCCTAACATTCGATCTGTGAGAAACACCCTCAGTATTGAATATCGCCTTAATCTCATTCATTTGATTAGTCGTGTCAATAGTCAAGACATTTAAGTTTTGCCAGCCCTCAGAAGTAAATCTCTCGATGTGCGCGCGATGCACACCGCTCGCTAGATACTCTTCCTTTCTTTCTTCGTTAATTATATAAGCTAAAGAACTTTGACTTAAAATCGAAAATGCAAGCGTAGCGCTTAGCGCAATACTTGCGATGCGTTTAAATTTCATTATATCCTTCCTTTCATTTCATACATATCCATTATATACCAAAATATAAAATTTTTGTTAAAAATATGGCAATTGTAACTATATTGAAATATTGGATATAGATTTTTTAAAATTATGAAAAATTAAGAAAATAGAAGAAAAACTATAATAATAATAGATATATTAAGAAAATATGATTTATTTCCACTTGCAAGAATCTTGTTAGAAAGTTATAATAGATAAGTAATATTTCGGCGGGGTGTAGCGCAGTTTGGTAGCGCACGTGGTTTGGGACCATGGGGCCGGGAGTTCGAACCTTCTCACCCCGACCATAATTTAGAGAGAACTATTCGTTCTCTCTAATTTTTTTGCGTTCAAACGAGCCCTTGAACTCGTTCCCTCCTCAGCAATGCTCACGTACCATATGTACGCTCCGCTTGCTTCGTCAGTCCACATCGTCCAATCATCTCGTTTGATTCGCAAAATCGTTTTCTTCTGTTGTAAGAATTTGATTAAAGTTGTTTATTTTGATTTATATAAATTTATAATTATTTAATTTGATCAAATTGCTTGTTTTTTTATCGATTCCTTATACATATACTCAAGCAATACACATCGAAAATTGTTTTCCTTCGCTTGCTACGTCTACGAAAACTGATAATTTCTAAGCTTACTCACCTGTGGTCTCATATTCGTTTCACTAGATGAGCCCACGGGCGGTTCGTTGCGCTAAGAAATTAAGACAGTTTTCTCCGAAGGCTGCGCTCGTGAAAATCAATTTTCTCTCTGTTAAGTGCCACATAAAGATTAAGAGTAAGAGCTCGTTTAAAATTTATCAGGTGGCAAAAATTGAAAACCTAATTATAAGAAGAAACTTTTAACATTGAATAAATCTTTATAAATTTATATTAATGGTATCTGATGACACAAATTTTGCTGGAAAAATTGATGGATTGCGCGAAGTGGAATTTTTTGGCAAGCGGAGCGTACACGCAAGTACGTGAGCATTGACAAAAAACGAACGAGCGCAAGGCGCAATTTTAACGCAAAATTCTATAAAAAACAAGGTCCAGCAAACGCTGGACCTTTGTTTTTGTATGTAGTGCACCCGACTTCGAACGTCCTCTCCAAGTGTTACCACAACAGACAGCTCCCGAACGGCACCCTCGCGGCACACACAAATACATACTTATCGCTGCTTCCGCCAGGACCTGACGAGGTTCGTAAGATTTATGTTGCGCAAGAACCCTTCGTTCAACACCTCTTATTGTGGGCAAGCCTCACAGGAGACGCCCTCTGGTCGGGAATTCATTCCATATATAGCGGATTTATGGTTACAGGATGCCGCTACCTTCCCAACTAGCACGTGGCGGAGAGAAGGGGATTCGAACCCCTGATACGCTTAAACCACGTATACCCGCTTTCCAGGCGAGCGCCTTCAACCAACTCAACCATCTCTCCACGCCGATTGTTTTACAAAGTTTTTAACTTGACTTAATCATTATAGTATAAATCCCATCTATTGTCAAGATATATTATTTAAGTAAAAAAAGATCCGCCCAAATCGATGAGCGGACCTTCATAGGACTTTATAAATTATTTAGATAATACTTTTCTTGTTAGAGTAACTTGTTTATTGTATTGATCCCATACGATGTCACTGCCATCGATTAGACCAAGTGCTCTTGCAATGTTAGCTATTGGAAGCATTGTTCTTTCGTTTTTAATTTCTGGCTTAACATCGCTTGTATAAGTTATACCGTTAACAATAATTCTGTTAGACTTAACAGGTATTTCAACTCTTTGAGTTAAATCCCAAATGATAACAGTCTTTGTTTCAGGAACCCAAGATACTTGTAAGCCAAGAGCTTCAGCAACGTATCTTAGTGGAAGCATTACTCTGCCGCCATTAACGTAAGCAGGAGCGTCCATTTGATGAACAGTGTGAACGTTTTTGCTAACTTTGTCTAATACGTTTGAACCGATAGAGATAACGGCCTTGTTTTCATAAATTTGAGGTTGTTTTTCTGCTTCAGCCTTTGCCTTAGCTTCTTCTTCTTCCTTCTTAGCAGCTTCAGCCTTAGCTTTAGCTTCTTCAGCTTCTTTGGCTCTACGTGATCTATAGTAATAGTAGTCATCATAGTAATAAGGATAAGCATCAGTAAATTCTACATAAACTGTAACGTTACTTGCTGGCATTTCAAATGTGTCAGTTGTAGTGTAGCCATATCTGTTATACCAGTTATAATCATATCTATAGTTATAGTAGTCTCTGTAGTGAGTGTAGTGTTCAGCTCTTAGATATTCTTCATAAGTATCATATCTGCTTCTTCTGAAATCATCAAAATATTTGTAATAATAGTTGTCGTATCTGTTATACCAGTCATAATCATATCTATCTGTCCAGTAGTCGTAGTCTTCATAGTATCTGTAGTGGCTTGGATATTCATAACGTAAGAATTCTCTGTAGCTATCATATTTTCTTAAGTAATAACTACTATTTTCATATACGTCTAAATATTTATTATAGTCATTGTATCTTCCATAATATCTACCATCGTAATAGTATCCGTTATAGTAAGTATTAATGTTTTTAGTAATTCCAGCATATTTTAAGTATACTCTAGCAACAGCATATCCACTATATGGTTTAGCTGTTACAGTAACTGTTTGACCTTTAGTAGCATATTCGTAATCAACTGATGCTGAACCGTTACCAATAGTAACTACTTTTACAGTATTTACAGGTGTTGTATCTGGTTTAGCTTTATCTTTTGCTTCTTTAAGAATTTTATCTACATCAGCTTTATTATCAGCTTTATCAATTTTATCTTTAAATGATTTCTTATCAGCTTCTGATAATTTATCTAATTTATCAACTGCTGCCTTGGCATCTTCTTTAGCTTTAGCTAAAGCTTTCTTTTCTTCTTCTTTTGCCTTATCATCAGCTACTTTTTTATTTTCTGCAGCTTTTTTATTTGCTTCTTCTACAATTGGTTGAATATCATTAATTTCAGTTACTGCGTCAATTCTGTCTGTAAAGCCTTTCTTTTCATCGCCTGATAGATTCTCTAGAGCATCAACTGCTTTCTTAGCATCATCTTTTGCTTTTTTAATAGCAGCATCTTTTGCTTCTGCATCAGCTACCAATCCATTTATAGTTTCTTTAGTTGTTGCTTCGCCGATAACTTTTAAGGCAGTTTCCTTATCATCTTTAGATATGTTTTCTAAAGCATTAACAGTTGCCTTAGCAGCTTTCTTATCTTCCTCTGTTGCAGGTGTGCCTTCTTCATCTGTTCCAGCATCCTTTCCATCACCAGTTTTACCAGTTTCGTCTGATTCGCCAGTTTCTACTGTTCCTCCTGGTGGATCAGCAGCAAATACATTCATTGGCACAACTGCTACTAGCATCACGAATACCATTAGCATAGCCAAAATATTTCTAAATTTCTTCATATTACTACCTCCCATGTAGAATAATTTTGAAAGTCCTAAATAATTCTTTCTTATCTATATTATACATCTTAATAAAACTATTTGCAATATAAAAAACAATTTTTAACCAAAATGTAATATAATATTATACTATGCTAAAGTTACTCAATATAAATTTTATCAATGAAGAAATTTTTCGTAGTGGCAAAGCCATTAGCATAATTAAAAATATATTATCATTGCCATAATTATGAATAAGTGGTATAATACCCTTTGGGTGATAATATGGATTTAAAAAGCACTATAAGGGTAATCGAAGGCTTCCCGAAGGAAGGGATTTCTTTTAAGGATATAACTACGCTTCTTAAGGATAAGGACGCTTTCAGATGCGCTATAGATGAATTAGAAAAAAATATTGAGGGTCTTGGCGCTGAGTACATCGTTGGTCCTGAAGCAAGGGGCTTTATGCTTGGCTGCGCGCTTAGCTACAAGATGGATCTTGGCTTTATTCCTGTTAGAAAAAAGGGCAAGCTTCCGGCTGAGACTGTATCTTTCTCTTATGAAAAGGAATATGGCACTGACACTATCGAGATTCACAAGGATGCGATCAAGCCTGGTACTAAGGTTGTTGTAATTGATGACCTACTAGCAACTGGAGGAACTGTTGAGGCTGTGAAGAATCTTCTTGAAAAGATGGGTGCGGAGATTGTCGCTTTTGAATTTTTAATTGAACTAACTGATTTAAAGGGCCGCGATAAGCTTGATGGCTACAAGGTCGACTCATTAATCACATATAATGTATAGTATAGAAAAAAAAGAAATTGAGCGCTTCATAATCAAGAGCTACAGAAAAGAGCTTTGGAAGAAATTTCTTAAGGCGATAAATGATTTTAATCTGATTGAGGAGGGTGACAAAATTTTGGTCGCTATCAGCGGCGGAAAGGACTCGATACTTCTTGCGAAGATGTTTGAAGAGCTGAAAAAGCACTCGATTTTTAATTTCGATGTCTCTTATGTGAGCATGGACCCTGGATTTACTAAGGATAACAGAGAAAAGCTTGAAGAGCTATGCAAATTTTTGGGGATTGATTTACAAATATTTGAGACGGACATATTTGAAGTCGCTGAAAAACTTGCGGGCGACTACCCATGCTACATGTGCGCTCGTATGCGCCGCGGCGCCCTATATGGCAAGGCGAAGGAGCTTGGCTGCAACAAGGTTGCTTTAGGTCATCACATGAATGATGTGGTCGAGACGACTCTTATGAACATGCTCTACGCTGGTACTTTCAAGACCATGCGCCCTATTCTTGATAGCCAAAACTTTGACGGGCTCAAACTAATTAGGCCTATGTACTACATAAGAGAAGATGATATTAAGAGGTGGCTTAAGAGAAGTGATCTCAAGGCTTTGGACTGTGCCTGTTCCGTTACGAAGAAAAGAAGCGGCAATATCCGCTATGAGATAAAAGACCTTGTCGCAAAGCTTATGGAGACAAATAATATGGCTGAGAGAAATATTTTGAATAGTGCGATGAATATAAATTTGGACTCTTGTGTATCTTGGGAGATAGATGGCAAGAAATTTCTTTTGGGTGAGAAAGTGGATAAATAGTTCGCATTCGATTTGCGCCTAAGGCTTGTTCAATTTGTTGCCAATGCTCACGTACTGCGTGTACGCTCCGCTTGTCAAAAATTTCCACTTCGCCTTATCCATCAAATCGCTCTGCGAAGTACCATGG
>QWCV01002133.1_pt1 | contig 16865 bp, 16 predicted proteins | sample 1972621 | NCBI WGS metagenome assembly QWCV01 (sample SAMN09866699, study PRJNA288562) | Human gut metagenome isolate pre2_stool, whole genome shotgun sequencing... | isolation source: gut | host: Homo sapiens | place: USA: California
TTTTACCTGAGAAATATATAAACTTGAAACCTTCAAGCCAAATTCTTTCAGCACATAATCTTTGATTTCCTGATAGGTTGCTTTCAACTCGGCACTGGTAGCATCCAGCTCGTCCAGGTCTAAGTCGATCTCTATCGTGTCATCCGGCTTCTGTTGGGACAAAAGAACAACTGTCTCGACATGTTCTGTCGCCGGAAACATGTCAAACGGCACTGCACGGACTGCTTTGTATCCGTGTTTTGTAAGATATTTCAGATCCCGTGCCAGTGTTGTCGGTTCACAGGAAACATACACGATTTTCTCCGGCTTTAAGGTAAGCACCGATGAAAGAAATTTCTCATCACTTCCGCTTCGCGGAGGATCCATAAATACGACATCCGCATGTTCTCCTGCTTCTGCCATCTGACGCATGAACACACCTGCATCATTATGATAAAAACGAACATTTTTGATACTGTTCCGTTTCGCATTTACGATTGCATCCCGCACAGCATCCTGATTCAGTTCCACACTGATAACTTCCCTCGCCTTGTCGCTGGCGATCAGTCCAATCGTTCCGATTCCGCAATATGCATCGATCACACGCTCTTTACCTGTAAGTCCTGCCAGTTCGATTGCCTTCCCATACAGTTTCTCTGTCTGGACCGGATTTACCTGATAGAAGGATTTGGAAGAAATACGGAAGGTTTTTCCGCAAAGTTCATCTTCGATATAGCCCTTTCCATAAAGAACCGTCTCCTTCTCTCCCAGGATCATGCTTGTCTTCTGTCCGTTTACATTCAGCACGATTGTTGTGATCTCCGGATGAAGCTTACGCAGTGCTTTGACAAAATTATTCTTGGACGGCAGGATCGGAGAACCAAGAACAAGTACTACCATGATCTGTCCACTATGGTATCCTGTACGGATCAGCACATGACGGAACAGACCATATCCTGTATCTTCATTATAAGTCTTGATCTTGAAGGATTTCAGAAGTCCTCGGATATCTCTGATGATCGCATCAGCTTTCTGATTCTCGATCAGGCAGTCATCTACCGGAACAATGAAATGTGTTCCCTCCTGATAAATACCGGAAATTACTGTACCGTCCTTTTTGTGTCCGAAAACAGCATGTACTTTATTTCTGTAATGAAACGGATCCTCCATCCCGATGATCTTCTCCGTCGGACAGTATGGCTTCAGAAGCTTTGTCACCTGTGTCTGCTTCTGTTTTAACTGTTCTTCATATGGAATATCAAGAAGCTGACATCCACCGCATCTGCCATGTACCGGACAAAGTGATTTCCCGACGGTTTTCTTCTGTTCCTCTTTCTTCTGCTCATACTTTTTCTGTTCTGTCTTTTTTGTCACATTTTTCTTAAACTCTGTTTTCTTTTTGTCTGCATACTTTTTTGCCTCAGACTTACCTGCCCACTGTTTCCCGGCAGATTTTTCCTTGAAATTTCTCTTATTATTTTTTTCTGTTTTCATTTGATTTATATCCCCTCTCCATCAAATTCCGGTATAAAGCTTTCCTTCGCAGTTTCTCCCTCCTGAATAAAACAATTCGTCACTCCAAGAGAAATCGCTTGATCGATCAGCCGTTCATATTCCCTGTCTGTAACCTTCCTCGACAGCTGTGGATCCTCCATGACTGCCGGCATCGGTGTATACTGGTTCATCAGACTGATATATATCTGATTACCGTATGTTTCATACAGATATTCCAGCACTTTTCTGGAATTTCTCACATGTCCCGGCAGCAGCAGGTGCCGCACGATCACGCCCTTTTTCATCATTCCACGGTCATCAAATTCCGGAGTTCCTGCCTGACACACCATTTCTGCCAGTGCTTCTTTTGCAGTTTCCGGATAATCTTTTGCATGTGAATATTTACCGGCAAGCTCTGACTCCATATATTTAAAATCCGGAAGATAAATATCCACCAATCCGTCAAGAAGTCGAAGCATTTCTGCTTTTTCATATCCGCTGCTGTTATATACCACGGGAATCGTGAGTCCCCTCGCTTTCGCCAGGATTAGTGCTTCCCGCACCTGCACCAGGAAATGACCTGCTGTCACAAGATTAATATTATTCGCCTTCTGCCTCTGCAGATCCAGAAAAATTTCCGCCAGACGCTCTGTCGTGATCACTTTGCCGCTCTGCCCTCTGGAGATCATCCTGTTCTGACAGAACACACATCCTAGCGAACAGCCTGAAAAAAACACTGCACCAGAACCTTCTTTTCCTGAGATACATGGTTCTTCCCACATATGAAGGGCAGCTCGCGCCACCATGATCTCTGCTGTCACTCCACAGAAGCCTCTCTCTCCTGCTATTCGATCTGCTCCGCAGTTTCTCGGACAAAGATGACAGTTTTTCTGTAGTTCGTTTATCTCATTCATAAAATATCTTCTTTCTTGCTTTTAGACTATCCAAATCATCTGTGAACAGTACTACTATTCTACCAAAAAAGGGTACAAAATCCAAGCTATTCCGTTGACAAACACAGAGAATTCCCGTATAATTATTACAAATTTCGTAGCTGTCCGATAATTTCACAGAACAGTTACCTCTTAATTAATACTTTTAAATGCAGTGACGGGAAATAGTACATGATTTCTGGATGCCCAGAGAGAGGGTGGCTGGTGTGAACCCTCATGACAGAATTATAGAAGTAGTCCCCGAGCAGTGAACCGAACCATGATTTTCGACCGGAGATATTCCCAGTCAGATCGTTCAGTAGGCTTCAACGTAATTTCCACGTTACAGGAAAGCAGTATAGAAATTTGTACTGACAGAGTGCAGAGTGCAGTCTCTGAAATCAGGTGGTACCACGGAATCATCCGTCCTGAGCATATTTAATATGCTTGGGACTTTTTTTTACTTTATGCGGTATCAGAATTTCATTTATCAGAAGGAGGGCTTATATTTGCGACAGATTTCAGGAAACAAGCTTTTAGTAAAGGCTTTAAAAGAAGAAGGTGTTGATACTTTATTTGGATATCCCGGTGCATGCACCATTGATATCAGCGACGAATTATACCGACAGAGTGGGATCGACATCATCCTTCCCCGCCATGAACAGGCACTTGTCCATGAGGCAGATGCCTATGCAAGAACTACCGGAAAAGTCGGTGTATGCCTTGTAACAAGTGGTCCTGGTGCCACCAACCTTGTTACCGGACTTGCTACTGCCAATTATGACAGTGTCCCTCTTGTATGTTTCACAGGTCAGGTTGCCAGACATCTGATTGGAAATGATGCTTTCCAGGAAGTTGACATTGTCGGAATTACCCGCAGCATTACAAAGTACGGTGTCACTGTCCGCAACCGTGAAGATCTCGGTCGCATTATCAAAGAAGCTTTTTATATTGCAAGAACCGGTCGTCCGGGTCCTGTCCTTATCGATCTTCCAAAAGATGTTATGGCAGAACTTGGCAGTGCCGAATATCCAAAAACTGTGAACATCCGTGGTTACAAACCAAATACCAGTGTACATATGGGCCAGCTCAAAAAAGCCCTGAAGATGCTTCAAAAGGCAAAAAAGCCTCTGTTCCTGGCAGGTGGCGGTGTCAATATTGCAAATGCAAATGAAATTTTTACTTCTGTAGTTGAAAAAACTCAGGTTCCTGTCGTAACTACAGTCATGGGCCGCGGTGCTATCTCTACGAAGCATCCTCTTTTTATCGGAAACCTCGGAATGCACGGTGCATATGCAGCAAATATGGCAGTTACCAACTGTGATCTGCTTTTCTCTATCGGTACACGTTTTAACGACCGTATCACAGGTAAACTTCATGAATTTGCTCCAAATGCACAGATTGTCCATATCGACATTGATACGGCTTCCATTTCCAGAAATATTCATGTAGATGTTCCGATTGTTGCCGATGCAAAAGAAGCCATCACTAAAATGGCCGAATATGTAACAGAATGCAATACGAAAAAATGGCGTACAGAAATTGACATATGGAAAAATGAACATCCACTTTCCATGAAAAATCGTCCTCTGATGGGACCTCTTGATATTTTCAATGAGATCAATAAACAATTCGACAAGGCAATCATCGTTACAGATGTCGGACAGCATCAGATGCTTACCTCCCAGTTCGTTGATATTACTGAAAACCGCAAGCTTATCATGTCCGGTGGACTTGGAACCATGGGCTATGGCCTTCCGGGTGCGATCGGTGCTCAGATTGGTAATCCGGGTGTTCCGGTTATTTCAATCTCCGGCGACGGTGGTATGCAGATGAATATTCAGGAGCTGGCAACGGCAGTACTCGAAGAACTGCCGATCATCAACTGTATCTTTAATAATACTTATCTTGGAATGGTTCGTCAGTGGCAGAAGCTTTTCTACGGAAAACGCTACTCCATGACCAATTTAAGATCCGGTGCACTGTCCCGTCGTACTAACGGGGAAGAATATCCGAAATATACTCCGGACTTTATTAAGCTTGCCGAAAGTTACGGTGCCAAAGGAATCCGTGTAACGAAACGTGAGGAAATCGCAGCAGCTTTTGAAGAAGCACGAAAGAGTACCAAAGTACCTACCGTGATTGAATTTATCATTGATCCAGAAGAAATGGTGTATCCAATGGTCAAGCCAGGTGGTACACTCGCTGATCTGATCATGGATTGTTAGGAGGAATCAAAAATGGATAAAGGTATGAAAACTAGATGGATCTCTCTTTACGTTGAAAACCAGGTCGGTGTTCTGTCCAAAATTTCCGGTCTTTTTTCCGGAAAGTCCTATAATCTGGACAGTCTTACAGTAGGTACCACCGAGGATCCGACCGTATCAAGAATGACCATCGCAACTGTCAGTGATGACGAAACTTTTGAGCAGATAAAAAAGCAGCTCAACCGTATGGTAGAAGTCATTAAAGTTATTGATTTTACAGACGTTTTTGTTCGTATGAAAGAGATTCTTTATATCAAAGTCAAGAAATGTACTGCTGCCGATAAAGTAGAACTTTTTCAAATTGCAGAAACCTTCAAAGCCAGAGTCATTGATTATGGCAAAGACAGTCTGCTCCTTGAATTTGTTCAGACAGCAACCAAGAATGATGCAGTTATCAAACTGATCAAAGAAGAATTCAAAAATATAGAAGTGGTCCGTGGTGGAAGCGTGGGCATCGAATCCATCAGCATGATGGAACGCTGATGCCCTCTCTCCAACCATTTATTCAGTCGATCAGATCATTCTGAAATCTCGAAAGATGTTCATACGGAAGAATCAGACGGCCGCGGTACAATCCGCAGCCGTCATTGATCAGACTGTTATTAACCGCAGAAAACATATTCACATCCAGTTTGGACAATTCCAGTCCGAGAAGCTTCATTCCTCTCTCATAAGCTTCATCAAAATAAATGCATTCTCCTTTTGGAATTGCATCTCTTCTGGCTCTTTCACTTTCCTGTTTTTTCTCATATCCAAGATGATTGGCCGGTCCAATCTCTGCAATATCATCCATGGTTTTTGTACGAAGCTGAACTTCCATATAAGATCTGGAACTGTTATCATAAAACGTAATATGTAAAGACTGATATCCACCGGAATCTGTTCCATGGATATAGTCTCTGTAATAAGGTTTGACATCCTCGTTCAGAAGCGGTGAGCCGCTTTTTCTGACTCCATGTGCCGATTCTGCTGTAAATCCTCTTTCCTCAAGAAAACCTGGAAGAACATTTGCAATCTGATACAGATATTTTAATTCTTCTTGCTCACGGTCTGCTTCACTCTTCAGATGGCATCTCGGCATCGAAATCACAATACGATACGCAATAAAATCTCGAAAACAACTTAATCTGTTTTTTAAATCCGCCAGTGGTGGATATTCTCCATGCTCTGTATAATAGTCATAAATATATTCCACTACATACCCGTTAAATTTCTCTTCTGCACGTATCAGGGATTTGATTCGTCCTTTAAATGTAAATGCAAGAAAAGGATATTCCCTGGACATATATTTATAAAATTCCCTGATCTGCTGAGACTGTGCAGTAAGGAAATCGTTATGTTCCAACAATTCTCTGATAAGGATCAGGAAATTACAGTGAATCATATCAACCTCATTATGTGTCTTTTTGGCCTCTGCTCTCAGATCATGAATATAATTGTGCAGGATACGAAGAATCGTATCACCTGAATAAAGGTAATCATTTAATGTAATCATAAACCATCACTCCTTTCTCAACATTGTATCAGAAACTCCTATATTATCAAGCATTATGTCACTAATATTCTTTTATTGACATCTCGTATGCCCCACAGTTAAAATAAAGGATAATCTCTCAGATATAAGAAAGGATTATTAACCCATGGATGGTCTGCAATTCGAACACCGCTGTGCAGAATTATTGAGATATCGAGGTTTCCATAAAGTTGCTGTCACTAAAGGCAGCGGTGATCAGGGTGTTGATATCCTCGCACAGAAAAATGGAATAAAATATGGAATCCAGTGTAAATATTATTCTTATCCTGTCGGCAATAAAGCAATTCAGGAAGCATATGCAGGTACAGACTTCTATGACTGTGATGTCGCAATGGTCATGACCAATAGTACCTTCACGCGGCAGGCCAGAGAACTGGCTGACAAACTTGGCGTAGAGCTCTGGGAACACTGCTCTCCAAACGGAAGTTCATCTGTGATATCCAGACTCATGCGTATATTTAATCTTTTTTTCCTAACAATCGGACTCTGTATGTGTGCATCCGCCCGGCTTTTGAATTTCCCTGAAGGAACGATCCGTACCTATATGAATCTATTGATGCTGATCCTTGCTTCATTATCCGCCCTACTTGGATGGAATCATTTTCTGCCATGTATCCTCTCTGGAATGCTGTACTTTGGAATTTTTCTCTGGACGATTCTCCCTCTGGTTCTGACTTCTGATTCCAACTGGTATGGAATACTGATGCTTCTGCCTGCTTTTATTACGATTGGACATGCGCTGTATGCAAGATTCCGCAATCAGGAACCTATCCCGTAGCAGAGTTCCTGCATCAGTTCATGTACGGTTGTCATCTTTTGAATACGGTCTACATTCTCCCCGCAAAACACAAGGCCATTTTCCACATCGCCTCTAACTGCATCGATCAGTGCTTTTGTAATGCAATATGGCACTGATCGTGGCTCACATTTTTCCAGGCAGTTATAGCATTTTGTAATTGGCTTTCTTGCAATTTCAAGTTCCTTGATAAATTCATTGCGAAGGGCTCTTCCCGGCATACCTACCGGACTCTGAATAATTTGAATATCTTTCTTTTTCGCGTTTATATATGCATTTTTATAGGCATCTGATGCATCACATTCTTCTGTTGCCACAAATCTACTGGCAATCTGTACCCCATCTGCACCCAGTTCTGTCATATGATCAATGTCTGCCCTGTCAAAGATTCCACCAGCAACGATTACCGGAATCTTTGTTCCATATTTTTCTTCATAAGGTGCTTTACATGCAATGATTTCCCTGATTTCATGATCATAATCAAGAGTCTCCAGATTCTCCAGCTGATCCCGGGAAAATCCCAGATGTCCGCCTGCTTTTGGGCCCTCGATCACAATAAAATCTGCTGTCCGGTTATAACGATGTGCCCACATTTTCAAAATAAGCTGTGTCGCTCTTCTGGAAGAAACGATCGGTGCTATCTTTGTCTTATTGTTTCCCACCAGTTTTGGGAGATCCATTGGAAGTCCTGCTCCACTGATGATCACATCTGCACCTGCCCGGACCGCTTCCTGTACATGTTCTTTATAGTGTTTCAGTGCGACCATGATATTTACTCCAACCAGTCCTTTTCCCTCAGCTATTTCTTTTGCCCTGTGAATATGCTTTCTTATTGCAATACGATTGCATCCTGCCTGATCTTTTTCAAAGCCTTCTTCATCATATCCTATCTGAGCCGTCGAAATAATACCAATACCTCCCTCTGCCGCCACTGCTCCGGCAAGATTGCTTCGACTGACACCAACTCCCATACCTCCCTGTATGATTGGTTTCTCTACTGTCAATTCTCCTATTTTCAGTGGCTTTAACGTTTTTCTATCTGTATGCATTTGTATTTCCTCCTGTTATCCCGCATTTATTTTGATTATCAAACTATTTGATAGTATAAACCGTTTAATTATTCCTGTCAACGTATTCTTGATTCTTTTTCTTTATCATGTAGTTTTCATTACTACATTCTCTGTAAAAAAGAAAAGGGAAAGATCTCATCAGTCTTTCCCATTTGTCCCAAAAACTTTCTTCATATGTACATTCATAATATAAAAATACATAACAAGCAACAAACCGCCTGCCAGTACCCATGCTGCCGGACCTGCAAGACAAACTCCAGGATAACTTCGCATTTTACCAGCAATCACAGCCACTATTCCACGTCCGATCAACTCTGCAACACCTGCCATCATCGGAAGCAATCCATAGCCCAGGCCCTGAATTCCATTTCGATAGATATTAACCACAGCAAGAGGAATAAAAAAGATCCCAATACATTTCAGATAAATATCTACAGAACTCATGATCACCTTCACATCCTCAGAAACAAACAGATAGGTCATGAATTTTCCGACAGTCATAATAAACGTTGCAGCTACAATGGAATATACCACACCAACGATCGTACATGCTTTGAAACCTTCCCGGATTCGTTTCACAGAGCCAGCTCCCATATTCTGTGCTCCATATGTTGCCATCGTCGTTCCCATTGCACCATAGGCCTGGGTGACCACCTGTTCAATCTTACCTGCTGCCGTAAACGCTGCCACCAGTGTAGATCCCAGAATATTCAATGAAGACTGTACCATCATAGTTCCAATTGCTGTGATTGAATACTGCAGTGCCATCGGAATCCCAATCCGAAGCTGATTGCTGTAAATCGTACCGCCCACCTGAAGGTCATCCCTTTTGATATGAAGTACCGGTACTTTTGCAATGATATACAACAGACAGAGTACACCGGATGTTCCCTGTGCGATCACCGTTGCCACTGCCGCACCTTTGGCTCCCATCTGAAATCCAATGATAAATACCAGATCAAGTACAATATTCAAAAGTGCACTGATGATCAGAAAGTATAAAGGAAGTTTGCTGTTACCAAGCGCTCTCAGAATACTGGACAAAAGATTATAAAGCATCTGTGCAAGAATTCCTCCACTGACGATCATAATATATGCATATGCATCTGCAAAAATGTCAGATGGCGTATTCATAAGGATCAGAAGTGGCTTCATAAATACCATAAACAAAATCGTCAGTATTGTTCCTATCACAAACGAGAGAACACCTGCTCCGACAACCGTCTTACGCATTCCCTCCATATCACCTGCTCCAAACTTCTGAGCCGTAAGAACTGTAAACCCGGCGGTCATTCCAACTACAAATCCATAGATCAGAAACATGATCGTTCCGGTACTTCCAACCGCTGCCAGCGCTTTACTTCCTACGAACTTACCAACGATCACGGCATCTGCCATATTATAAAACTGCTGAAACACATTTCCAAGGAAAATTGGAAGTGTAAAACTCAGTATGATTTTCATAGGACTTCCAACAGTCATATCATTTTGTGCTGACTTCATTTTCGTTCATTCTCACTCCTTTTAAAAGATTTGTCTTCTTTATCAGTTTTTTATATACTCGTTCTACAAACCATGGCTCTGTAGATTTTTCAAGTGCTACTTCCGGTGTAAACCATGCCACACCACTATTTTCATCCTCTTTTATAGAAAGATGTTCCTCAGGATCAGCCTCCAGAAGGTAAGTAATATTCAGATGCAAATGGCTGGATACATATTTGCCTTTTTTGACATGACCATCCACAGTCAGTGATTCCAGAGAAAAGATCTCTTCTGACACAGGATACACATTGGCAATGCCGGCTTCTTCACGCACCTCCCGAATGGCAACAGCCAAAAGATCTGTCTCTCCATCCGCATGTCCGCCAAGCCATGACCAGGAATTATATATATTATGATATACCATAAGTACCTTACTTCTGTCTTTATTTACTACCCAGGCGGATGCTGTCATATGCGCCACCGTATTTTCTCTGGAAAATGCATTTTTATTATTCCCGATCCAGTCAAGAATCAACACTTTATCCGCTTCTTCTTGTTCATTAAAAGGTCTGTATTTTTTTATCCGCTCTGTTAGTTCCTCACAAGTCATTATATCTATCTCCCCGATTCTATATACGTCTCCTTGTTACTGTTCTTCCGGCCATACGAAATGTGCATTTCCGGCTTCAAGACCATCGATCAGAATATTCTGTCCGGTACAGAAACGATTGGTAACTGTCATAAAATATGCCCAGTCTGCCGCTTCCTCAACTGTCATCCAACGCTTCAGGGGGGTCTGTTCCATAATCTCATTCCACAGATCTTTATCCTCCATAACCGGTTTATTCAGTTCTGTCAGAACACCTCCAAAATCAAGACTGTTGCATGTTGCACCATATTTTGCGATACGGAGAGCAATGTTCTTTGTGTAAGAAAGGACCCCGCCTTTGCTTGCTACATATTCCGGAAATTCTGACCCGTTGTGTCCACTGGCCGATCCTATCATAAGTACTGCGCGAATCCCCGGGTGTATTCCGTATTTCTCAGTAATATCGATGGTTCCCTTTAAATTCACATCAATATCATTGTTATTCTGTACGCCTGCATTATTAATCACTATATCAAAAGGCCCTAACTCCGGATAATGCATCTTATCACGGATGTCCATGCAGATATGTCTGTAAGCAGTATGCTGAATAGCTGACTTATTACAGTCAATTCCAGTAACATGATGTCCTTCTCTTAGAAATTTATCTGCAATCCCTTTCCCTATTCCGGAACTTGTCCCTGTAATCAGTACTTTCATGCCCTAACCCTCCTGTATTTTCTGTCATCGAAATGCATAAAGCACCATACATCATTCTCTTTTCAACAGTTGAAAATATTTTGCCATATCAGTTTATCAGAATCTATCGGAAATTAAAAGTCGATTTATCATAATACATGTTTTTCAAAATAAAATTGCACAAAAAAACAGAACCCTCAACGTTTTCTTACTTCAGAGGATCCTGTTTTCTGACTGATCACATAAATGGAATCAGCGTTGCTTTCATCATTCAATTTTTCATTATCTTCTTTTCCAAAGAATTTTAAACCTTTTACGTCACTGGCCACATCTTCTGCTGTTACTTCTTCAAAACCACTTGCCATCTCTTCGTACGCCTGATCCGGATTTTTAGTATGAAAAACGTGGACATAAAGTTGGCAAAGACCTTTATGAAACTAAAAACACCACAAGAGCTCTATCCGTCGAACTTAAAATGGTCGCCAGATCGGCGACCATTTCTGTGTTTAAGGTTTAAATCAGATTCCATATGCACTGAGCATCTCAGCGATATCCGGCATCGGATCCTCCGGCATGGAACAGGTACCTCTCTTCACCTGAGCACCGTCTGTGATGATCATTGAGCTTAAGAACTTCCGTCCGATAGCCTCCAGCTGCTCATCTGAAGTATCTTCCGGTACAAGAATCGTAAGATTGCTGTTCCCCAGATTTGCCCAGTCATCTTCCATCACATCTGGATCAATTCCTTCCAGACAGATTGTTTCGATTGACGGCAGCATTGCAAATGCTCCCAGACTCATATGCTCAACTCCACCACGGATATGAATCTCTTTCAAAGACTCCATTCCTGCAAATGCACTCACATCAATATTTTTGGCATTCACACAGAGCCTTTCCATAGGAGTTACTCCAAAAGTCTGAATTCCAATCCGGTCTACCTGGTTCTTGCACCATACGGTCTCCAGGTTCTTACAGAAGTTAAACAGATAGTTATCCATGTGCAGTACTCCGTTTACAAACACCACTTTTTTCAGACCCTGGCATTCCGAGAACAGACCCTTATTTGTAGTTTCCAGAGGTGCATAGCAGATCACTGTTTCCAGATCATGACAGTTCGTAAATGCACTGTCCTCAATTGATTTCAGTGTCTCCGGCAGGATCACGCAGCGCATCGGCACCCAGTCTCCTTCTTTCTGGTTTGTCTCCATATCTGAATGTACATAATCTCTGGTATTTTCAAATGCATTATAAGAAATATTTTCTACCGGCACTCCGCCAATCGTACGCGGAATAATAACATCCACGGCTGTTCCAACATATGCTGTGATCGTTCTGCTCTCTTCATCAAATTCAAAATTGTCTTCCGGCAGAGGTTCATACGGCATCTTCACCAGCATGGATTCCTCACCAACTCTGCATATTCTGTCATACCAGGGATAATTCAGTGCTGCACTCCATTCAGCCACCTGTTCATCCGTCGCATCTGCACTGAGCCTGATATTACTCAGTTCAATCCCTTCAAGAGCCTCTCCATTAACTGGTATATTTGCAGGTATCACAAACTCACTCAGAGAAGTTCCGGCAAAAGCTCTTGAACCAATCTCAGTTACGCCCTCACCCATATTCAGTGAGGCAAGTGCTGATCCTTCAAAAAGTCTTGCAGGAATACTTCCTGCTGCCACAGTTGCTTCGGTAAGATTTGCGCAATCCGCAAAAGCTCCCTCCGGAAGCAGCCCAACATCACATAAAATATTAACACTTGTCAGTCCGCTGCAGCCCGCAAAAGCATTTTCTCCAATCTCCGTCACAGAAGCAGGGATTGTGATCTCCTTAAGCTGCGCACAGTTGCGGAAGGCTTCCGCTCCAATACTGGTGACAGAATCAAACAGGTCTACATGCTCCACAATACTGTCTGCAAAAGCTTCTTTTCCAACATAAACGAATTCATCGTTATGAGGCACCGCAAAGTAGGTTATCGTCTGATCGCCCTTCAATGCACCATCGGCGATTCCTACTACTCCTTTATCCTCCTCGCCTATTGTATAAGTATCATAGCTGCGCACCTTCGCGGCTTCTTTTTCGTATCCAGTTAAGTATAACTTACTCGGGTCATCCGGAAGCTCTTCAACAGAAAAGCGTGCATATTCAACCTCTGTATTCTGGTTTCGCCATACCCGGCACTCCAGTCCCATTGTATCAACGAGCGCCTGTACATCCAGCATCTGCTGCTTGGTGCATTTTTCGTTCAGATCTATGTCTCTCAGGTATTCACACTTATCAAAGGCGGTATCCGAAATTTCCGGCAGCTCTAATCCCTCCATATAAACATAAGTAATAGGTGACCTGCTAAAGCAATTATCCCCTATCTTCTCTAAACTTGATGGAAGAAATACCCTCTGTAATCTCGAAGCTGCTGAAAATGCTCCAGGGCCGAGTTCCTTTACGCCTTCAGGAATAATCAGGTCTGTTTCTACCGAAAAATAGCTGAACGCTTCTTCTCCGATATATTCCAGACTATCCGGAAGATCCAGCCTGAATCCCCGATAAGATGAAAAACCTTTCTTATCAATAGTTTTCAGAGTAGACGGAAATTCCACATATTTTAATGTATCAGTGATACTAAAAGCATCTTCTCCAACATATTCCAGTCCCTCTGGAAGAGTTACATACCCTAAAAGAGGATCTTCCCATAAAGCTCTTTTACCAATTGCTTTTACCGGCACACCATCAATACTCTCCGGGATCGTCAGTCTGGTATTCATTCCATTATAACCTGTGATGCTTCCCGTTTCTGCATCAAACGTCAGATTCTCTGTATCCAGATAGTCTTCAGCTGAATAAAGTACAGCCGGCTTTCCACTTGGCTGAATGTTCAAATTTTTATTATTTTCTTCAAAAACCTTCTTGTACTCTTCTATCTGGTCATCCGGCACATAAATTACCACATCATCTGAAAGCATTACAAAAGCCTCTGGACCTATCAATGGGCATGCACCCTCAAACACGATTTTCTTCAGAGCATAGCAGCCGCTGACTGCATAGCTGTCTATAATACAGACCGATGCCGGTATGGTGAGTTCTGTCAGCGCATCATTACTGGAAATAGCATTCCACCCGATATTGATCAAATTTGAAGATAAAGTTATCTCCGACAGATTATTATCATAACTCAGCGCACCAACATCAAGTATCGTCACGCTATCCGGCACTACTACAGAAGTAAGCGTCTCTGAGCCAGCCAGTAATTGAGTTCCCAGTCTTTTAACCGGCACGCCCTCATCCATAGTGTCCGGCACCACTACATCCGTCTCTGTACCTGTGTACTCCTTCAATACAAAACGCTGGGCATCAAATTTCCAGACATCATCTGCTTTTACCGGTACAGCAGCTCCCGTCAGCATCAATATTGCGGTTAATCCTAATAGTATTTTACCTTTCATCCTGTTACCTCCTTTCACTTCTTGTATGGATTAATAGTTCTCCTAATACCAGAATATATAAAAAAGGAGGGGGTGTCACTATCAAAAAAGCCAGTAAAAACTGGTTTTACTGACTTTGACTTAATTAAGCTTCCACTCAGTTCTCGTATAGAAAAGTTTAATTTTTTCAAATGTAAGACACCGTATTTTAGCTGTTACCTTCCGGCTTTCACATTCATATTTTTAATCATTTATTTATTTGGAATTATACTTCTGCTTTCTTCCAGTACGGTCTGTTCCCACTTCCGCATAGCCGCTACTTCCCTGTCTGTATGAAGCCAATGCTGCCCATTTTCCACAAAATTCAGTCGGCAATTATTTTCTTCCGAAAATTTTTTTACAATCTTATACGGGATCATTTCATCCTGAGTTCCATATAAAATATTTGTTTCTTTGCAGATCGACTTCACCGGATATTCTCGCACCCAGCACAAATACTTCCAGGACAAAACCACTCCCGTTTCTGTTTTGATTTCCTGCCTCTCTTTTAACTGCTCTTCTGTCACCTGTGCCTGTAACATCATATTAGAAATCATATCTTCCATATCCAAAACCGGTGATACCAATAAACATATATCAGGTTTTGTATTCTGAAACGCCTGTATAGAAAAATACGCACCTATACTACATGCATATATCCCAATTACTTTCCAGTTTTCTTTGGCACTTTTCATAATTTTCTGTAACTCTGGTATAATTTCCCAAGGTACAAATCTTGCCTTATCCTTTCTTTCTCCATGCTCTGGGAGATCTACACTAATAACCTGCCATCCATAATTTGTTGCAATTTCAGCAAATGATTCTGCTTCTTCTTTTCTTCCACCCTGTCCATGTATATATATCAATACTCTATCTGCCAAATCTCCATATAAAAGGACCGGCACTTTCCAAACATAAATTTTTGCTATGTTCATTGTTTTAAATACTCCCTTAATTTCACAAAATTTCCTATATCCTTGTTATATATTATCCAATTCTAAAATTCCCGACATCATAATCTGGCTCCCCAATCATTTCTATCTTTCCAACAGCTTCGTTATAATACATCTTGTAACGCTTTAACATCTTTTTTCCTCCCCCTCTCACTCACATTTTTTACTTCACTTCCCGGTTCCACTCCACACCATTCGTATCTGTCCATGTGTCTTTTCCATCATAAATATAGACAGTATTAGTGCAATCCATGTAACGACCATCCACTAACTTATAAACAGTTGTTGTTTCTCCCTGCAGATTTATGATTTCAACTACATCCTCTCCAGGATAATCTTCATTTTCTAAACTGGATTCTGGATTCTCTTCTTCACTTTCTTCTGAGAAATCCTCCTGGCTTTCATTATCAACTGTATCCTCGTTAGCCTCTTCTGTTGGTTGGTCTTCCACTATATCTATAAGATAACCTTCTGGTGTTGCATACTCTCCAGTAATCCTATCAAGATAACCAGGTACAAGTTCTTTACACAAAAAGAATGATGCATCTTCCCCCTCTGGCAATCCATGATATCGGATACCATACTCGCTTGCCTGCCTGAATCCACTCTTGCCGTAAAAATCAATATTTTCTTCAAAGCATAGTGCTCCACAGCCAAGCTCTGCTGCTTTCTCCAATGAATAATCAAGCAGGATTTTACCATATCCTTTCCGCTTATATTCATTCTTGATACAGATTGGTCCCATCGTCATAATTGGGATATTTCTTCCATCATCCGCTTTAATACTCGTTCTCATAAACATGTTCTGACCGATCAGCTTGTCCTCTTTGCCTTTTTCATTAAGAAGCATCACAAAATCCAGTTCTGGAACAAATGCCGGATCATTTCGGAGCTGATGCAATACATAATGCTCAAGGCATCCTGGACGATACACATTCCAAAAACTTTCTCTTACCAGATTTTCTACTTTCTGATATTCTTCCTTTTTCTCTAAACGAATCATAATATTACTTTTTTCCATTTCTTTTATGTCTTCTCTTAAAAATAAAAACCGATAATCCTGATTTTTCAGTATCAGAATTAACGGCTCTGCGTCTTAAACGTCTGGCTCTTATTTTACTGTTTCATTTCTTCTGCAATTTTGTCCAGCATCTGTTCAAACTGACTTCTTGCTTTATCTGCTGCTCCATCATACATGCTATAATAGAAAAACATATTTGCATAAAATTTAACTGCATTCTCCTCTGGATTCTTTATTTCCATATTTTTGAACAGATCCTTCACGTATTCTGCCGGTCCGGATACCAGATATTGCTGATATAAATTCTGCATCTCTTCACTGCGAAATTGCTCTATTGTCAGCATCTTCCGAAACGATGATGCAAAATCATCCTCTGTCCAGTATTCAAACATTGATTTGCTGTATCCTACAAAATCTTCTACTGATACGTTCTGATATTCTTCCGGCACTTTCTCAATACTTTCTTCCGGTACTTCATTCTGCCTAGCCTGTTCACTGTCCTGCTGCTCCATACGCTGCACAATACAGTCAAAAATATCTCTTTTGCTTTTGTAATGACGGTACAATGCCCCTTTTGTCATATCAAGTTCTCCT
>QWCV01002145.1_pt1 | contig 16787 bp, 12 predicted proteins | sample 1972621 | NCBI WGS metagenome assembly QWCV01 (sample SAMN09866699, study PRJNA288562) | Human gut metagenome isolate pre2_stool, whole genome shotgun sequencing... | isolation source: gut | host: Homo sapiens | place: USA: California
TCGGGGAGAATTGCTCTGAGCAGTTGGTCTGGTTTCATTTTGCAAAGATAACACTATACTCCGACATCATCCCCACCCACCGGAAAAATCCGCTGACCCGATAAAACACCAGCAGTAGCCTTGGATTGATTCTTTTCTCATTTGGTTTATTAGGTTTGCAGGTGCGTTGTGAAACGCACCTGTTTTCTTTTCCACAAAACAAAAAAGAAACGCCCAAAATTGAGCGTTTCCATTGATTTTGCCCCACTTTTTGCCCCACTCTTTTACAAGTGGTTGATTTTCAGTGCGGGTTGTGGAGCTGGAGGGGATTGAACCCTCGTCCAAACGTGGAATCAATAAGCTTTCTACATGCTTAGTCTGTGAATTGGTTTTCGTGTTCGGACAGGCTCACAACGGCCAATCCGGACCTTAGTCCCTGAATCTCGGAAGCGCGTCGGGACTCCGCTCTTCCTATTTCCGAATTTCTTAGCACCACTTTATCCAAACGTCTCGGAACGGGGCAATGGAGTGATGTCTCGTTCTCCTACCTGGTAGGAGAATTAAGGTATCCTACTGTTCTTCAGATTACGCAGCGAGAGCGTAGTTGTTATTTTCGCCAATTATAAGTCGATGATCTTGTTATTATAGAGCTTGGTCATCAAAGCTCTGCATGCTTACCTACCGCTTCTACACGCTGTCAAAGCCAGTCAGCCCCTTGTGTATTTTGCGATTAGCCTACAAAATTAATCATTTATCTGCCAATTTCCAAATATTTCTGCAAAATATTAGAAAAAAATTAGAATTTCAGGTAAAAATCATGGCAAAGGGCGCGATGGGCAGCTGTCGGCACTCCGATGGATTCCTCAAGAATCAGCCTATCACATTGTGGCCCCGCCGACGCGTCCGCAACCGAGAATTCCAGCAACGTACGCTTGTGAGGCGCTGTCGGATTGCCCTTCACGTCGGTGCGGCGTCTCAGAGCCATCGGTACATTGCCTGCCTCTTCAATAATCTCCCCTGCCCGTAGATACGGCACTATCATGGCTATGCGGCCCGTTGGCGTCAGCAAGTCACGTCCGTGCTGCAAAATTAGTGCCGGCGACAGTTCTCCCTCATGGCGTGCACGCATACGCGACGATTCGTCGGCATCTACGCCCGAATTGAAGTATGGCGGGTTGGATACTATCAGGTCGTAACGCACATCTGGATTATAATCCATAAAGCTGCACTGCATCACGTTCAGTCGGTCGCTCCAGGGAGATTCCCGGAAATTTCCCCTCGCCTCAGCTACCGAGGCTTCATCAATCTCCACAGCGTCTATCAATGCGTCGTGATTACGCTGGGCGCACATCAGGGCGATCAGTCCGCAACCGGTGCCGACATCGAGTATTCGATGCCCCGTCACGTCGCACCAGGCTCCCGTCAGTACGCCGTCTACGCCGATGCGCATCGCGCTGCGGTAATGGTGGCACGAAAATTGTTTGAACTGAAATATTCCTTTCTTTTCTCCTCTCATTCCATTGTATAGAGCCGAATAATTCCGGCCACGCTCTTTAATAACGATTATTTTTTGTAATTTTGCATTTCCAAATCGGATTCTTCAATCATGAACAAGAAGCAAGAGACAATAATAGCACAGGATATGGCCTCGGGCCATCCTCTTTCACCAGAAGCCTTTGCCAACAATGAGCCTATGAAATGCACCAGTATTCTGGTCATTCCGTTGCTTGACGAGCAGATGGGCCTACCCTATTTCGATATGCCGCTTGAGCTGCAGTCGGAATATCAGCGTGAGGCCATTCAGATGGCCATGCGACAGGGCGAACCCGTTTTCCTGGTACCCGAGGCTGAATTCGGCGCCGACATGCCGGACGACCATTTGATAGCAAGCCGATTCAAGGGCACTAAGGGTGTTATAGCCTATCCTGTCAACTTTGAGGCTCCCAAGGAGGCCAACGGCATGGAATATGGCCGCACGCTTCTGAAGGGTGGATTTCAGGGCGAGGTGTTCGCCACCTCGTGGATATCCGATTTCGTGGGAGTATCCGTACATGAATGCGATTACCGTCCCATCCCGAATCCAGTTCTGGCCGAGCAGTATCTCGACCTGCTTGACATTTCGTTCGAAAAGCTTATGTCATTCCTGCCTGAGCACGTACGAACCGAGATACATAACGGTCTGGACGCGCTGCCTTCCCGCTCGCTCGCCAGCATTTCGTTCATGATGTTCCATTCTCCGCTTGATTACAAGGAAAAGCTTAGTATATTGGCCGAATTGGATATGCCTAAGCGTATGGAACTGATTCTCCATTTGTTCTCCGAGCATATCCAGAAGCTGAAGATTCGCGAGGAAATCAATATGCGCACCATGGAACAGTTCAACGAGCGCCAGAAGACCGATTACCTGCGCACACAGATCAAGACCATACAGCGCGAACTGAACATAGAGGTTGACGAAAATGACGATGAGGAACTTCGCCAGCGCGCCGACGCCAAGAACTGGACCGAGGAGACGCGTGATGCCTTCGACAAGGAGATGCGCAAGTTGTTGCGCTATGCCTCCAACTCGCCGGAATACGCCATGCAGTATTCATACCTCGATACGTTCCTGAACCTGCCCTGGCTTGACTGTGACAGCAGCGATTTCGACCTCAAGGACGTGGAACGTATACTGAACCGCGACCATTACGCGCTTGATAAGGTAAAAGACCGCATCATCGAGCAGATGGCGGTGCTTAAGCTGCGCCAGGACACCAAGGCGCCCATCCTGTGTCTTGTAGGCCCTCCCGGTGTCGGCAAGACTTCGCTGGGCAAGTCCGTGGCCGAGGCATTGGGTCGCAAATATGTGCGCGTCGCGCTCGGCGGCGTGCATGACGAGGCCGAGATACGTGGCCACCGTCGTACCTATCTGGGTGCCATGTGCGGCCGTATCATATCGGCTTTGGAAAAATGCGGCACATCCGACCCGGTGATGGTGCTGGACGAGATAGACAAGCTCGGTGCCGACTACAAGGGCGATCCCCAGACGGCTTTGCTCGAAGTGCTCGACCCGGAGCAGAACAGCCATTTCCACGACAATTACATCGACCACGACTACGACCTGTCGAAGATACTGTTCATAGCCACGGCCAACTCGCTTGAAACCATCTCGGCGCCGTTGCTTGACCGTATGGAGGTGATTGAGATAGGCGGCTACGTGGAGGACGAGAAGATCGAGATTGCCACCCGTCACTTAGTGCCTCTCACTCTGGAGCGTCATGGCTTCGGCAGGAAGGAGATAAGATTCACACGCGAGGGCCTGCACGAAATCATAGAGTGCTATACTCGCGAAAGCGGCGTGCGTCAGCTGGAAAAGAAGATTGCCGAGGTGTTGCGCAAACTGGCCCGGCGCAAGGTTATGGGCGAGGACTATCCACGCGTCATCAGCGACACAGAGGTTCGCGAACTGCTGGGCAAGCGCACCATCTTCCCCGACAAATACGAGAACAACGACATCGCAGGCGTCGTGACCGGCCTGGCTTGGACTCAGTCCGGAGGTGACATACTTTTCATCGAATCGTCAGTGTCCCCTTCCAAGGAAGCGAAGCTGACGCTTACCGGCAACCTCGGCGACGTGATGAAGGAATCAGCCATTTTGGCAACGCAGTATCTCAAGGCCAACAGCACCCGCTTCGGAATAGATCCGCAGGTGTTCGATAACAAGGCGCTGCACATACACGTCCCCGAGGGAGCGATACCCAAGGACGGCCCGTCGGCAGGTATCACGATGCTGACATCCATCGCCTCGGCCTATACCAACCGCAAGGTGCGTCAGAAACTTGCCATGACGGGCGAGCTGACCCTGCGCGGCAAAGTGCTGCCGGTAGGCGGCATCAAGGAGAAGATGCTGGCGGCCAAGCGTGCGGGCATCACGGACGTGATGCTGTGCAGCCAGAATCAGAAGGATATAGAAGAAATCCCCTCTCAGTATCTTGAGGGGATGACATTCCATTACGTCGACTCAGCTGCCGAAGTGCTTGATTTCGCACTGCTTGATGAGTTGGCAACCTGCTAAAGTTTAGCAAGGTTATAAAGTTTAAAAAGTTAAGGTAATGCCTGGCTTTACAAAAGTCTACAGCATTATCTTAACTTTCTTCACTCTTTCAACTTTTTAAACTCTCATCGGCCTTAGGTCCGCGGCGGCGCGATCGGCCGGAACGACGGCGTTTGCCGGAATTGCCACGGTCCTTGCGGCCGTGATTGCGACCTCCCCCTTTGGCCGTATCCTTGGACTGCAGCACCGGCGCATCGCCGAACTCGGCGGGAACTTCCTCGCGCGGCACTTCCTTCTCCAGCAGTTTCTCTATTCGCTTGAGTCTGAAGGCTTCCTCAGGCGATACGAACGTCACTGCCCGGCCGTCGCGGTCGGCACGTGCCGTGCGCCCTATACGATGGATATAGTCTTCAGGATCACGCGGCACGTCGTAGTTTATCACCATCTCGATGTCATCGATGTCTATGCCTCGCGACAGGATATCGGTGGCTATTATCACCTGAGTTTTCCCGGCCTTGAAGTCCAGCATAACGTTGTCGCGCGCGGTCTGGTCCAGATCGGAGTGCATCTCGGCCACCTTGAACGGCATACGGCGGAACTCGCGCGCAAGTGTCTTGACCTTCAGCTTCGAGCCGGAGAATATTATGACCCGCTGGGGCGGATTCTCCTTGAACAGTTTTTTCAGGATAGGCATCTTCTGAGCCTCGTAACAGATATATGAAGACTGCTGTATCTTTTCGGCCGGCTTCGAGACGGCTAATTTTATCTCGACAGGATTCTTGAGTATCTTCTTGGCCATCTGCTGTATCTTCGGCGGCATTGTAGCCGAAAACATCAGCACCTGCGTCTCCTTGGGCAGATGTGAGTAAATCTGCATAATGTCGTCGTAGAAACCCATGTCGAGCATCCGGTCAGCCTCGTCAAGGATGAAGTAGGATACCCTGGACAGGTCCACATACCCCATGCTGAGGTGTGCCAGCAATCTTCCAGGCGTGGCAATAACCACGTCGGCGCCGGCCTTAAGCGACTTGCGCTGCTGGTCGTAAGTCACGCCGTCGGTTCCGCCGTATACGGCTATGCCGCTGACCGGCATGAAGTATGCGAAGCCTTGCAGTTGACGGTCAATCTGTTGCGCCAGTTCGCGCGTGGGGGCCATCACAACGCAGTTCACGGCATTTTCCGGGAAACCGCCTTCAGCCAGCTCGTTGATTACAGGCAGCAGATAGGCGGCCGTCTTGCCCGTGCCCGTCTGGGCGCAGGCCAATACGTCGCGCCCCTCCAGCACGGCGGGTATGGTATGTTCCTGAATCGGCGTACATTCATCGAAATGCATGTCCCACAGACCGTCAAGTACGGAATCGTTTGTCAATAATTCGTCAAATCTCATATTCAAAGTATCTGATAATACCGCTGCGAAACCTTCACGGTCTCGTATCTTATTAGCAAAATTAACAAAAAACGGGCGGATTACAAAGCGCAGGCACCATACTGCACCCGACAGTTTATGACTGCAAAGTGCCAATTAAAAAAATATGGTATTTATATACCATTATATCAATGCGTTGCTAATTACTTTCAAAAAATATAAATAAATCTGAAACTTTTTGCACTCCGGCGTTGTTTTATAGTTAAACATTTAAAACGACAAAGCAATGAAAACCCAATTATCATTCCAAGACAGATTAGTAGAACTCCAGAGCAATCTGCTGAATTTCGCATATCAGCTCACCACTAACCGCCAGCAGGCTGAGGATCTGCTTCAGGATACTACCCTCAAAGCCCTTGACAACCAGGACAAATATGTCGACAACGTCAACTTCAAGGGTTGGATCTTCACCATAATGCGCAACATCTTCATCAACAATTACCGCCAGACCGTTCGCAAGGCTACGGTGATTGATCAGACTGAAGATTTATACCACCTCAACATAAGCCAGGATTCGGGCATCAATACTCCGGAAGGAAGTTATGCAGTGAAGGAAATTTCAGTAGCTCTCAACTCTTTCCCCGACGATTACCGTATCCCGTTCAACATGTACGTGGCCGGATACAAGTATAACGAAATCGCAGCAAAGATGAATCTGCCTCTCGGCACTGTCAAAAGCCGTATCTTCGCAGCACGCAAGAAATTGCGCGAGGAACTGAAAGATTACAGATAAACATCCTCCTTCCCCACTCAACCACCTGTAAGTCGAGTTTTAAATGTTTACCATACCTGTCTCCGGACGGGAACCTCTAAAGAGTGTCGCCACGACACTCTTTTGCGGTTTTATGGTTTTTATGTAATTTTGCATATTTGATGGCATTCCGACTTATGGAAGAGTATCTGAAATTCATAATGGATCACGCGCATTCCGACGTGAATGCGTTGCGACTTCAATATCACGGCAAGTCCATGCCCTTCAGCGTGGACGACGCATGTATGCAGATAGAGATGCGCCGTAAGACGGCCGGCAAGCTGCCTTGGTTCCTGCATCATCCCGGATTCCGCTTCGGCACGGCTCAGTCGGCCGAACAGGCCTCAAACCAAAATGTCGCCCTTTTCCATGCGTTTCTCATAGGCCATAATCGGAGCGTGCTTGACATGACAGCCGGACTCGGCATCGATGCCATGACCATAGCCATGCGCGGTAATCGTGTTACTGCCTACGAATTTGAGACCGAGCGCGTGGAAGCATTGAGACACAACGCCGACATTCTGGGCATCAATGACCTGACTGTTGTGAAAGGCGATTCGGTCCTGCATCTGCAGCAAAGCGAGGAACATTACGACTGGATATTCGTTGACCCGGCACGTCGCGACAGCGGCAACAACCGCTGCTTCCTTTTGCAGGATTCCCTGCCCGATGTCGTGTCGCATCAGGATCTGCTCCTGGCGCACGCCGACAATGTACTGATCAAGGCCTCCCCTCTGCTCGACATTACCCAGACCCTCCGCGATTTCAGCAATGTCCGCTCCATAATCATCCTCTCCTACAAAAATGAAGTGAAGGAAGTGCTGATCCATCTGTCCCCCGGCCCTGCTTCCCTCGTGTCGTCTTCTCCTCTCTCTTTCAGCGCTGAGCCGGAAGGCGAAGTGAAGTTGCCGTCCTCCCCTCTTATCCAGGCCATTGACCTGGCTGACGGCGCCCCGGCTTTCCCGGACGGCGCTCCGGCAGTCCGCTTCCGGTTCATAGCCGGCGGCGCAACCCAGGCGGCGATCAGTTACGCCACCTCTGAAGCCATCGCCCCGGGCATATACTTATACGAGGCCGGCGCCGCAATGCGGAAGCTGCAGTGCGCCTCTCAGATATGCGCCCGATATACCGACATCAAATCGCTGGCCAAGGATTCCGGCCTGTTCGTTTCGGAAACACTTCATGCAGACTTTCCCGGCCGAATTTGTACTGTTAAAGCCATCCTTTCGGCAAAACAGCTTAAAGCGCTGAAAGACAGCCGCTGTCGCATCGTGTCGTCATGCTATCCTATGAGCGCCGCCGATCTTCGTAAAAAATTCAGGCTTAAGGAGGGCGAAGACATGACGCTTTATGCCACAACCACCCGCGACGGCTCGCGAATAATGATATTGGCTACCTCCTAAACCTTGCAATACCCCGGCGTGTTGTAGTGTTATTACGATTTTACTATGAACACTCTGTTATTTGGCATACCCCGGGTGGAAACTGAGTTCCGACCTGTCGAATTCGAGGATATCGACGAGATATGCTCATTGTTTTCCCGTTACCCGTCTCCCAGCTGTGATTATTCACTGACCGGATTGATGATGTGGCGCGATTACTATGATTATCATATCGCCATTTTGGATGACACGCTGTTCATCCGAGGTCTCGATCCGGTCTCGGGCCTGTTGATTTACTATATGCCATCAGGTCCCATGGATCCGGATCTCATCATGAGCACCGTCCGGGACGATGCAGGTGGTCGGAAAGCGGCCATCGTAGGGTACAGTCCCGAATGGCTCGACATACCGCAACATGCCGACATTCCGTCCTGTGCCATCCGGATGCCGCATTGGGACGATTATTGCTACGACATACGACAGTTCATGCACTTCGAGGGACGAAAGATGGAGAAGAAGCGCAATCACCTCAACTTCTTCCGCAATCATTATCCGGACGCTAAGATAAGCCCCATCACAGCCGATGATTTCCCCGATATCTGTATATTCGCGCAGACGTTCGGCAAAATGCACGAGGACAGCACGCAGTTCAGCTACGAAAACTCGCACTGCACCGACATGCTGCCGGCCTTAGGTCGGAACAACCTGTTCGGAATTACAGTGCGCATAGGAGGAGAACTGATCGGCTTCGCATACGGCGAGGTGATAGGCGATATGTTTTTCGCACATGTCGAGAAGGGCAACATCGCATATCGCGGAATATATCAGGCCTTGGCGTCAGCTATGGCCCGGGAAGCCGAGCGACGTGGCGCCGGATATGTCAACCGCGAGGACGACGCCGGCGATGAGTCTCTGCGGCGCAGCAAGGAGTCTTACCATCCTGTGATGATGGTCCGCAAGTTCCTTCTTCCCCTGTAATATTACACAAAAGTATATTTTTATTACAATTTTGGAAAAAAACGCGGGCTGGAAGCTGATTGTTTCGTAATTTGTATTAAATTTGCAACAAATATCCGCAAATATTTGCTGCAATGAGTGACGTACTTGTAATTATACCCACGTATAACGAAATAGAGAATATCTCGAACATCATCGACGCCGTCCTGGAGAAGCCTGACGGCTTCAACGTGCTGGTGATTGACGACGCGTCGCCCGACGGCACGCAGGATGCCGTGCGCAGCAAGATGCAGCAGTATCCCGGCAGGGTGTTCATGGAGACCCGCGAAGGGAAGCTGGGACTCGGCACAGCGTACATCCACGGATTCAAGTGGGCGTTGAAACGCGGCTATGAATACGTCATCGAAATGGATGCCGACTTCTCGCATAATCCCGATGATCTTACGCGCCTGTATCACGAATGCAAGGACCGTGGCGCCGACATGGCTATCGGCTCCCGTTATGTATCGGGAGTAAACGTCGTGAACTGGCCTATGGGACGGGTGCTGATGTCTTATTTCGCCTCGATGTACGTGCGTACCGTAACCCGCATGAAACTGCGCGACGCCACGGCAGGATTCGTCTGCTACCGCCGTACCGTCCTCGAGGCCCTTGACCTTGACAGGATACAGTTCAAGGGTTACGCTTTCCAGATAGAGATGAAATTCCGCGCATACCGCCGCAAGTTCAAGATTGTGGAAGTTCCTATCATCTTTGTGAATCGCCGTCTCGGCACCAGCAAGATGAATTCATCCATCTTCGGTGAGGCTATATTCGGCGTAATCACCTTGCGTCTGAAAGCGATTTTCGGCAAAATCTGACAAGAGTTCATATACTCAAAAGTGAGTAAACAAACAATACTGTCTTGACAAATGTTGAAATTTTGGGTATTTTTGCATGATAAAATGCCCTGAGGCGCTGTATGCGCATTATGGTTGCATAAGAACGCGGTTACAATGGATTCACAGTCAAGGTTACAGGAGGCACCGACGTGCAGGAAAGCGATGAAACTTTCCGATCTTCGTGCGGGCCAGTCAGGAATAATAATCAAGATACTGGGACATGGCGCCTTCCGCAAGCGCGTCATGGAGATGGGTTTTGTCAAGGGCCGCAAGGTCACGATGGTGTTGAACGCACCGCTGCAGGATCCCATCAAGTTTTCACTGATGGACTATGAGGTGTCGTTGCGTAGGGCCGAGGCAAATCTGATTGAGGTGTGCGATGTCGACGAATGGGACAACGTCGACAATACGGAACAGCCTAAAGACAAGCCCGAACATGAAGGCACTGACATCACCTCCACTCCCCGCAAGGACAAGATAATCAACATAGCCCTGATCGGTAACCCCAACTGCGGCAAGACGTCGATGTTCAATCTTGTAAGCGGCGCCCACGAACATGTTGGCAACTACGCAGGCGTCACGGTCGGTGCCAAGGAAGGCACCATGCGTTACAAGGGATATGTGTTCAATGTGGTTGACCTTCCGGGCACCTATTCGTTGTCGGCATATTCACCCGAGGAATTGTATGTGATGCGCTATCTGCGCGAGGAGACGCCCGATGTCATAGTCAACGTGGTGGTGGCCTCCAACCTGGAGCGTAACATGTATCTCACCACAGAGCTGATAGACATGAACCGCTCGATGGTGATTGACCTGAACATGTACGACGAGCTGAAGCGTTCGGACGCCCGGCTGGACTATGAGGCCCTCGGCAAGATGCTCGGCGTGCCAATCGTGCCTACCATCGCGTCCTCCGGCTGGGGTGTCGAAAAGCTGCTTGACACCGTCATCGACGTCTATGAGATGAAAAATTCCGACGTGCGGCACATTCACGTGCCTCTCGGACCATCTATTGAAGCGGCGGTCAAGACACTTAATCACGATTTCAAACAGGACCATACTGTCACCGAGCATTTCTCGCCCCGCTTCATAGCCATCAAGTTTCTGGAGGGAGACCCGGAAATCGAGAACACGCTGAAATCCAACCCCGATTATCCCAAATGGGTCAAGGTGCGCGAACAGCTCAACGACACCCTTCACAAAGATGCGAACGAGGACATAACCGAAGCCGTTTCGGCAGAGAAATACGGCTTCGTGCAAGGAGCCTTGCAGGAAACACTGGAGGGCAATATGGCACACGAGGAGAAAGCCACCAAGATCATCGACGCGTTCGTCACCAACAGGCTGTTCGGTTTTCCGATCTTCCTGCTGGTCATGTGGCTGATGTTCTGGTGCACGTTCGAGCTGGGCTCATATCCCATGGAATGGATCGAGAGTCTGGTGTCGTGGATATCGGCGCTCGTAGGTAAATACATGCAGGAAGGCCCACTTAAAGATTTGCTGCTCGACGGTGTCATAGGGGGTGTCGGCGGAGTCATAGTGTTCCTGCCCAACATATTGATACTCTATGCCTTCATCTCGTTTATGGAGGATTCGGGATATATGGCGCGGGTTGCGTTCATCATGGACAAGCTGATGCACCGCATGGGATTGCACGGCAAGTCGTTCATACCGTTGGTGATGGGCTTCGGATGCAACGTACCTGCCATCATGTCCACCCGCATCATCGAAAGCAAATCGAGCCGGCTTATCACCATACTCATCAATCCTTTCATGAGCTGTTCGGCCCGTATCCCGATATATGTGCTGCTGGTCGGTGCTTTCTTCCCGCATCACGGGGCATGGGTGTTCTTCGGGCTTTACCTGCTCGGCATTGCGGTGGCTGTAATCACGGCCAAACTATTGCGCAAGTTCTGGTTCAAGGCCGACGAGACTCCGTTCGTAATGGAGCTTCCCCCTTACCGAATGCCTACCGCCAAAGCCACCATGCGCAATATGTGGGCCAAGGCCGAGCAGTATCTGAAGAAGATGGGAGGCCTTATTCTTGTGGCGTCCATCATAATCTGGGCACTCTCCTACTTCCCGCGATATAAGGCTGAGGATGTCCCTGCGGAATTCACAGCACAGGTCAAAACCGAGATGCCGGCGGCTTCGCTTCAATCCATGAATCAGGAGCAGATAGACGCCATCGTACTGAACGAATATCAGCAAAGCCACTCCATTCTGGGTCATGTCGGCAAGTTTATCGAACCGGTGATGCGCCCGATGGACCAGGGTTGGAAATCGTGCGTCTCGCTGTTAGCCGGTATCGCCGCCAAGGAAGTTGTGGTATCCACGCTTGGTGTGCTGTATGTAGGCGATGATGATGCCGAGGCTTTGAGTCAACGGCTCTGCACGCCGTCGCCGATTACCGGTCAGACGCCGTTCACACCTGCTTCGGCATTGGCATTCATGGTGTTCGTACTGCTGTATTTCCCCTGCATTGCCGCCATGAGCGCGATAATCCGAGAATCCGGCAGTTGGAAATACGGTCTGTTCTCATTGGTGTACAATACCGTTCTGGCATGGTGCATGGCATTTTTAGTGTATCGCATAGCTTTGTTATTCTGACATAGGTGGAGTCAGAATATGCGTAACCATGCGTAACCATGACGATTCCCCGACATGCGCTGTCAATATTTATTTCGTCATTTACCGATATTTTAGTATCTTTGCAATCTACGACTGAATAAATGATTATTGAAAGATATTATTTGGAAATGAATAATGATATATTGACCATAGGGGGACGCGAGTTCACGTCGCGTCTGTTTGTGGGAACCGGCAAGTTTTCGTCGCCGGACGTAATGCTTGAGGCCGTCAAGGCTTCAGGCTCTCAGATGATTACAGTGGCCATGAAGCGCGTCAACATGATGAACGAGGCCACGGACGAGATGATGACCCACATCAACCGCGAGCATGTCCAGCTTCTGCCCAACACTTCGGGCGTGCGTACGGCCGACGAGGCCATACTGGCCGCACAGATGAGCCGCGAGATATTCCAGACCAACTTCATCAAGCTTGAGATACACCCCGATCCCCGTTATCTGATGCCGGATCCCATAGAGACCCTGAAAGCCACCCGCGAGCTGGCCAAGGAGGGCTTCGTGGTGCTCCCCTACATTCAGGCAGATCCGGTGCTGTGCAAACTTCTTGAGGAGGCCGGAGCTTCGGCCGTGATGCCTCTTGCTGCTCCCATCGGCACCAACAAGGGCCTGGTGACACGCGATTTGCTTGAAATCATCATCGAACAGTCGCAGCTTCCCGTTGTGGTAGACGCCGGTCTCGGCGCTCCCTCACATGCTGCCGAGGCTATGGAAATGGGTGCTGATGCCGTGCTGGTGAACACCGCGATTGCCGTTTCCGGCGACCCCGTCATGATGGCTCAGGCATTCGCCGAGGCCGTACACGCCGGTCGAAAGGCATTTCTGGCAGGCCTCGGTGCTGTATCGTCAAACGCTCAGGCGACAAGCTCATTAACCGCATTCTTCAACGATTAATACCTTATTTCATTCTATGAAAATCGAAAACATCGACGTCTCCTCCTATCCTAAGTCGGAGAAAATATATGTACAGGGATCACGCCCCGACATCCGCGTGGGCATGCGCAAGATCCATCAGTACCCCACAGTAAAGATAGAGAACGGCAAGCGTGTGGAATATCCCAACGAAGATATCACTGTCTACGACACGTCGGGTCCCTACACCGATCCGGACATCAAGACCGACATCAACAAGGGCCTTCCCCGCGAGCGCATAAATTGGGTGCTCGACCGTAACGACACAGAGGAACTTGATGACATCACCAGCCAGTACGGCCGTATGCGCCGTGACGACAGGAGCCTGGACGCCATACGTTTCCCCGTCAGCCACAAGCCGCGTTGTGCCAAGGAAGGACATCGCGTCACACAGATGCACTATGCCCGCAAAGGCATCATCACTCCCGAAATGGAGTATGTGGCTATCCGCGAGAACCTTGACAACGAGGCCCGTGGCATCAGGAGCTACATCACGCCTGAATTCGTGCGTCAGGAAGTGGCCGCAGGCCGCGCCGTAATCTCCTCCAACATCAACCACCCCGAGGCCGAGCCTATGATAATCGGTCGCAAGTTCAGCTGCAAGCTCAACACAAACATCGGAAATTCGGCCCTTTCGTCCGGCATCGAGGAAGAAGTGGCCAAAGCCGTGTGGAGCTGCTACTGGGGCGGCGACACGCTGATGGATCTCAGCACCGGCGACAACATCCACGAGACGCGCGAATGGATTATCCGCAACTGTCCCGTGCCGATGGGCACCGTGCCTATCTATCAGGCTCTTGAGAAGGTGAATGGCGACGTCAGCAAACTGACATGGGAGATATACCGCGACACCCTCATCGAACAGGCCGAGCAGGGCGTGGACTACTTCACCATCCATGCCGGAGTACTTAAGGAACATGCCGCTCTGGTGGGCGAGCGTCTTACCGGCTGCGTATCCCGAGGCGGTTCCATCATGACCCAGTGGTGCGTGCTGCACAATCAGGAAAGCTTCCTGTACGAGCACTTCGACGAAATCTGCGAGATTCTGAACAAGTACGATGTAGCCGTATCACTCGGCGACGGCATGCGTCCGGGTTCCATACACGACGCCAACGACCGCGCACAGTTCCTGGAACTGGATGTGCTCGGCGAGCTTTGTGCCAAGGCTTGGGAACACGATGTTCAGGTGCTGATAGAAGGTCCCGGACACGTGCCCATGCAGAAGATACCCGAGAACATGGACCGCGAGATCAAGTCCTGCCACGAGGCCCCCTTCTACACTCTTGGCCCGCTTACCACCGACATCGCTCCCGCATACGACCATATCACCTCGGCGATTGGCGCCGCCATCATATCGGCACTCGGAACGGCCATGATATGCTATGTGACGCCCAAGGAGCACCTGTCGCTGCCCACTCTGTCTGACGTGCGCGAAGGCGTGGTGACTTACAAGATAGCCGCCCATGCCGCCGACATCGCAAAGGGTTTCCCCGGCGCCACCGTTCGCGATGACGCCCTCTCCAAAGCCCGCTACGACTTCCGCTGGAAGGACCAGTTCAACCTGAGTCTCGACCCGGAGCGTGCCAAGGAATATTACCTGCAGTCGCGCCGTGAGGCTCCCGATGCCAACGACCGTTTCTGCACCATGTGCGGCCCCAACTTCTGCGCTATGCGTATCTCGCAGGACATCGCCGACAAATGCGAACAATAAAAGGATTATAAACAACTGAAAATGTCAGTAACGACAGATAAGGAAATCAATACATTCAAGGCTCCGAGCGACCCGACGCCAGATGCCATTTTCGGTCATGGATTCGCCGATGTGATCGGCAACTATGACTGGGAGGATACGTTCCGTATGGTTCGCGAGGCAACGGACGCCGACGTGCGACGCGTACTGGCCAAGGCCGCGCGTAATGTGAAGCAGCTGACACCGGAGGAATTCGCTGTCCTCATATCCCCGGCCGCCGACGCGCACCTGGAGGAAATGGCACGGTTGAGCCGGCATTTCACCCGTGAGCGTTTCGGCAACGTAGTGTCGCTGTATATCCCTATGTACGTCACCAATGCGTGCACCAACAAGTGCGTGTATTGCGGTTTCAACTTCGACAATAAAATGCCCCGCACCATCCTGACCATGGAGCAGGTGGAGGCCGAATGCAAGGCCATCAAGAAGCTCGGTCCGTTCGAGAACATCCTGATCGTCACCGGCGAATGGCCGTCGAAGTGCGGTGTCGATTATCTGGAGAATGTGCTTCAGGTATGCCGTCCCTATTTCCACAACATGACCATCGAGGTGATGCCGCTTCGTTCGTCGCAATACGAGCGCCTGACACACTCCGGTCTGAACGGCGTGGTCTGCTTTCAGGAGACATACCACAGGGAATCCTACAGGAAGTATCATCCGTGGGGTATGAAAAGCCACTACGAATGGCGTCTGAACGGTTATGACCGCATGGGCGACGCAGGAGTGCACAAGATTGGTCTCGGCGTATTGCTCGGTCTTGAGGACTGGCAGCCCGACGTGGTGATGATGGCGCGGCATCTGCGCTATCTGCAGAAGAAGTACTGGCGTTCGCGCTATTCGGTCAATTTCCCGCGTATGCGCCCGTCGGAGAGCGGCTATCAGCCCAAGAGCATAATCTCCGACCGCGAATTGGTGAAGCTGACCTGCGCGTTCCGCATCTTTGACCATGATGTGGACATCTCATTCTCCACTCGCGAGGCGCCCGAATACCGTAATCATATCTTCCCGTTAGGTGTGACTTCGCTCAGTGCGGGAAGCAAGACGGAACCCGGGGGATATTGCAGCACACCCGAGGCACTGGAGCAGTTCGAGGTGTCGGACGAACGCACCCCTGCCGAGGTAATCGAGGCTATCGCCGCCGGCGGATACCAGCCTGTATGGAAGGACTGGGACTCCGTTTTCGATTGATTCCTGGCAATATTGAACCTATATGGTGCCTCACTTGTTCTCTCAGTGAGGCGCCTTGTTTTATGGGCCTATAATAATATGTTTTTATCGATTAAACTTAAGAGGATATTATGAAATTCAGTCAACCACGTCTACCATACGCGGTAGACGCCCTGCAGCCGTACATATCTCGTAATACGATCGATTATCACTACGGCAAACATGAGAGCAACTATATCAACACTCTCAACTCTCTGATAGAAGGCACGGAATTCGAGAACATGTCTCTTGAAGACATAATCGTGAAGAGCGACGGCAAAATCTTCAACAATGCCTCGCAGGCCTGGAACCACATATTCTATTTCTTCCAGTTCTCGCCCGAAGGCCTTAAAGAACCCACAGGCAGACTTCGCGAGAAGATAGACGCCACCTTCGGATCGTTCGACGAGTTCAAGCGTCAGTTCGAGGAGAAAGGCGCCACCCTGTTCGGTTCCGGATGGGTATGGTTATCTGCCGACAAAAACGGAGACCTTCATATCACTCAGGGACCGAACGCCGGCAACCCCATGACCGAAGGCCTGCGTCCCATCATGACGTTCGACGTCTGGGAGCACGCATATTATCTTGACTATCAGAACCGGCGCGCCGACTATCTGAAACAGCTGTGGAATATTGTCGACTGGGACATCGTCTCCATGCGTTACGAGTAAGTTCACCGGGTAAAAATAACTGATTATGGAATATAAAAGCGCGGATGGGCTGAATCCGCGCTTTTATATTCCATAATCTTGATCTATTATCTACTATCTAATTAGGGAAATTCAGTTAAAGGCCCGCTTTCACAATCCGAAAATGGATTGTGATTGCCGTGTGGAGGCGCGGATTTGAATTTGTGGGCAAAATCTCA
>QWCV01002168.1_pt1 | contig 16644 bp, 24 predicted proteins | sample 1972621 | NCBI WGS metagenome assembly QWCV01 (sample SAMN09866699, study PRJNA288562) | Human gut metagenome isolate pre2_stool, whole genome shotgun sequencing... | isolation source: gut | host: Homo sapiens | place: USA: California
GTGCGGGGCGATACCCTGTCGATCATCTGCCGCAGGTACTACGGGCGGTCAACGTCCAAGTACTATAACGCCTTGGCCAAGTACAACGGGATCAAGAACCCTCATCTGATCTACCCCGGCCGGGTGCTGACAATCCCGCCGGAGAATGTTCTGCTGGGGGTGGCGTCGTGAATATCTATCTGACCCACGGCGGCGCTACCCGGGACGTGACCAACCTGCTGGTTTCGTGGACGTGGAGCGGCGACAAGGCCGCCATCTCCCGGCAGCTATCGGCGGAGGGGGCCTACATCGAGGGCAGCGGCCTCCCGGTGCCGGAGGTGGGAGATCTTCTGACCATGGCGGACGGCGGGAGGACGCTCTTTGTCGGGGTGATCCTCCTGCGGACGTTAGGCTCGGAGGACAGCACCCTCTCCTGCACGGCCTATGACTACGGCTACTATTTGCAGCGCAATGACGGCACCTATAAGTTCACCGGTGCCCCGGCGGAGGCCATTACCCGGACGGCCTGCGCTGACCAGGGGATCCCGGTGGCGTCGCTGCCGTCAACAGGGGTTCCCATCAAGCGGAAGTTTGCCGCCGTCAAGCTGAGCCAGCTCATCACCACGGCGTGGACGCTGGCCAGCGAGAAAAACGGCAAGTCCTACGCCATCCGCTATGCGCCAGAGGGGCTGCTGGTGAAGGAACGAAGCGCCGGAGGGGAAAGCCTTGTGCTGAAGGCGTCCTCCAACCTGATGGACGCCACCACCAAGGAGGATGCCAGCAAGATGGTCAACAGCGTGGCCATCTACGATCAAAACGGCAACCTCATCCGCCGCTCCGGCGACGCCAGCGCTCAGAAGCTGTACGGGGTCATGGAGACGCACATCACCCAGCGACAGGGCTGCGAGGCGGACGCGGGCGCGGCGGCCCAGAAGGCCCTTGAGGACGGGCGGCTCCAACGCACCGTGACCGTCAACGTGCTGGGGGATCACCGTCTCATCACCGGGGAGACCGTGGTGGTGCGGGAGGCGAAAACCGGGCTGTCCGGCGTGTTCTGGATCGACGCGGACGTCCACACCTGGAAGCGGGACAATTATTACGCGAAGCTGACGCTGAATTGCCGGAATGTAATGGCGACTGCCAGCGCGGGAAGTGAGGATCTATGAGCGAGCATGACGCGAGAGACCCCTTTGTGGGCCTGACGCAGCATATCCGTAAAGAGGCCCGGGGGCAGTATACGCCCGCCTACGCCATCGGCAAGGTGATCTCTGTCAAGCCGCTGGTGATCCGGGCGGACGGCATGGATCTGGACAAGGACGACCTGCTGATCCCCGCACACCTGACCGCCAAGGACTGGCCGGTGGTCTCCACGCTGCCAGCCCGGACACTGTCCGGCAGCTATAACCAGCTCACCGGTGAGGTCCATGTCTATCGCCCGGAGGAAAAGCTGCCCGGTGTGCCCTTCTGGGCGGAGAAGGAAAAGGTGGACACACCGAAGTTGGAGTGGTTTAAGGCCGGAGAGACGGTGCTGCTGATCCGGGCGGAGGATGGGCAGACCTATTGTGTGGTAGAGAGGATGGTGCGGCCGGATGAGCCTGTTTCCACTGATTGACCGTCCCGATGATGGCGTGTTGGCGGCGGCCGAACTGCCCCTGTACCGGGAGACGGACTGGAATTTTCAGACCAACGAGCCGGTCTGGCGGGGCGGCAGCCCTGTGATGGTCACCGGCGCCCGGGCGGTGCTGGTATGGGCATGGAACGCGCTGCATACGGAGCGCTTCGCCCATGATGTGTTCAGCGGCGACTACGGCCCGGACTTCTCGGCGCTCCGGGGGCAGCCGTACACGGAGGAGGTTCGGGCGGCGGAGGCCATCCGGATCGTCCGGGAGACGCTGACGATCAATCCGTACATTACGGATGTGACTCAAGTCAGCGCGGAGTTTTCTGGCTCCACACTGACGCTCAGATTCAAACTGACAACGATCTACGGGGAGGTGAGTATTGATGGCTGTGACATCACCCTATGACGGCCTGACGCCAGAGGCCATCAAGGAGGAAATGCTGGCGGAATTGATGGTGAAGGGGTCGGAGATCGACCACCGGGAGGGCTCCTATGCCAACACGCTGGTCAGCGTGGCGGCGTATCAGCTCTACAAGCTCTACCAGCTTTTCCCCAGCATGCTGTCCATGGCCTTCCCGGATGAAAACGCCGGGGAGTACATCGACAAAAACGCGGCCCAGCTGGGCATGACCCGGGCCCCCGGCAAGAAGGCGTCCACGACCATCCGGTTCACCGGTACGGACGGCACAGTGATCCCCGCTGGGACGGCCCTCTACGCGCCGGAGAGCGGCCTGCAGTATCTAACCACCGGAGAGGCTGTGATCGCGGGCGGGACGGCGGAGACCACGGCGGAGGCCGCTGAGGTCGGCTCTGACTACAATCTCCCGGCGGGCTACGTCACGTCGATGTATATCAACGTGGCCGGCGTCGTGACCGTCACCAACGCCACGGCGGCCACCGGCGGCGTGGATGAGGAGAGCGACGCGGCACTGTATGCCCGTTACCACGACCGGCGGACGCTGCCCATCACGTCCGGCAACAAAAACCACTACATCATGTGGGCGACGGAGACCGCCGGTGTCGGCTACGCCAGCTGCGTTCCTCTGTGGAACGGAAACGGCACGGTGAAGGTGGTGATCGCCGGGGAGGATCGGGGGCCTGTGGACGAGGTGATCCGGAGCGCCTGCGCCGCCCACATCGAGGCCGAGCGCCCCATCGGTGCCACCGTGACGGTGGTATCTGTCCGAGAGCGGGAGATCCCCCTGACGGCCAAGGTCACGCTGATGCCCGGGCACACTACGGAGCAGGTGGGCGATCAGGTGGAGGCCGCCGTTAACGAGCTGCTGAAAAAGCGGACCTTTGGCGAGACCGCCACGATCCCCTTCAGCCGCTTTCTTGCCTGTCTGCTGCAATGCCCCGGCGTGGCCGATTATAGTGAGCTGACTGTGGACGGAAGCGGCAAGGCGGTCACGCTGGACGCGGAGGACGCCGCCGTGGTGGGGACTATCACCATCACGGAGACCGCGTAAGGAGGTGGGGCTGGTGCCGAGTGGATTTGAAGAACTGACCGAACGGGAGATGGTTCCCGGCTACCATCTGGCCTGCGCCCAGAGCCGGGCACTAATTGAGACGCTGGCGGACGCCAGCTTAGCGGCCAAGGCGGCACTGTATGACGTGATGGATCAGTTTTTCGTGGAGACCGCGACCTGGGGGCTGGATCTGTGGGAGCAGCAGGTTGGAATCGAGACAGATCGGGGCCTCAGTCACGAGAGCCGCCGGGGGGCCATCAAACAGAAGCTGGTGGCCAGCGGCCAGACGACGTCGGAGATGGTGCGCCAGCTGGCGGAGACCATCACCGGGTACGAGGCGAGGGTGCATATTAACCAGGATTACAGCTTTTCGCTGGAATTTCTCGGGGAGAAGACGGAGCTGGCCGACATTGACGTGGAGGAGCTTCGCTCCGTGGTGGAGCAGATCAAGCCGGCGCACCTGCGCTTTATCATCACCGGGATCACCTGGAATGATCTTGAGAGCATGGGCCTGACTTGGCAGTGGTTTGAGGACAACCAAATAACATGGGCGGGGCTTGAATCGAAGTTCTGTATCCATGGGAAAAAATAAGGGGGAATTTTATGAGCAAGAGATTTTTTCGACGGGCCCGGCTTGCCCAGGGCAAAGAAACGGAGGTGTCCCATGGAGAATAACTCCGCACTGCACATCAAAACAGTGATCACCGGCGTCATTGCAACGCTCACCGCTCTGTGGGGCTGGTTCGGCTGGTTGGTGATCGTGTGGGTGTGCCTGATGTTGGCCGATTGGTTGGTTGGATCCGCCGTGGCCAGCAAGGAGGGGCGCTGGTCCAGCGCCAAGCTCCGGGAGGGAGCTTGGCATAAGGGCGGTATGATCGTCATCGTGTGCGTTGCGCTGGTGGCGGACTGGCTTATCAGCGCCATGATGGCAAATCTGCCTGGCGTCACATTGCCCTTTGATTATACGGTACTGATCGGCCCGCTGGTGATTGTGTGGTACATCATCGGCGAGTTGGGCAGCTTGGCCGAGCATGCAGTTAATATGGGAGCCAAAGTCCCTGCGTGGCTGCCGAAGATCCTCGCCGCCGGCAAGTCTGCTGTGGATGCAGCGGGAGATAAAATTGCGGGGGATGACCCCAAAGATGAAAACAGTTGATAACGGTTTATAACACAACCGTAAAATTGAAAGGAGAAAAAACCATGGAAAAGAAGTATGTGGACATTATCAACGAGGGCAAGAAGCAGGGCGCACCCGTGGAGGCCATCAACGCCGAACTGAAAGCGGCGGGGGCCAATTTCCACCTGAACCCGGACGGCGGCGTGGATGGCTGGACTGAGGCGGAGATGGCCGAGGGCTTCATCCCCGCGGAGGAGAAGCCCAAGGACGCCCAGCGTACCGTGGATATGCGCCGCCGTGAGGATCTGGCCGGCACGAAGCAGATCCAGTGGATCCCCGGCGGCAAGTTTGAGGTCGAATACGACGAGCTGGGCTATGCCAAGAGCGCGGTGAGAGTCAATGACTGACATTTTTGACTGCGAGCGGGCACAGGTCTACCACAACACGGCAAAGCTGTCCCCGGCGCAGATCAAGGCCAAAACCGGCTGCACGCACATCATCAACGGCTATCTGTTCAACAGCAGGTTCCAGCCGGTGGGCTGGACGGTGATCGACGGCAAGATCATCAGCCGGGACGCCTATCAGGATTGGGGTATTTCCATCGGCTCTGACGGACTGCCGAAGATGCTGACGGACCGGGGAGGGTCATTCCTCTCCGGCATCCCCATCCTGAAGACCGGGGCCAAGCTCCACCGGGATCTGACGCCGGACGTGGCCCGGTCCGCCGCCCGGACGGCTGTGGGCTGGATGCCGAAGGGGAAGATCTGCCTGTGGTGCGACAAGGCCAGCCTGACCCGCGAACAGCTTCAGAATAAGCTGCTGGGCTTGGGGGTGGCGGACGCCCTCATGCTGGACGGTGGCGGCTCCACGCAGGGCATTTTCCCCAAGGGCAAGGTCACAAGCTCCCGGAAGGTACCCACGCTGCTGCTGTTCTGGGAACGGAAGGCGAAGACCGCAAACCCTACCACGGCCCCAACCAAACCGGAGGAACCGGCGCTGGCGTGGGGCAAGGCCAAGGGGCTGGTGACGGACAGCAATCTGGAGAAACCGGTGAGCCGGGCGGAGCTGGTTCGGATACTGTACAAGCTGAAAGGATAATAGGCATGGATGTCAAGGTCTACTCTCTGGCCACTGATGGGGACAAGTACCTGACTCCTCATTTCCAAGTGAAAGAGTTTCGCTGCCGTGATGGCAGTGACGTGGTTCTGATCCATGAGCAGCTTCCCTGGGATCTGGAGTCCATCCGGTATCAGGCCAGCCAAGAGCACGGCAAGGGGAAGGAGATTCCCCTCATTATCAACAGCGGCTACCGCACGGTGGCCTACAACAGCACGTTGAAAAACGCCAGCAAGCACAGTCAGCACCTTTACGGATACGCTGCGGATATCCACATGCCGGGAGTCTCTATCAAGGACCTGAAGCGATATGCCCGGAACGTGTCCCCCAACCATGGAGGCGTTGGGGTATATGGCAGCTTCCTTCACTTCGATAAGCGAGAGGTAAAGGCCGACTGGACTGGCTGAATAAGGAAAAAGCCGTGTCCGAATCGGACACGGCTTTTTCCTTTGCAGCAAATTCCATCAAATATGCTTCAGGCCGATTTTGGCGTAGGCCCAGAGATCAAGGAATGTGGTTTCTGGCGGAAGTAGACGTCCTTTCAATCTCCCCACTAAGATACGGGTTTCCCACTATAAAATCCACCAAACCTCTATGAAATTTTTGGTCCTCGGCACAAACTCAATCAACACAGAATTTGGAACACCTTCCGACAAGGAAACAGGTTGGCCTATTATGCTAACATTTTATGATAATATACGAATAATAGCCTGAAAATAGTGGGCAATAGATGGGCAATAGATTTCATTTTTTCTCGTTTTTCTGCCACTTTGCAAAAAGCAAAAGGAAGCCTGTAACCGTTGTGGTTACAGGCTTCCTTGGTCCGAGTGGCGAGACTTGAACTCACGACCCCTTGACCCCCAGTCATTTTAAAAGTGTGCATTTTCAACTGTCTGACAGTTTTAATGGGCAACAAGTGGGCAATAGGTCTCACCTAAATTTTATCGGTAATCTGGCGCAGATCGTCCAGATCGACATCCTGATAATAGCGGAGCTGCTCATCGCTGGCGTGGCCGATCAGGGACAACTTGTCCTTGTCGGCTCCGGCAACGCGTTTCATAAGCGTGGCGAAGGTGTGACGGCAGCTGTGGGGCGTGTAGGTATGTTTCTGGTGGCCGTTGACGTCAAAGGTTGGATTCGGCAGCTCCAATGCATCCAGCAAATCATAAAACATCTGGCGGTAGGCTTTCAGATCCAGCGTTTTCCCGTCGGCGGCGCAGAACACCTGCCCGGAAGCCCTCTCCCCTATCCGCTGATCGATGATGCTCTGGATCTTGGGCGAGATGGTGACGGTGCGGCCCTTACCCGCGTCCGTTTTCGCACCGCCGGTAAAGCAGCGCCGAGCACGGTCATAATCGGACACATCCAGCGCCAGGAACTCAGACGGGCGAAAGCCGAGGTAGCACTGCGCCAGCACATAGTCCGCGCCGGGGACGCTGCCGACGGCTTCCCGGATGGTTTCCAGATAGTCCATAGGCAGGCCGACGCCTCCGGCTCCCTCGTCACCGGTAACGGTGAGGTATTCCGACAGGTTGAGTTTCTCCGGGAAATAACCCCGGGGGATGCCGTACTTATAGATCAGGCCCGCCGTGGTTTTCATGTTCCGCCGGGTGGCCTTGCCCCGGGGGCACTCATCAAGGCAGTCCTGTAGATCGTCCACGTCAATATCGCCGCAGCGCTCAAAGTATAGGGGCGCAAAGTATTTCATGGCGGCCTTGTAGTTGCCCAGCGTGTCTGGCCCGGCCCGGTGGGTTGGGAGCCAGAGATCATACAACTCCTTCCAGGTGGTCCGCTGTTTTTTCTCAACCTTGGCCGCTGCCCGTCGGCTGGGATCCAGCAAAGGCAGCGCCTCCACAGCGTCTTTCTTCCGGGAGAAGGTCTTGGAGCTGGTGCGCTTATGACGGTGGCCCTCCTCGTCAAGGTAATACTGCACCCGCCGCGCAATATATTTCCCGTTTGGCAGACGGTAGACACTCCCCTGCCCGTTGCCCCTGCTCTTGGTGTTCCTGGCGGCCGTGGTCTGTTTTGCCCCGCAGCGGAGGCAGTACGGCCCGTCTGGGACGTCCTGTTTACACTTTTTGCAGATCATCCTCGCAGTCCTCCGATAGAAAAAGCCACCCGCTGGGGCGGTTTTTATTGCGTTTTTTCGACAGGTATGCTATGGTTATATCTGGCGCTGCCAGTAACGGTAGGCGGTTGACCCCCCAGACAGGGGGCAGCTTCTTGCCCCCTGATCTTATGAAAGGGGGGCTGCCCAATGGTTACATATTCCGATCTCATCCAGACCGGCATCTTAGTCGTTGGCATTATCGGCCTCTTTATTGCGGCCAATAAAAAGAAGTAACCGCCCGGCTCCTCAACCAGCGGTTACTTCCTTTTGAGTAATTAAGCTATGGGGGCTGACCGTCTACCGGCAGTGCCCTTTTCTATTTTCAGTATAACCGCCAAATATGAGTTTGTCAAGCCGCCCGCTGGGGCGGTTTTTCTGTCAATCCGGGCGAATGCGGTAATAAGTGAAAGAATCCGTTTCATTTCAGGGAAATATTCCAACTATCATAATTTAGTTATCTCTGATAGCATTAAGGCAGCAGCATTGACCTTTGGAATATGATTGGAGGTACTTATGAGCACTCAGACCACTCGCCCCGTGACCGATTCGGACACCGCCTACGCGCTGGACCTGTTTGCATCGCTGTCCCCCGCGGATCAGGCGGAGATCATTGCTCTTGCCGTTTCCGCTTTAGCATCTCCGCAATGATCTCGGTCTGCGCCTGTGGAGAGAGCTGATCAAATATCCGGGCAAATTCCTGCGTCAGTCCGCCTCCTTTTGGGGGCGGTTTTTGTTGCGTTTTTTCGACAGGTATGCTATGGTCATATATGGCGCTGCCGAACCGCAGCGGTCAGCCCTCGACAGGGGGCAGCTTCTTGCCCTCTGATCTTGCGAAAGGGGGGCTGCCCAATGGTTACATACTCGGACTTGTTCCAGTTTTGTATTCTCATCGTTGGTATTTGCGGCCTGTTTATTCAGGTAAACAAAAAGAAGTGACCGCCGGCACCCTGACAAGTACGGCGATCACTTCAAAGAACTCTTAGGGGGCTGACCGTTCCGGCAGCGCCCTTTTCTATTTTCAGTATAACCGCCAAATATGAGTTTGTCAAGCCGCCCGCTGGGGCGGTTTTTATTCTTGCGCCGGAGCGTTCTCATATCTCCAGCAGTATCCTCCAGCATGTTTTTGTGTCCCATTCGCAGCACAGCGAATACTTTTTGTGCTGACTCCTGTGTTTCGTGCGGCCAAAGCAACAGATTCGAAGCGATTGAGCAAGATTCCGCTATCTGTTAGCTGCAATACGGGGCGAGCGCCGTTTGTTGTTTGCCGCATTGCCTTGGCCTCTGCCTCAAGTTTCTTTTTCATCTCGCGTTCTGCTTTCCTCTGGGCCCGGAGACATTCTTCCGCTTGCCGGATCTCCTGCGATTGGAGCAGTTGCGCAGCTCGTGTCTTACGGTACTTCAAATCTTGGGCCGCTGAATCGCCAAGAGACCGAATCCCTTCGTCAAGAATATCAATTTCTTTTTGATAGTCCTTTTGCTTTCGATACACCATCGCGTAAGAATAATAGATAGCAGGCATATTATATCCGGAATCCAGTGCATTTCTAAACATCTGAAGTGCCTTTTCAAAGTCACCTTCAAGTCTCGCTTGTTCACCCTCGTTATAGAGATTTAGTCCTTTGTAAAAAGATGCGTCATAATAGGGATCAATCCGCTCTCGTGGTTTTCGCACTGAAAAGACTTCCGTCCACTCAGACAAATCTACCCTAATGCACCGTAGCACCTTAGCGGTTGCCGCGCAGTCATAGAGCGCGTTGTGATATGAGGAAGATCTGTGCCCGACTGCTCGTGCGACAGTTTCAAGCCGATAATTGTCGAGCGACAGGTTTTCCCGGGCAATTTTCAGAACATCGACATACTCGTGCCCAACAAAGGCATCTGGAAATTCGGCGTTCAAGAATTTCAGGTCGAAAATTGTATTATAGCCGACAATAAGCGAGTTGCCCAAGAAGTCAAGGAATCCGTCCCTAATATCTGCCGCACGCGGGGCACTCGCCACCATTCTATCGGTAATATGATTGATGCTTGAAGCTCCCGCAGGTATGTGGCTATCTGGGTTTATGTAGGTGTCGAAAGTATCCGTCATAATCCCTGATGCGTCGAATTTGATTGCCGAAATCTGTATAATTCTATCACTTGATGGGTTCAGGCCTGTTGTCTCAACATCAACAATGACATACGGTTTCATATACGCACAGGACATCATCTTGGGCATTGCGTTATTTGTAAGAAGGTCTATTTGCCGTGAGGTCTGTTCGACAGGTAAATTGGTATCTTTTTCTTCATCCAGTTTATTAGCTTTATAGCTCAATATGGCAAACGCAGTCAGAAAGACAATCGCAATCCATATCATGGTTTATCCTCCGCACTCAGTGCAGGTGTTTTTATTTATATAACTGAACTTCCATCAGTCCGCTATCTTGGATAGTATTAAGGCCGCAGCTTTTGGCCTTGGGAATAAGATTGGAGGTACTTATGAGCAAACAGACCACTCGCCACGTGTCCGAATCGGACACCGCCTACGCGATTGACCTGTTTGCATCGCTGTTCCCCGCGGATCAGGCGGAGATCATTGCTCTTGCCGTTTCCGCTTTAGCATCTCCGCAATGATCTCGGTCTGCGTCTGCGGAGAGAGCTGATCAAATATCCGGGCGAATTCCTGCGTCAGTCCGGCTCCTTCGGGAGCCGGACTTTCTTCTTTTCCAGTCAGAATGTATTCCGTAGTTGTATTTAATATTTCAGCGATTTTCCCAATGTATTTTTGTTTTGTAAACGATTCTGATTTCCCTCTCCGCCATTCGCTGACGATTGACGGAGTAATCCCAAGTTGTGCGGCAAAGTCTTTTTGTTCCGGAAATTTCGAATCGACCAAAGCAAAAAGACGGTCTACGGCATTCACGGGAATCACCTCCAATCAGGTTACAAAAACAATGCTCCAAATTTGTGGAAACTTCCAATTGACAAACGTAATTTCCAGAATTATGATATTAACACAAGGCAAATTAACCTTGTGTTAAATGTACCACAGTATTCCAACAACGTCAAGAAGGGAGCACAGCATGAAACTTGTTAACCGGGTCAAGGAACTGCGGACTGCCGCAGGTATGACCCAAAAGAATCTGGCCGATATGATCGGCGTTACCGTCCCCGCCGTGTGCCTGTGGGAGAGCGGTGCCCGCAACCCGGAACTTGAAAATATCTTCAGGATGACGCTGATCTTCGGCGTACCCGTTGAGGAAATTGTCCAGCGGACGGAGAGCGCGTGAGAAAGGAGTTAAAGCATGACACTGAATGACATTGAGCGAATCCCCAAGGAGTACCTGACGGCGGCGCAGGTGGCCCCGGTGCTGGGCTCTGACCCGCAGACCATCCGAATGCAGGCGCGGCTTCGGCCTGACCTGCTGCCCTTCCCCGCCGTGTGCTTGGGAAGCCGGGTAAAGATCCCCAAGGAGGCGTTTCTCCGGGCCATGCGGGGCCTATAATCACGTTATCACGGAAAGGAGGAAAAGACAATGGAGCGAAAGTACCCGAATCTCTATCAAAGGGCAAGGCTGAGTACCGGAATGACGCAAGAACAGGCAGCGGAGCTGCTTGGACTTTCTTCCGAAAGTCTGAAACAATATGAGGGAGGACGGCGGGTGCCATCAAATGAGACGGTGTCCAGAATGGTAACGATCTATCACCTGCCCTGGCTGGCACTGGAGCACGCGCAGGTCATAGACACGCTGGGCGTGATGCCGGAGGTGACGCCGAGGCCGCTGCCCATGGCGAGCATCGCGCTGCGGAACCGTCTGCAGGATGCGACGGGCCGGTTGGACGCCTTGCTCCGGATCGCGGAGGACGGCGTGATCGACGAGACGGAGCGGCCGGAGTTCGACGAGATCGTGGCCGATTTGCGGGAGACCATGGCGGCCATCTACCAGGTAATCTACTCAGGCGCAAAAAAAGAACGCCCCGAGGAGGCAACCTCAGAGCGTTCGGTTCAGGGACTTGCATCCAAGAACGATAGCAAAATTATTATACCACATCCGACACGGATTGCAAGCCCCACTTTGAGCCGGGAGGGAGGCGTCTCCCGATGAGCGGCTGGGAATTGTTCTTTACCGTGTTGGGCGTGAGCAGGATCGTGTCCTTGATCTTCCGCCTGGTGGATGTGATTGAGAGAGGGTGAGCGGATGGCGGAAAGCAAGATCCGCGTCAAGCATACACAGCCATTTACCACAGTTTTCAATTCAGTCCTCCGGGATCAGCGGCTTTCTTTGAAAACGCTGGGGCTGTATGTCATCATGCAGTCCTTCCCGGATGACTGGGAGTACAGCATCAGTGGTCTGGCGGCCCGCTGCCGCATCGGCCGGGATGCCATCCGCAAGTGCTTGAAAGAGCTTGAGGAAGCGGGGTATTTGCTCAAGGAACAGGGCCATCAGGAGAACGGCAAATTTGCCTGTAATACTTACGTTTTGCAGGATGAAGCACCACCGTGTACTGAAAAACCGTATACGGTAAAACCGTCGACGGTAAAACCGTTGACGGAAAATCAGCCACAAGTAAAGAAACACTTAAGTAAAGACTATAGTAATGATCCCCCTATAGCCCCCCAGGGGGCGGGATGCGTGGACCTGTTCGAACGCTTTTGGGCGGCGTATCCCCGTAAGCAGTACAAAGACCGGGCCAGAAGGGCGTGGGCCAAGCTATCGCCAGACATGGACCTGTGCCGGAAGATGTCGGAGGCCCTGAACACTCAGAAGCAGTCCGACCAGTGGATGCGGGACGATGGGCGATACATCCCCCACCCAGCAACGTGGCTCAATGGCCGCTGCTGGGAGGACGACCCCGGCCCCATGTATGATGCTACGCTTGACCGACCGGAGATCCCACCGGATGACGAGAGAAGGGGCAGGTACTTATGAGTGAGGCCAAGACAGTCGCTGTTCTGACACAGGACTTGATGAACGCACAGGTTGGCGTGCTGGGCTCTATGCTCATCGACGAAGAGTGCGTGGGCTTTGTTCTCAGCAGGGTCAGCGAGAGGGACTTCGTCACTCAGCAATACCGCTCCATCTTCAGGGCCATCAGGACACTGTTCCGAGAGGGCTTGCCAACGGATGCCATTGCCGTCCGTGAGAAACTGGGCGGCAAGTTGGGAGATGGTTGGTCGAAACTGTTGACCGGTATCATGGACTATACGCCAACCGCTGCCAATGTGGACGGTTATGTGCAGATGCTGAAGGAAAAGTCTGCACTATACCAGCTTCAGGAACTTGGCACAGCTCTCCAGAATGCCGCAGATATGAACGAGGCCCGGTCTATTCTTGACAAGGCCATGCAGCTTCAGGTTGGTCGCCCGGGTATCCACGCGCTAACCTTCGCCAAGGGCTACGAAGAGTTTTTCGACCGGCACAGCGGCGAAACGGCGGTGGAGCATCTGGACTGGGCTATCCTTCAGCTCAACGAGGTCCTCAAGACGGAACTGGGGAATATCGTCATCATCGGGGCCTATCCAGGTGACGGTAAGACAGCCCTGGCGCTCCAGTGCGCAGCCCGCTTCGGCAGGAAGCATAACGTAGGTTATTTTTCCTTCGAGTCCAAGAGCTCACGCCTGTATGACCGTCATGTGGCCAGAGAGACGCTGATCAGCAGCTCCGACATCAACGACAACAAGCTGACTGAGGAGGATTTCAAGACCATTATCGCCTTGAAGGACAAGCTGTCTGGAACGAAAGTGACCCTTATTGACGCCGTTGGCATGACTGCCCTTGACATTGTGGCATACAGCCAGGCCCAGCACTTCGACGTGGTTTTCGTGGATTACCTCCAGCAGGTGGAACCGCCTCACGGTGTTCTCATGAAGGATTTCGAACGGGTAACGTCAGTTTCCAGAGAACTGCAGAAGTTCGCTGTCCGTACCAATACGGCGGTGATCTCCCTGTCCCAGCTCTCCCGGCCAGACAAAGTGAAGGTCAAGTACAAGGACCAGAGCGGCAAGGACCAGGTGCGGAGCATTACGCCGCCGCCCACCATGGGCGACCTGCGCTCCTCCGGTCAGATTGAGCAGGATGCAGACATCATCCTGCTGATGTGGCGGGAGGACTACGACCTAAAGAATGCACCCCGCATCATTCAGGTGGCAAAGAACCGGAACGGCGAGGCGTTGGACAAGGTCCGCTGCCGGTTCGACGGCGAGCATCAGACCTTTACCCGCATTGAGCCCCGGCCAGAACCGATGCCAGTGAAGAAAGCGCGGCAGAAGCCCAGGCAGGTCAGTTTCTGGGGCGATGGAAGTGACTGGCAGCAGATGCCGGACGGAGAGCGTACACCATTTGACGAGGCCCCGAAGGAGACACCCAAGGCGTGAGACGTGGAGACAGGCAGGTGGCGGCACCCACTTTTGACACGAGTTACGGCAGCCATAAGGCTCCGCTCCGGGATGGCAAGGTCGTGTATACATCCACCTGGAAGGCCGCTTTTATACGCTGGAGTTTAAAAGCCCGGTCACAGGTGAGCACTTTCGAGAGAGCTACTATTTTGCGGACCGCCTGACGGCGGAAGAAAGGAAGGCACCATAATGCGAGCTATCGCAATTATGAACAACAAAGGCGGTGTCGGCAAAACCGTCACCGCTATCAATCTGGCTGATATTTTAGCCAACGACTACACGCAGCGGGTCGTGCTGGTGGACTGCGACGGACAAGCCAACCTGACCGGCTTTTTCCTGCCGGGGGAAGACATGGATGCTGTCACCACGGCTGACGTGCTGACCGGGGACTGTGAGCAGGTATGGAGCGATAACCTCCTCCCTCTGGGAGAGCGCTTGCAGCTCCTGCCCAGCAGCTCCGGCCTGTACGATCTGGATCTCAGCGCCATCAAGGATGGCGTGGGCGCGCCGGAGCGGATGATCGGTTTCGTATCCGCCGCCCGGGAGGACGGCGACGTGGACTGGATGATCTTCGACTGCCCGCCGGGGTATACGCTGGCCAGCGTGGCGGCGCTGCTGTCCGTTGACGAGGTTTTGATCCCGGTCACGGCGGACAAGTTTTCCATCGACGGCGTGCTGGCCGTGGCCCAGCAGGCCAAAAAACTGACCAGCACCCGCCCCGGGCTTTGGGTCCGGGCACTACTGACACAGGTGCGCCGGTCCGACATTGTGACGGAGGCGGAAAAGGTGCTGGAGGGTATGCGGGTGGAGGTGTGCCGGGCCAAGATCCGGCGGACGGATAAGGTCCCGGAGAGCACGGTGACGCTGCTGCCACTGCGGCAGTACAGCCCCGGCAGCAGCGCCTGTCAGGATTACCGGGCGCTGGCGTCGGAGCTGATGGAGGAGGTGCAGGGGTAATATGGCCGGAAAAAATTTTGACATCTCCAAATTTGCTGCGACGCTGAAGCCGGTGTCCGAATCGGACCACTCCGGCCCAGAGCAGATCGAGTACATCGACATTGACCTGCTGGACGGCGACGAGCGTAATTTTTACCAGCTGACGGACATTGACGAGCTGGCGGACAACATCCAGATGTGTGGCTTGCAGCAGCCTATCCGGGTGCGGGCCGGTGAGGGCGGACGGTTCACCATCGTCAGCGGCCACCGGCGGCGGGCCGCTTTGGCTCAGCTTGTGGCAAAAGGACTGCATCAGTTCCGCAGGGTACCCTGTATCCGAGAAACGGACGACGCCTCTCCGGCCATGCAGGAGTTGCGGCTTATTTTCGCCAACAGCGCTACCAGGAAGCTCACCAGTGCGGAGATCAGCGAACAGTCAAAGCGGGTGGAGGCTCTGTTCTATCAGCTCAAAGAGGAAGGGTATGAGTTCCCGGAGGGACGGATGCGGGACGCTGTGGCGGCTGCCTGCAACACCAAAGGATCTCAGATTGCCAGAGTCAGGGTCATTGATGCGCGGCTAATTGAAGAATTAACCGCCATGTGGAAACGAAACGAACTGCCGGAACAGAGTGCATACACGCTGGCTAAGTTTCCCCCGAATATGCAGCATCGCATATTCACGGTATTCCCCCAAATTCCCACCGGCTCCACGCTGGAGAATCTACTGCGGCTTTACAAGGACAGGGGCTACCGCTGGGAGCCGTGCCTGACCTGTCCGGACGGCAAGGAGTGCAAGCGGGGAGACGCTTTCCTTCGGCATGACGCGGAGTGCTGCGGCTGCGATGTCTGCGGCGGCCAGACCTGCTGTCTGGAATGCTTTCATGGAACAGCAACATATTATCCCTGCGATAAGGCTTGTAGCAAAGCAAAGGCCAAGCGCAAGGAGGCATTGGCTGGAAAGAAAGCCGCAGAAAAGGCGGCTGAGGACAAGCAAATGCGGAAGCTTGAGAAGGAAATCCAGGCCAGCGCATTACGGCTGGTTAGAGCGGCGGACGCAGCAAGCATCCAGGACAAGACTACCGTTGTCAGCACCAGATACGGCGGTTCTTATACGGTTGGCCATCTCCGTGAGCTGGTCGCCGGACAGTTTGATGGCCATCGTATCTATGTCAACGATCTTGCAACGGATAACCTCAGCAATGTGGCCAAAGCCGCCCGGGCGCTGCACTGTTCCGCCGACTACATCGTGGGCCTGACGGAGGATCTGAACCCGGGGCAGTCTGCCGGAGTACCGCTGAAATTCGTGGACGGCAGTGAGCAGCCGACGCGATCCGGCCCATACTACTGCCGGTTCCTGTGCGACGGAATGGTTTTTAAACAGGTTGCGTGGTGGGACAACGTGCTGAAGCGGTTTTCTTTCCGAAAATCCGGGGACTCCATCGAGTCTGCTTGCCTTGGCTGGTTCCCACTGCCGGAGGTGGACGAGAAAGGAGCGGACACATGATCCGATACACAGGGCGCGGGAAGCGCCGCAGCCGGGGCCTCCCGGTGCTGACTCTGGCGGCCGCCGTGGCTGTCGTGATCCTGCTGGCGGTGGTTCTGCGATGAAGCCGAAGCCGCCATGCGGGAGGAACTGCCCCAAGCGCTCCGCCATCCCAAACTGCCATGACCCAGTGGTGTGCCCGGACTGGGCCGCGTATCAGGAGGCCTTGGCGGAGCGGAGCGAGGCAATGAAGGCAGAAAAACGGGAGAAAGCAGACCTGAAGGCTACCAAAAGCCGGATGGCTAAGATCTGCGAGTCAAGGGAGAGGGATAAACGATGAAGTTTTCGATGAGTGACGATGAAATCCGCGTCAGCTACAACACTGCGAAAGATCAAAAAGCCCAGGTCAAGGTCCTGGCGGAGCTGAATGTCACCACACC
>QWCV01002180.1_pt1 | contig 16591 bp, 14 predicted proteins | sample 1972621 | NCBI WGS metagenome assembly QWCV01 (sample SAMN09866699, study PRJNA288562) | Human gut metagenome isolate pre2_stool, whole genome shotgun sequencing... | isolation source: gut | host: Homo sapiens | place: USA: California
CCCGGAATTTCCCATGCGTTCGTATGTCCTACCCAATAGCCGTCAACCCAAAATCGGTCTATGAGATTCATAACGGACAGTATGACCAGCAGCTGCCAAAAGCCCGCAAGAAAACCCCGCGCACCGTTCACCGCATAGACGCAGACCAGCACATAGGCGATGTAACCGGGAACGCAGACGGCTTTGAAAATCAAAGCGTTCCGCTTTATTTTTTTGTATGTGCGAGCTGCTCCATGGGAGGAGCAGCTCGCCGTTTTTTGATTTTATTCAAAAGTCAGTTGACCGTCTTGCGCCTGACAATGCAGTGGCGCAGGAGCTCGGGCCAGAAGGGTAAGAGCCGCTTCAGGATCAGTGAGCCAAGGTCTGATCTCATCTCGCAGAAGGGTCAAAGGCATCCGGTCGTGGATCTTGGAAACGGAGGCATTGGGGGCGGTGGTCAGAATCACAAAGCAGTTCACGTCATCCACACAGTCATATATTCCTGCAAGCCAAAGAGGACTGCCTGGCACGGTGAACAAGTACGGTCGGTGTGCAGAATCCCATTCATAGAACGCAGTGGCAGGGATTACACAGCGGCGTCCTGCAATACTGCGCCGGAACATGCCTTTTTGAGTGACAGTCTCTGCGCGAGCGTTGATGATAAGGTGCCCGTTCCTTCCCGGCATGCCCCATTTCTGTAGATCTCCGACGACCTTGTCTCCTCTTGAAATAAGCACCGGGGCGCTACATGAGGGCGCAACGTCTCCATCTATGATACGGAAGTTCAGTTCGTCCTGCCCACATCTTTTCTGAACACTCCGCACGATTTGTCGTAAATCATCACTCTCTGCGGCACTGAACTGGTATCGACCACACATAGCGCTGCACCTCCTTCTAAACCTTATCCCACAACTACGCCAAAAATACGGAAGGGCGCATCGGCGCAGACATGAATCGGTTGGTATGCAGGGTTCAATGAACGAAGTTCTGTTTTTGTTCCATCTGTCCACAACTTCTTGCAGTAGCTCTGTCCATCATAATAACACATGACGATCTCGCCATTTTCCGCCACATCTCGCCGCTTGACCCATACCATCTGACCATCCGTGAATCGAGGCATCATACTATCGCCCGCCAAACGCACACCGAAATCAGCACTTGCCGGAACCGTATCGTCAACCTCGATCTCCTCAAAGGCATCATCATCCAGTATCTGACCTGTACCGGCTGAGGCAGCCTGCAGATAGATAGGTATCAGTCGTGTTTTGGGAGGATCAATTTCCATACGGTATCGCGGTGAATCCAGCAATAAACTTCGGAATTCAGCGAGCTTTTGGAGTCCCGCGTCATTCAACCCATCACGGAGAGATTCCGGGCTGAACAGGTAACTCACATCAGCATTATTGAGGACGCGAGCCAGCGCCAGCGCATGATGAATTTTTGGCTGAGTGCGTCCGCTCTCCCAAGAGCACAGGGCTCCTTTTCCAACGCTCTCACCTGCCGGCAGATATTTTGACATAGCTGCAACAACCTGATCCTGCGATAGTCCCAGGCGTTTGCGCTCTTGTACCAACCGCTCATACCACTGCATGCTGTATCACCTCAATGATATTATACAGCTTCCCGAAGATGCTGACAAGGTCGTTTTCTTAAAAAATCTACAAAACTAATATTTTCTGCCGTTGATTTATTTATTTTGTAGACTTATAATGAAATCGCAGGGAGGTGAGTTTGATGCAGCCGAGGCAAATTCTCCATTGCGATTGCAATTGCTTTTATGCCGCGGTGGAGGCACAGGAGCATCCCGAGTACCGGGGGAAACAAATTGCGGTGTGTGGTAATCCCCAATCGCCACGGAATCGTCTTAACGGCAAGCTATCCCGCAAAGCGGCAGGGCGTCAAAACCGGGATGGCAATATGGCAGGCGCAGCAGCGCTGCCGGGATTTGATTATCATTCCACCACATTATAGCGAGTATGTACGGTATAGCGGGTTCGTTCGAGAGATATTTGAACAGTACACGGACCAAGTTGAGCCGTTTGGACTTGATGAAAGCTGGTTGGATGTCACCGGCAGCTGTGGCCTTTTTGGAAACGGAATGAGTATCGCCAAAGACATCAGTCGTAAGGTCAAGAAAGAGCTGGGCATCACGGTTTCCATCGGTGTGGCAAATAACAAAATTAGTGCGAAACTCGGCAGTGACTACAAGAAACCTGATGCCATAACCAGAATTGAGGCTGACAATTATGAAGAGATTGCCTATCCTCTTCCGGTTGAGGATCTGCTGTATGTGGGGGCAGCTACCAAGAAGAAACTTCATTGGTACGGTATCCGAACAATCGGAGATTTGGCAAAAACAAATCCCGACGTATTGGCGGGATGGTTCGGCAAAATGGGGTATATTCTTTCCAGTTTTGCCCGCGGCACCGATCAAACTCCGGTTGCCAAACAAGGGTGGCATGCTGCTGTAAAGAGTATCGGCAATTCGGCCACAACACCACGCGACCTGCTGAATGATAAGGATGTCTGGTTGATGCTTGTGATCCTATCCGAGAGCATTGCATCTCGAATGCGGGAATTGGCAATGAAGTGTACCGTTGTCGAAATCACTGTTCGCGATAAAGACCTTTGCAGTTTTATCCGGCAGCGAAAACTGGAAACGCCCACTTGCTACAGCATGGAAATCGCCCAAGCTGCATTCGCTTTGTTCAAGTCCAGTTATTCCTGGACAAAGCCATTGCGCAGCATCGGTGTGCGTGGTTCCAATCTGGTTTCGGCAGATTCCGCTATACAGCTCTCTTTGCTCTCTAACGAAGAAAACCGCGAACGTCATGAGCGTTTGGACCGAGCCGTGGATGTCATACGGGAGCGGTATGGATATACAAGTCTGCAGCGTGCAATCGTGTACACGGATCACAAACTTGGAAGAGTTAATCCTACTGAGCATACAATCCATCCTGTAGGCTACTTCTGTTCCGGATAGAGGAAGACACTGAATGAAACGAGACAGAGAAAAGAAATATGTGACAGTCGATGTTCGCTTTTCAGAAGATGGGCGGCTCCGTCCTCTTCAGATTGTTTTTGATGAAGAGCACATTTATGAAATTGATCGGGTCAAAGATGTATGCCGCAGGGCTGCTGATGTAGGCGGAGTTGGCGATCGCTATACCTGCTTGATCCGTGGCCAGGAACGCTACCTCTGGTTTGAGAAGGGTCGGTGGTTTGTGGAGGCGTTTGCTCATTAACCGAGAGTTCTCTTTAGCGGGAAAACCTATTCCAAAAGAACACTTGGGCTGATAAAATCTAAAGAAAAGTGCTGCTGCATGGCGACAAAGGAAAGAGCCGTCGTGCAGCAGCACTATGAACGAGCCATTAAAAGCTGAACAATGGTCACTGATTTTGCTTGATGAGTAACCTAGAACTCACAGTGGAAGAAGGAGCTCGTGCAATGATAATAACCCATGAACAGTGTGAAGCATGAAGCAATTTTCGATGGGGTCAATCCCAAATTCTGTGTAAACTCCATTTCGGGTGCGAATAGAGCAAAGTTTATTTGTGGCGGCAGCAGGCTTGTCCGGCTGCCGCCTTGGTAACAACATAACGCCGGCAGGGGTGGATGTCAAGGGCGGCGAAGCCGTTTATTCGATGACTAATTAACGTAGCTAGGCATCGCTTCGTCCAATGTCGTGTACAAAGTACAGACAACTGAACCACTCATGCTTTTTCCAGTAGTTGCACAGGAAAAACCGATTTGATATGTTTCGGCCGACCACTTGTTTGTAGACCAAATATCGCCGGTGTCGCCTTTAGAAACTGTATAAACTGTTTCGTTGACATTAACGTTGATGTCGGAGTTTCCGCTGTTCGTGATAGTCATTCTCCAGTAACGGTAGTCACCTTGAATAACCATATCATAGTTGACATACTCACCAGTAAGAGTACCTGAGAAAGAGCCTGTTGACGAACGCGGAGTGATTACGGCCCTTGGATTGGTCACAACCTCATAGGCGCTACCTAAATCCGAGTCGTTGTTCTCTGCAACCAGTACAGAAACGCTTTGATAACCGTTTTTATATCCCTCAGGCCAATACACTGCATAGCCTTTGAATTCTGTCGTTCCAAACCTATATTCCTCAGGGAAGTACTTGGTTAAGAAATTCTGATTCATGGGTTTCCCGGATTCAGCTTCAGCTTCGCCGATGGCGTATCCAGCTTTATAGCCGCGCTCGGCGCCTATTCCATATTTTATATGTCGGACTGATAACAGAATTCCACTCACAGAGACAACTGAGAGTAGATTTGTCAAGGGTAAATTCTGCGAAGTGTTCAAAACTAATAAATTGTTATCTTTCACTTTTCATAAATAATAAAGGGCTACCGATAGACACGGTAGCCCCCTCAGCCTGCAGAGAAACCCGGTTCATAGTGCAATCGTGGACTGGGTTTCTGGCGTATAATAGTCAGATAAGAATAATGTGATCAATACTCATCATCGGTACTTTCTACTATAATTTTATACGAACCAATACTGTACTCCTGCGATTTTTGCTTTACATTTGCATCAAACGGAGAACTTTTCTGAAGTATATTGTACAGATCTGCAATTGTAAAATCCTTCGGCAGAATCAATAGGCACTGAAGCAACTGAAACCATTGTGCCCATACAGTTTTTTCGCTTGTTAATTTTTCGCCTGAATAATTTCCATGGTTCCGTCCAAGAACAAAGAGAAAAATTTTAGATTTATCAATATTTTTTCTTTTGATACCATTTCCCAAATGTCCAGCAATTTCAGCCTCTGAAGTATGTTCAATCCATTGTTTAACGGATTGAACCCAGTACATTGTTTCCTTAGTATAATTCTGGGCTTTGCTATGCAATGAACGAATAGAATCTACAGTTTGGTTCTGCCACTTAAGTTGAAACAATGCAATCTCTCCGCTAATTTTATCTACCATTGCCGCATCGATATCCGTGACAACCTTACCACCGTGTTTAATGACAATATTATGATTGATGCAAGTAAAACTATTGCCTACTATTTCATATAGTTGCTTTCTAAATATCGTCTCTCTGGAATTAATATTCCGTGAAAAGTCGTTTAAAAGCCTCTGCTGTAGCGAACTCAGCAAAAAAGAGAATGGATGAAATAGTGATCCAGCTACAGAGTGCAGATATTGATTCCTGGATATTTTAATTAAAGGTGCACAATTTACTTGTCCATAATTGTACAGTTCACTATTGTCCGAAGACAATGATATGCACGATAATATCGTGTAAGCGTCCTGCTCAGAACACTCCCGATTTTCCCGAATTAATCGAAGCGTTTCATCTTCCATTCTAATGTTATAGAAAAGATTTTCTGCAAGTAGTTCTGGATGGGATGATTGTAGAAGCTCAGTAAAACGGATATGTTTTGCTGCGTAACCAGATAAATCAATAATAGTATCTGTAAAGTTGCCGTAAGCAACTCCATTAAATTTACTTTGTTCCGGAAAGTAGTCCCATTCTGTGCTATGAATAGCATCATAATAGGCAACATCATTAAAATAACTTTCTATATTCATCGTTGAGTTGTAGCCAATAAATTCCTTCAGCCAGACAAAGCATAGCGGTCGCATCTCCTCCTTGATGATCGGCCACCGCTCTTGTAGTGCAGTAATGCGTTTATCATTCTGCATCAATGAAAACAATAAATTTTCGTAAAAATCCGCCCATCTTGAATCAAAATATTCAATCCAACAGTTGTTCTGTAGACATTTGATTACGCAGATACCATTTTTAGAGCACACAGATACATATCCACATTTTTCCATATCAAGTATATATTCGGTTTGCCCTACGATTCTACAGCTACACAGAAAAACTCGACATCGATATATATCATCTGAATCTGCACGAGCTAACGGTGTTGCCATAAGAGTTTCAAAACCTTTTGTCCATAGATATTTAATTAGCACCGGGTAGGCATATTTTAAGATATCAAAGAAGAATGTTGCACTCTCATCGCTCTTGGTCATTACATAATCGTAGTATGATTTATCAATCACCTTAATACAGTTGACAAAAAAAATTTGACGTTCAAGCAGAGACATTCCGCCAACTGTTTCTTCAATATACTCTATTCCATCATCATGCAACAACCTAATAATATTTTCCAGATTTCTCCCCCCCTAATACGCTATCAAGAGATGATTTCGCCACAAAGTTTTGTTAAGCGTTTTTCCCGCACATTCTTTTTTAGTTCGCATTCCCAAATAATCAGTACCTTCCAACCCATGTCTATAAGCTTCTTGTGGTTCTGCTTATCCCGTTCAACGTTCCGATTTATTTTGGGTATCCAATATTCAGTGTTGGAAGAGGGCCAAACAAACCTCCCACAGTCATGTTTATGCCAAAAACATCCATTTACAAAAATCACGGTATGATATTTAGGCAAAACAATATCAGGGCATCCCGGCAAGGTTCGAACATTTTTTCTATATCGAAAGCCTTTAGAAAACAGATACTTCCTGACAATCTCTTCTGGCTTTGAATTCGTGCTTCGAATATGTGACATATTTTTGCTGCGAACTTCTTTTGAGTGATTATCAGCCATTTTCTTGTTCTGCCTCACGAAGTTTTTTACCTAAAGTTGCCGCAAGCTGCTTAGCAATCGCCTTTGCCATAATTGGAGGTACGGCATTTCCTACTTGCTGGTATTGTTTATCTTTAGATCCGCAAAATACAAAGCTATCAGGGAATGTCTGCAACCGGGCTGCTTCTCGGATACTGATTGCCCGATCCAGGGTAGGATGAATCCACATAGACTTTCGAACATTAAGCACTGTTCCGCTTGGTTCATTATAGTTCAACCGCAAATAAATCGTATTTTGAGTCCTTTTCACATCGGTATAGGTATTGGTTTTGAGTGATTCTTCCAAACTATGGAAATTTTCTCCTTGATGCAGCGCTTTGAATCTTGCCATTGCTACATCAGTCGTTTTAGTAATGATATGGTTCTTCAGAATATCCGAATCTCTCAGTTGCTGTGCTACTGAACTCAACTGCTCCTTATGTTCCAGCGGAATTCCTTCCTCATCGTCTGCCAAATCATATACAGGCGGAACATCTTCCAAATCATAAATTGCATCGTGAACAGTTTTATAATGTCCATCTTTAATCTTTCTGGAAGGCAGAAACACCACAGCGGAAATACTTTTCTTAATCCCCATAACAACAAAGCGTTCTCTTTTCTGGGGCGCTCCAAAATCTGCGGCGCACAAAACACCGCTATTGATCACATATCCATCTTCTCCAGATGTAAGAATACTTTTTAGATAATCAAAAACCGCAAATGATCGAATATTTGCCAGGAGACCATCTTTTTCTGTACACTCATATGAATCCACATGGATATGGTTATCAAAGATTTCCTTTGCTTTACTTAGCATGCGTTGAATCATAATCGCAGGCTCAATTAAGGTGTGAATTCTATCCGCTTCAAGAATGCCATCAAAATAATCCATAATTGCCTGAAATGCTTCTCTGGATTTCTGCGCAATGTAATTGTCTGCATCGTCTTCAATATAGGCTTGAGCGATTTCGGTAAGCTTGCGCCGGTGTTTTTCCAAAGATTTTTTCATCTTATCAGCGTTTTTTTCACCTTTGAAGATGATATTCAGTTCTCGATAGTGATTTTCAGGCCAAAGTCTCTGCTGGAGCAATTCCAAGTTTTGAACTATCTCCAATGCGCCATCAAACACAAATTCTGAGCTCAGCAAATGCAACGGCGTGTTTTTATTCGGGATCTGATACTCTTCCACAATATCCAGATCTGTTTCCTCCATGTAAAACCGATGAACGTCAGATCGAAGCATACTAACATTTTCCATGACAAACGCCTTTGGCTGCAGCTCTCTAATTGCTCGAATATACTGCTTTACCAGCATATTATTCTGGCTGATTGCATGGTTTTTCTGCCGATTTGCATTTGAAAACCCTTGGCAGGGAGGACCTCCAATGACAACGTCAATGGCTCCGTGTCTCCTCTGTATATCCGCATAATCTGCGCCGCATACATCTCCTTGCAGCTCGACAGTCGGATGGTTGCGATGATAAGTTGCCTGCATGTGCGGTTCCCGCTCGAAAGCAACCTTTATCTCATATTTTCCTGTCTGCACGAAACCCAAGCTCAATCCACCGGCCCCTGCAAACAGATCCACTACTGAATATGGCATTTTTCTCAATTCTCCCGCTTTTCCATTTTTGCTTCATAACGGCTCTGAAGCAGTTCCCAGCAATCTTCCTTTTTGCACCACTGTCCAATATTTACGCCAGGAACTGTAGGATTCTGAAAATGTTCCCATACAAAATAGGCCAATTCTTCTATGACCCTTGCCGTCTCCGCATTGATTGTCTGGTTATTCCAGATTTCCTGCGGGTTGATTAAACCTGAATGATATTTTCCAATTAGTGCCACGGCATAATAGTCTTGCTGAGCTTTAAAACCGCCAAATTTTAAATTCTTGATGATTTCATCACAGCTATTGAACAATATCACCTTAGAAATCATGTCAATGTAGCTCTGTTCAGATGGCTCAGGGAATTCACCCTTGGAGACCATATCCGAGAAATAGACAAAGCTGGTTTCCAGACCTTTGCTGACAATATACGGATAGCCCTGATAAGCCATCACACATTTGGCTGCTACAGTTTTAGAAATGCAGCGATTCTTCGGACAACGGCTCTTGAATTCCTTTTTAGCCGCTGCGGTTGGCTGCCGACTCAATTCAACTAAATACTGTCCTCTGGCTCTCTCATAGAACCAATAGTCTGTCGATTTTCCCCTTGCCACAGGGATCGGTGTTGCCCTGGATAGACGTTCCATCTTTACATGGTATGCATCATTGGCATTGAAGTCAGACATATTGATTTTATTTTGGCTATTTGCGTACTTAGAAATATTATGAATAATATCTTCGGCTTGGTCTTTTTTCTTGATAACAGACAGCTTAATCTGCACATTTACCTGATCCAGAGGAAGTTTTGACTTATAGGCATTGTAAATCGATGCTGTAGTTTGACCGCCATTAACAATCTGCCAGCCGGTGATTTCTGTAATGGTTACAACATCTCCGTTGCTATGACTTTCATCAATGTCAATACCATCCGCAACAGTTGAAATACCGTTGTTGTAGGCCATAAACATTTGAGGTTCGCTGGCTAACGATGCCTTAATTCCTTTGTTGACCTTACCTGTTGCCTGCAGAAAAGAACGGACATTCTTTTGGATTAGATCTTGACCCTCGGCTTCATAAATCCGTGCTAACAGCTCACCGGAAATGACACCAATATAGCAGTCATAGATTTCATTATCGCCTCTCACTTTAATTAGAGGCAAAGATGCACCATACTTTTTCTTCAGTTTTACAACAAGCTGGCGCTCCACTGCAGCACCACCAAGAACACTTTGATACAGTCGTTCAATATCCCAAACATCGAAGCGAATAGTGACCTTTCCATGACGAGTGTCTTCCGGAATATATCGAATCGTTTCATCATTGGTCAGCAAAATGATATTAACTGTTTCAATATCCTCTTTATGACCTTTGATAAACTCATACGCTTGGTAACCATCACTGGATTCTTCTAAGGCCTCAAACGAGTCAGTGCCGCAAGTTTTATAGAATTTCAAGGCTTTTTTCAAAAGCCTGTCAATTTCAGTTTTCTTCACCTTTTCCGGCTGCGGCTTAGCCTGATACTTGCTCACAAGCAGGGTAAGCGAATGGAAATACTCACTGAACGCATAGCCGTCCAGTTTCATATTCTCCCCATCCTTTTTGAAGTCCACCAACGTACAGTCCGAAACAAGAGTTTCTCCCGCTTCCGTTAGGTAGGACAGAAACAAGGCTTTGAAAGCCGTATTTGTAGAAATAGGGCCGTTCTCTTTCACATACCCAAGAACTTCATCTCGAAATTCTTCGTAAAATTCGAGAATTTTCTCGTTTACCACAATTAGGCCCCTCCTTTCAAAACTTCAAATACGGATTTTATTTCTTGGGCATACGGCATACAAAGCATGATGCTGACTCGGTATGTAAGATCCGAAACGCCCAGCGGTACTGCTTCTTTCGTGATTTTCGGAAAATCGCCATTTACTGCAAAGCAATAAAGATCTCGCTGATAGTAGCCAATGGTATAACTATCTGCAGCTTCATCAAAATAGCCGTACTTCTTTAGTTTTTCATCAAACTTTTGCAGGCTCGATACATCTTCACTCAGCCTGCTGCGAATGGCTGCAATTCGTTCCGGCAGTTTTTCCCCCCCGCTGTGACTTCTGCGAAGCGCATAGAAACGCAGGAATAATTTTCCCGGAATATCACCATTATCCAGCTGGTATTCACTGCTGATACTGGCAAAATAGGGAGCCTGCGCAGAGGTGGTCTTCACTTCAACTGCATGAGGGCCAAAGTAGAAATCATGGGTTTCATCTTCACTGCCAGCCCAATGTGAAACTGCTCCCACCCCTTGTGAATCCAAGCACTCACCCAAAAACAGCAACTCTCCATAAAGTCCCTGCTGACGCTCTTCAGACATCAGCAGCTCTTTATCAGCAGCAAAAAACTCCTTCCACTTTGTTAGAACTGTGATGATGACAGATAAGGACTCCTCGGTGTTTTCTGCTGCTTCCAACTGGCTTCTCAGGTCTTCAACAACAATTTCAAAAATGTCACTGGCGCTATTTGGCAGCTGAGAAAGACCAACAAAAGGCGTATCAATTCCATATGCTGGCAGTGTAGCTGTTTCAATTTCAACGCCTTTCCAGTGCGGAAATCTGCTCTTAGGAGCTTCTGAAGTCACAGATAAAAACGCTGAGCGCATTCTTGTGGCAATGTTGACTGCAAAGGCAATCATAATGCCATTGTCAAACTTCACCAGCCGCATCGCAAAGGGGGAAGTCTGACCTGTCCCTGAAAATATGTCGGACAATATTTCGTTGTAAATATCAGCCGTAAAACTCATTGCTGTCTTTCTCCAATGCAATATCATTCATCCGATAGGATTTGAGGTCACCCTTTCCCTTTCGATCAGGGAATACCGCAGCAAATCCAAAGGGAGGCTTGTGGTCCCCACGTTCATCAGTCAGCCTTCCTGCTTGCCCAATAGGGTACAGAATCAAAAATCCATTTGTGAATGGTCTTGTTTCTCTGCGAATAATTTCATTAATTTTTGTCTTAGAAGGATCATTTTTATATTTTTCTTTCAGCTCCAGAACCCGCTTATATGTATCGTTATCATAATCCATATACTCATGATCTGCAGATGTCATAGTATGGATAGAGGCGGTTGTTGCGGAGAAATCCACACCTGTACCCTCTCTTCTGAGAATACCTCCTCCTACTCCCTGCAAATCAGCAATATCGAATTTTTCTCCATTATCCATATTTATCAGACAAACGGTCCACGATTTAACTCCACCAATTCCATCCGCATTCATGGTACGGATATAATCTGCCATATATTTGCTGTTTGCTCTGGTCGCAGTTTTAGATGTTTCATAACTTTCAAAAAAGTTGGCAATATCATGGGCAGATACATTTTGATAGAAGAAATGCTCACCGGGAGCTTTTCTTCCAAGTATCTGCTGATATTGCTCCGCTGTTATACGGCAGCCCTTAATCGCATACAGAAGGTCTTCGACAGCTTCAAAGTTTCTGTCATACTGCTCACCATCAATGTCAAAAACACGAGTTTGACTCAGCTTGCCGCTGAAATCCCGCTTAAACTCCTGACCCGTTCTCATCTTATTCCGACTGGTAATTTCCAACGTCGGATGAGATGCTACCCGCAGGCCAAAGTCCTTTGGAGTCTGAACTACGCTATTCATAAAGTCAAATTGCGCTGCAAGATCTTCGGTAGCCATAGAAATGTGGGAAAAGCTTGCATGGAGAGTGGGCGTAGTAAACAACCTGCAGGCATCCAGGTATCCCGGACGGAAGCCGAACCATCGTCCCATCTGCATAAGGGTATCGTATGTATTAGAGCTGCGGGTAAAATAGCTCACTGTCAGTCCTTCCAGTGTCAAGCCTCTGGAGAGTTTGTCGCCGCCAATGACAATGACATTGAATGGTTTTCCTTCATGGTTTTTGTAAAGAAGAACATCATCGCTCTTACCATTGACACTATATACACTGATTTCCTTGTCAGCGATCAGGCGTTTAGCTTCAGACCAGATGCAGTCCCAGCTAACATTATCACACCCAGACATATATTTGCTGAACTGCGCCCTCATTTTGCTGGTTGTAGGAACATAGTCTTCTTCCCAAATCGACTTAAGCTCACTTTCAATGATGGGATCACCATAGCGAATATGGTTCTCAATCTCTTCTTTAAAATATTTCAGAACCTTTTGTTTAACCTTATTCTGCTGGCCAACGAAGCGGACAATATGGATTAGCATCGTATTTGGTTTGTTCCTTTGTCCTCTGCAGTTCCTAAGTGCAGTAGACAAAAGGAAGTATTTCACAGCCAGTTTAAGCTCCTTGGGAAGTTCTCCGGCTGGATCGGTAGATTTTGTACCTCTGCCAAGATACGTTGCCCCGTCCACAATTTTCCGGTAAAGCGGCATCGCAGGAATATCTTCGTTACTCCCTAATCCAAAGAATTCCCTTGCGCCAATATACTGATCTGCTCTTGGAGACCTGTATATAAAATCTCTGGGGAAAAGGTCTGTTCCGTATTTTTCATCGTCGATGTGGGGAGGAATAAAAATATTCGCAAAAGGTGTAGCAGTATAGCCGATATAGGAACGGCATTCAAATACACCAAGCAGCTCTCGAATCAATCCATTGATAGTTGTAGGATTATAATCATCCAAAACATTTCCTTGATCGTCATAGCTTTCTTTCGTGTTGATAGAAGCCTGATCCGCCTCATCATCAATAATGAGTGCAGGATATTTTGCTGGGATTTTCTTCTTTCCGCCTATAATTTCTGCACAATGATTTTTACGGAAGAACCGCAGGATTTTGCGCAGAACCGAGGCATTCTTTTTTGTAACAATCATGAACGGCGGCATCATAGATACGCCTTCCGTCTTTTTATTGACATCACCTTTTTCGTCTCGTGTCGTAATCGACTGGACAACAGTTTCGACCTGGTTGTGAGGACCTACTCCAACACCGATCACATTGCGCTCTCGGGTCATATCTCCGATACTTTCCAGACTTGTTTCGTATCCCAGAACTTCTTCATCGATACGGGACTGAGTCTGGCTGCGAAGGCTGTTATGGATGCCGGACAGCACAATCACAATACGATATCCTGCATCATAGGCCTTATTGATCATCCCGATGTAATGTGCCGTTTTACCAGATTGAACATATCCGAACACCATGCCCATTCGTTCACCAGCTACACCCTTACGAGGATTGGTCAAAGCATTCATAATCTCATCCGTAGATGAATTAATATCTTCTACTGCTGTAATGCTCCAAGAGGGCTTCCTCAGCAGATAGTCATAGTAACGGCTCCAATATTCCGGTTTAAATTTCGGATCTTGTTTAAGCTCATCCCACCAAGTCTTATCTTCCAGATTTGGGTCACACACGCCAATAGAAGGCTCTGTGTAAGCGGTCACTTCACTGAACAGGAATTTTTTAAAACATTCCATATCAGAAATCATATTTAAACCGCCAAATTTTGCTGCTGTTTTCTCGACTGCTGCCGCAATAGTTATATGTTCTTCTTTTACAAGCTTCTCGCAAAACCCATATCCGCTCTTATACAAACCGACTTCAATATCACTCAATTCTTTCGGCGTATTAATCATCATGCTTCCTCCACCAGTCTGATAATCTCCTCTCGGAGATGTCTATAATTAGCCATGTCCAACAGCGTAGACTGCGTTTCTTCTTTGGTAAATCCCTGCGACAAGAAGACCATAATCATATCTTTCAATTCTTTGATTTGTACCTGATATTCCAAAGAGGTCTTATCAGACTCTCCACCAACTTTTCCTTTCTGCAGAGAATCTGTTACTCCGGACTGCATAAACGGTGCGAAATTCTCAACCAGAGCGAGATATGCTGATAAAGTTGATTTACCCTGGTCGTCCAACTGCTTCTTGATATTATTCAGCAGAGAATGTTTTCTGTTAATATGAAACGAATATCGACCATTCTTTTTTCGCTGCTCCCATACATAATCCAGGTTGGGAGTACTGACATTAGACTTCGAGTAACTGCCACGTGAATTGTATACACGAGCTGAAGTTTCAGTACAAAGATCAATCTCTCTTTCAACTGATTCCCTGACATAACTGGGCAGAGAAGCTGTTGACTTCTTAATATCAATTTTCCAGTCCTCATCACTGGCTGATGTAATATCAATCTTAATGCGGGCCAAATTGTATGCGGGTTCTTTCTTTATGTAGTCAAACCATGTTCCGCAGATAATCAGGCGTCTGTTTCTGTAAACATAAATACCCTGGTGATAATTCCATCCTTTGGGTCCGCCTGCTGCCTGATAATCATCATCGGTTGCAAATTTCGTTTTATGTGGCAGAACGTAAGGCTGAATCGTCACCTCTGCACAGCCATTATCTGAGAAAATTGATTCTTCCGGCAGTTCCTGAGTTGCACTATTTTCTAAAATAAATGGATTCCATGCTTTAATTGGAGTGCCATTTAATTCCAGAATGAGATTATCTTCTTCAATAAATCGATGGAATGTAAGTGCCAAATGTTTTTCCGTTTTGCTTGCAATCCTATAAAATTTATTCTGGGCTTTTTTTTCGTCGTCGATATCAATCACTCGATCAAGGTTTTCAATAATTACAATCGTACCCTGCTCACCCATCTGAGATGAAAATTCAGAAATTTCGCTTTCGTCTCGGATAATCAAGTTCCAGCCAATCTCCGGAATCTGGTCCAGATCCCAAGATGCATTGCTTACAGCAAAATTCGACTTTGTTACAACTGTTAGCTTTTTCCCCAGAGAAAATGCTGCTGTCTTCATACCCATACCAAATCGTCCCAAATCATCTTTGGCTCGGATTTTGCTGGGATCAGAAGACCCTATACGCATATTCTCAATTAGGTCCTTTTCACTCATACCAAAACCATCATCAGCAATGACAATTCGTTTCTTTTCCCAGTCAAATTGGATGTTGATTTTATGGGCCTGAGCTGAAATACAGTTGTCCACAATATCCGCAATCGCAGTTTCCTCGTTATACCCTACAGAACGCAGGGAGGCCAGCAGCAATCGTGCTTCTGGAATGGATTCAATTTTATCCGCCACACTATACCTCCTCTGTCAATTGGGCCATGTACCGCTTTTTATATACTTTCCAGACTTCACTCTTGCATCTTTGGGTTTTTCAGCATCCGCAGGAATTACCCATGAATATCCTATTTTAACAGCACCGGGAATACGATTTTCAACACAAAGTACCTGTATCCGACGAACAGAAATTCCCCATTTCTCGGAAATCTGTCGAATTGAACAATACTCCATCATAAGGCCTCCTAAATATGCTCTGGATCTCCCGTAAAAGCTGTTACTTTGACAAAAATATATAAAATATATTATATACCAAACTACGAATAAAATCAATTTAACGTATTGAAATATTATTGTTTTAGCGCTATTTCTCTGAAAGCTTAAATTCTCCCTATGCTTCCCAAAAGCTGAGCTGTCAGAACCTTTTATTCTTCATATACCCATCTCTTTTTTGAAAATTCGAATAAAGCAGACCGCTGATCTTTCATATAAAGGTGAAGATCAACGGTCTGTTTTTTCTGGTATTCCAATCTAAAGTCGGCCAATACGTACAGAAGCAAAATTATCGTTCCTGCTCAGGGTGTTTGTATTTCTCCTTTTGTTCACTGCCATGTTCCTGCTGCTTTTTCTGTGACGATTTCTGCTCATAAGCACGACATTTATTTTCGTCGTGAAGCAGAGCTGACACATCCCGTTTGCTGTTAAACATCATCACAGAATCATATTTTTCACCATAAGCGGCTTGGACATGGTCAACCGCAGCGGCCATTATATCTGCTCTCAAAATCATTCTCTGTGCATACAGTTCTGCTGCATCAAAGTCTGCACCCCGTACTTTGAGATTAGTGTACTCGTTAAGGGCTGCCTCCAGCTGGGCAGAATACTTTTTTTCCTGCTGTTCCAACTTGGAAAGACTGGCTTCTGCGTCAGCAATGTCCTTTTTGATAGCAGCAATTCCACTATCATCCGCATAGTCCAGCTGATTAAGCAATACAGCCTTTTCGGATTTCAGTTCCTCAATATCCTCGGTCAGCTTTGCAATTTTAGCAGATAGCTCCTTATGCTTTGAGGCATTCCAGAAAGAAATTTCTTTCTTCTCTGTCAGCATGGTTTTTCGTTCCTTTGCGGCAGTTTTGATTTTCTGCACTAACGCCAGATACTCCGCAAAGGTAGGCTTTGCAGCATCCAGATATTGACTCAGTTTGTACTTACCCCGGCTGATATGACGGAGCTGATACCGAAATACGATCATATTGGCACGCAATGTTTCCATAGCTTCCGCAATAGCAGGCAAACTGTTTTTGACAGCCTGTGCCATCTTCTTCATCTGCGCTTTTAACTCCCGCA
>QWCV01002181.1_pt1 | contig 16583 bp, 9 predicted proteins | sample 1972621 | NCBI WGS metagenome assembly QWCV01 (sample SAMN09866699, study PRJNA288562) | Human gut metagenome isolate pre2_stool, whole genome shotgun sequencing... | isolation source: gut | host: Homo sapiens | place: USA: California
GCAAAAGAAAATTAAAAATGCAAGAATTTTTATATAGAAAATTAAGAAGTTAGAAAATAAATTGGGACTTGAGGCCAAATCTCATGAGAAGTTCAGATACTCCTGTAAATACCGAAGAGTTCCGAAAAGGAAGCGCTGATATCGTGGCTGTCACAGGCCATGTCACACTTCCGGACTCTATTCTCATCCCTCGCGGCAGAATGATCTTTGTACCGGTTGCCGCTCCTTCCTTCATTGAAAAATACGGCCTTTTGGATCATCCAGACCGTTTAGCCGAAGTCCCGGTCGGACACACATTTGGCGGAGACAAGTTTTCGCATACGCCATTTGACAGCGTATGCAAGCAAGGAAAGCGCTGTCACCTTCATTTGCGCCAACAAATTGAGTGGTCCTCTCCAAATTTGTTGTTTGAGTCCGTATTGGCCGGAGAATGCGCATCTCCTGGAATGCCGCTCTTTTATTGCATAGACGCACTGCGAGCCGAAAAACTTGTCCCGATTCTTAACGGCTGGCACAGAGCTTCTCAGTTCAATTATCTCGCATGCCATTCATCACGTTGGAATGTTTCCTACATACGAACCTTCATGAATTGGTTTGCCGAAAGATTTGCTGAGAAAGAAGCCCATTATGAAAAAGAATTTGCAAAACTCTTCGGAGAGGAGCTTTTACACGAGTTGATGACTTCCTGAAAGTCATCGGTTTGAGCAGCTTCTGATGACCAGAATATTAAATAGAACCCGAGGCTTATCGTCGCTGAAGAGCTCGAGTATCTGCAAATCCCTGCCAGGGATTTTGCTAGACAGAGCAATGTCGATCCAAACTCGCTTTTAAAAATTCTGAGAGGCCAAGCGTCCATAACTCTTGACATTGCTGAGCGTTTGGTGAAGGCTTTAACTGGCCCTGATGCGGTCAGGCAATGGTAGCTGCCGGGTTCAACAAATCGCGCTCTGCCTCTTCTTCTCCTTACAGTAGGAGCAGCCTTTCCGGTTTGTCACTGGGATATGCGTACCCGTTTACCAAAAGAACAAACATTTATTTTTTAGTTAATGCTGCGTACGCGACACAAAAGAATGATGGCCCTAAAAAGTCAAGAGCATTCGTTACCGAGGAAGCTATCGGTCTGACACACTTTTTTTGATCATCGCTTCGTCCCCGCCTCGTCGCCAATTCACGTCTAACTTGATCATTTGAGAGAAGAAACTATCGCAGGCTGCGAAACTCAATGGCATTTGTTATGCAGATACAGAGGACTTCTCCGCGGGCGAGCCCTGAGATGGATAGCGGTCGTTCCGGTCGGAAAGGTCCAGGTGATAGAACTGCCGTGTGAGGCTTCTTAGAGGTGATACTACCCGTTATGCAAGATCTGAACTACTCACCACCGGCGTTCGTCGCGCTCGTAATCCACCTTTAGGCATTTTTGCTGAAGCGGCCGGGCTCCTCTTCGTTTACATGAAGAGGAGGAAGTCAATGACGGGCCGGCTAAAGTTTTCTATCCATTCTCATCCTCAAAATTCATACCTCAAGCCGATATCGGCCCGGAACTCTTGGTTGAGCTTACCTCCAAAAGAGCGCTTGATCTGTGCAAAACCTGATGTGTTCTTAGACAAATGCATCGTCCCTCCAATGCCAACATCTAACCAACTGTCTTTTAGGTTAACTGTGCTTCTGTTATTGGCAGTTCCCCCGATCATGTGATAGTCGGCACGATACCGAGCAGTAAACTCTCTCAGACCGTCCACCTTGACAAAAGCGCTGCCAAGACTTCCTTTGTATCCGCCGGAAAGCCCAACTCGTCCTATCACGCTATTAATGGCTTTTGTTCTAACACCGACAGCGGTGTCCGTATCAAAGCTATTTCCCTTAATCCGACCGTACAAAATTTGGAACTGCGGCTCAACAAACCAATTTTCTTCCTTTCCGAAACAAATACGTTTCCCGGCTTCTGCGCCCAGCTGAATCGCATAGTTGTTAAAGCGACCTCTGGAAATGTAGTCATAATTATCGGAAACGGCAGTGAACTTATTGTGCATCCGGCTCAATTTAAACACTAAATCGACATACATATCGTTGTTCCAAAGGAACGTTCCGTAACCGCTTAAACTGGCCATATTATTTTTCTCAGAACCGCCGTTAGATAAGTCCGCGTTTCCTCGAAGAACAGTTAACCCGGCTCCCGCCAGCCACTTTCCGTTTTCTGTATGCGTTACTGTTTTATCTAAGCCCAATTGAATGCCTCCAAAATCGTTTCGGAAATAAACTCCATTTTTATCGTACTTATTCCTTCCGCCGATTACTCGGACCCATGGACCTTCTGCACTTTCATCATCCCTTATTTCTCCGAGTCGCTGATAAAGCGTCTCGTTATCTTGGCGCCAAATGAAGTATTGAGTCAGTCCGACTCCGTCAATACTTGTCATTGTTGAGGTCTTGTCATTAATAATTTGCGGCTCATCGGTCCCGTGCGAATCTCCTCCTTCGATACTTCCGACGATCTCTCCTTCGTATTGATAGCGGGAAGCTGCATCTCCGCTGTTTGCTTCGCTTTCAAATCCGATTTCCTTGACTTCGTCGGGGTTTCCGACCGAACCAATCGGTTTTAATGCATATGCCGCCCTATATTTATTGATCAAGCCCTCATTAATAGCCACTGTTCCGTGTTTGACCTCTCCATTAAGTTGGCTCGTCTCCAAATTTTCAGCACCTGTATCTACAAAAACTCGACGTGCTGCTGAGCGGAGAACTTTTTCTGCACCCTTGATTGATAATTTATCTGGATCTTCCCCCATAACGGCAAGATTAATTCGAGATAGCGACCCGTCCTCTTGTTTCTCCACTTGTTTCAAAAAGACTCCGCCGGAAGTTACGTTGTTTCCCTCTCTAGAAAAAACAAACAGTGCATTCCCCCGGAATCTGCCCTGGTTATAAAGACCGCTGTGATCACCAAAACGGATGCGGTATGGAGTTGCCTTTATTCCAACCGAAAGAAGAGAATTTTCAGGATTTCCCTTCCCCATCAACGACCGTCCGATGAAAATATTTACACCCGGGTTCAAGGTAAGCTCACCACTGTTTGACGGTGAATTTTCTAACTTGAGAACCCCAAGATTTGTATTCGTTCCGGCCGCGTATAAGGATCCCGACTCAATGGTAAATTTTCCTTTTAACACGGTAACCGCATTAGAAGCGTCATCATAATCGGGTTTCACAGAGCTAACATGAACAGCTGCGCCTCCTGCATATGTACCATTCTGCGTTTTGGAGCCCACTCTAATCCTCGCCCCATCTTCATTAAGAGACTCAATAACTTGAAGTCCGCCTCGGTTTGCAATGCCTACGGTTCGCCGACTAAAGCCTTCCTGTCCCTCAACGCTTTGTTGAGGTAAGTCTGTAGTGGCCTGAATCAAGTATTGAATCCCGATGTATTGATTAGGCTCTCCGTCCTCTCTGATTTGATTCCAATTCAGTACCCCGAAGACAGGCCATGAATTCCTTATCTCCGTTCCCCCATTTCCGGGATCATTGATCTTTTCTGCTTTTTGCTGCAAGGAATCTACAATCACGCTGCCAATCGATTTTATGATTTGTCGGCCGTTAAAAAATTCATTTGTTCGATTATGCGGACCTGACAAATCATCGATTCCACTTAAGATACCAATTGGATTCGCGTACAGGACGCCTATGGACTCAATATATTGAATCCCCTTGCCGCGCTCAACAACGCCAAAAGTAAAGTTTTGTTCCGGCGACCCTATTGAATCAATTCTTGAAAAAATTTCCTGATGGCCTTCTGTTTGCCCGGCGCTGTAATTAGCAATCGCGCTTCCTCGATTGTTGTAATAACTCATGGAGTCATATGAATGACCGCTGCTGATGGCAATGGAAGAAATCTTATCGTCCTTTTTACCGATAATTTGGGTCCCGCTCCAATTCGTAATGACTGCACCGTCATAATAGACTGAATTGGAGAAATTACCATTCAAGTCAAGTTGATAGGCATTTCCAACATTTGCTAACAACATACCGAAAGAACCGGATATTTTTTGAGGAGATTCCCCAAAACTATTTCCGTGTTCAAAAACCGTTCCATTTGCAGCGATGAGATTCTCACCAGGCTGGGAAGCATGATAAGACCCCGCAATTGGCTCCGAGAGTTCTTTCGCACCCAAATGACTCCAAAAGCTGCAGCCGAGAGCTGAGGCTATTGCCAAGCATAAATATTGGTTTAATTTTTTCCTTTTCAGATCAAACATGAATGTACAACCCATCGTAATATTAGTGTAAGTAACTCAAAACAAGTTATATAAAATTGCAGATAGTTAAATTAATAAGTTAAAACGGGTGGTATTAATTAACCAAAATAGGAAATCAAGGGATTAATCCGAAAATTATTTAGTAACGTCTTCATGGATATACAAAGGGATAGTTACCTAACGATATAAGGGGAAATTGATATTTGAAACTAAAAGTTGCTTTTTTGGACAACAGAATCCCCGCCGGTTAAATGGACTGTAAAACCACAGGACTGCACGTCTTCAACCAATTTCGGTACTTTCCCTCCTTAAAAATCTCGATTCGGGCCGTGATAGGCCTTTCCTCTCTTCCGGAAATCAATAATGGCAATAGAAACAATCGGAGGATGCATGAGCTCGATCACAGACGTCTATAGTCCAAGGACGACATTTCGTTGTACACGCCTTCGCGGCGCTAAGGTCGGGAGTTCCGTCTGCCAATTTTGTGCAGTCGGATGTTCTCAATTGGGCTTTTTTAAAGACGGAAAATTAATCGATGTTGAGGGAGATCCTAGAAGTGCCGTTAACGAAGGCAGACTTTGCCCCAAGGGCTCTTCTACGTATGCTCTGAATGAGAACCCTTATAGAAAGGTCAAACCGATGTACCGCGCACCGGGTTCTGATCATTGGGAAGAGGTCTCTTTGGACTGGATGCTGGATACGGTGGCAAAACGTATTTGGGACACTAGGAATAAAGGATTTGTAGAAAAAGATCCGACAACCGGCATTACGGTCAATAACTGCGCCAATATCGGCTTTATCGGCGGTTCGGCGAACGACAATGAAGAATGCTATCTTTTCAGAAAACTCTTCACCGGCGGCCTCGGTATTCTGCCGGTTGAGAACTCTGCTCGTTACTGTCACTCGACGACCGTTGCTGCCTTAAGCCCAACCTTCGGTTTCGGTGCCTGCACCAACCCGCCTCGTGATCTTCTCAACAGCGACTGCATCCTAATCATGGGCTCGAATATGGCCGAAGCCCACCCTTGCGCCTTCTATTGGCCCATGCAGGCCAAAAAGAAGGGTGCGGTAACCATTCATGTGGACCCTCGCTACACCCGTACGAGCGCGGCTTGCGATCACCATGTGCATATTCGCCCGGAAACCGATATTGCTTTCCTTTCCGCGATCATTCGCTATATTCTGGAAAAGGACTTATGGTTCAAGGAATATGTGCTTGCTTATACCAATGCCTCAACCATTATTAATCCGAAATTTAATTTTGATCAAAACACGGGCTTATTTAACGGTTGGGATCCGACTACCCGTTCTTACAGCAAAGAACCTAATTCTTGGGACTATGAGTACGAAATAAATCCTGACGGTTCCCGTGGAGCGCCAAAAACAGATCCGACTCTTCAGGATCCTCACTGCGTATTTCAGCTGCTCAAAAAACAGGTGGAAAAGTACACCCCGGAAGCTTCGGCCAATATTTGCGGCTGCCGCCCCTGCGACATTATTAAAGTCGCCGAACTTTTGGCTCGCAATTCCGGGCCCGACAGAACCTCGGCGTTCTGTTACGCTACCGGCTTTACACAGCACTCGGCCGGTTCTCAGATCATCAGAACCTGTGCAATTCTTCAAACACTGCTCGGAAACATCGGAAGACCGGGCGGAGGCATCCTCGCTCTTCGCGGCCACTCCAATGTCCAGGGTGCAACGGATATCCCGACATTGTTTGCCGATCTTCCGAACTACATCCCGCTGCCAAAGGTTGCAGAGGGGAACGCCACGCTCAAAGACTATCTCGCCAACGGCCATGGATTCAGCGGTGCGAGAAACAAGTCAGATGGTATGTGGAAACTCGAAACTGAACGCGGTTCATGGGCTTCTCTTCCAAACTACATGGTTAGCCTCCTAAAAGCCTGGTACGGCGACTATGCTGTAAAAGAAAACGAATACGGATATCAGTGGCTTCCGAAACTCGGCGGCAATGAGTCTTTAACCGTCACGATTGAACGGGCAAAGAAAGGCGAAGTCGACGGCCTGTTGGTTTTTGGTCAAAACATTGCCGTTACGAACCCCAATACCGGTTGGGGGCGCGCCGCGATTCGCAACCTTAAGTGGCTGGTTGTCTGTGATTTATTCGAAAACGAAACCGCTTCTGTCTGGTATGCGGACCCGAATGGTCCTAAACCCTCAGAAGTTCAAACCGAAGTGTTTTACCTCCCGACAAATTCCTGCTTAGAAAAGGACGGCTCTGTCAATAATACAGAACGCTTGATGCAGTGGCATGACCGTATTAAAGCCGCACCCGGAGAATGCCGATCAGATGCCTGGTGGACTTATCAGCTTGGTAAGAGACTCAAAGCTTTGGCTGAAAGCTCCGGTCTTCCAAGAGATGAAGGTTTACGCAGTCTCACGTGGTCTTATGATGTGCCGCAGGGTAAGCAAAATGAAATGGGACTTCCTCCGATCGAGGGAGACTGTGACTTGGATGCCGTCGCTTTTGAAATGAACGGCTTTGATACGGCTACCGGGCGACCTGTTCAAGGTTCCTCTGAACTTAAGAGTGACGGGACAACTGCTTGCGGCTGCCGCCTGCTTGCCGGTTTCATCAACGAAGCGGGAGAAAACCTCACCAAACGGCGCGACGGCGGAACGGTCGATCATGAAATCGATCTGACTTATCGTTTTGCTTGGCCTACCAACTCCCGCATTCTCTATAACCGGTGCTCTGCCGCACCGGACGGTCATCCGTGGTCAGAGAGAAAGAAGCTCGTCTGGTGGGATGAGCACGAACAGAAGTGGGTCGGATATGACAAACCGCAGTTCGACGCAACTAAACCGCCTAGCTACCGGCCCGCTCCCGATGCCAGAGGCGGCGCTGCTCTGGACGGCACCGCTGCATTCGGCGCCCACTCGGACGGCAAAGCCTGGCTCTTCGTTCCCTATGGAATTAAAGAAGGACCCTTCCCTGTCTTCTATGAGTCCGTTGAATCGCCATATACCAATACTCTTTGGAGCACGAGCCGCGTTCCGGATGTCACAATCATCGACGATCCGATGAATCCGGTAACCGAGCCCGGAGATCCGGCCTACCCGACAGTGATGACGACTTACCATATGGTCGAACACTGGATGTCAGGCTCCATGACGAGAACCATTCCCTGGCTAGTAGGCCTGCAGCCGAGATCTTTCATCGAAATATCACCGGAATTAGCTGAAAGCATAGGAGTCACGACAGGAAACTATGTTTCCGTCAAGAGTCCGAGAAATGAAATTCAAGTGAGAGCTCTTGTCACACCGCGTTTGAGAATCGGCGTTATCGAAGGGCGCCAGGCGAGCATCGCCGGCCGCTTTGTCTGCTCGGGTTATAAAGGTATCGTCTGCGATCCGATTACTAACGACTTAAGCCCTGCGGATATGGCCGGTGACGGGCTAATCCCGAGCTCAAAGAGCTTCGTGGTGAAGATTGATACGCCGGATATGAGCAAAATTGAAAAATTCAATGAATTCCCTGTTGAATACCCGAAAGGAATGTCGGAGCCGATTCCTGAGACACCATGGGCCGCACAACCGGAAGAGAGGAACTAAATATGAAATCCATCAATTCCAAAAACATCTTTGACGTCGTCAAAGAGAAATATGCGCCCGATCAGCCGAAGAAGAATCACAAGATTGATCCGATTTACAGCCTGTTTGATCGAAATGGTCCGCTCCCGAAGTGTCAGGAATTGGCTTTTTTTACTGATACTTCCATCTGTACCGGATGCAAATCCTGCGAAGTAGCTTGCAAGCAGTGGAATCAGTTGGAGTCGGATCCTTATCATTGGTCCGGAGATAGTTACGATAACACCGGCGACCTTTCCGCAAATAATTGGCGCCACGTAAAGTTCATAGAACGATTCTCTGAAAAGAATGCAGTTGATCGTCCGGCTCCGGCTACGATTGATGCTCTTCTTAAAGAACCTAAGGCCGGGAAATGGCTGTTCATGAGCGACCAATGCAAACACTGCCGAACCTCTCCCTGCCATGAGGCTTGCCCAACCGGTGCAATTGTGCGCAACGAATTCGGAGGAGTGTATTATCAGACAGATATCTGCATGGGCTGTGGAATGTGCGTCGCAGCATGTCCCTTTGGAGTTCCTGAAATCAGTCCTAAGTCAGGGCACTCCATGAAGTGCGCGGAGTGTTATGACCGCTTAAAAGACGGTTTGCGCCCCGCGTGTCAGGAGGCTTGTACTACAGGAGCAATTCAATTCGGACCGAGAGAGCTGATGGTCCGAGAAGCGCGCGACCGAGTGAACTATCTGATCACCCATGGGCATCCGGAAGCTCAGCTCTATGGTGTCGATCCGTTTGAAAACTACGACAGCTTGAATTCCTTCTACCTCTTAATGGACAAGCCCGAAGTTTACGGCTTACCCTCCGATCCGGTCACGCCGACAAAATACATGCCAGGCGATTATCTGAGAGGAGCTGCAACGCTCATTCTTTGCGCTGCAGCTATCGCGGCCTGTTTAGTCTGAGGAGGAAAAGATGAACATGACCAACATGAATAATCCTAAACCTTGGGCTGAAGGGCATCCCTCCCTTTATCAAGGACACGATATTACGCATCGCCCCGACTGGGGAAACATTATTGTTTGGGATGCTTTCTTTAATAATCTGACTGCTGGCTTCATGGTGTTAACCGGTATCGCCTGGTTTGCCGGTCCTCCTCTTTTTGCCGCAATTTTGCCTTTTGCATTAACACTTGCGCTGCTCATCGTGCTGGTAGACCTCGCGTTGTTAGTCTTTGACCTCGGAGATCCTCCCCGCTTTATCCATGCAATGCGCATACTGCATTTCACTTCGCCGCTTTCGGTCGGTGTTTGGGGACTCGCTTGTTATGCAACTTGCTTAGGCTGTGCAGTAGCCGTTTACTGGCTGTCTGTTTTTTCAGTTGCGACGAACGACTTTTTAGGACCTTACATCGGCTGGCTGGATATTTTGATGCGGCTCTTTACCGTACTGGCTTTCATCGGCGCAGTGGTTGTCATTTGCTATAAAGGCGTTGCATTTAGTTGCACATCACAACCTGGTGTTAAAAAAGCTCGCTGGCTGACTTCCTTTATGGTCTCGGATGCACTTCTGATGGGCTGCGGTCTTTACGCCATTCTTGCCGGCTGCTTGGGATTTTGGGATGCATGTGCCTACTTGTTGATGCCTTTCCTCATTCTCGAAGTCGCTAGAACCGTTGCTTTCAGCCTGCTTTGGATGGAAACTTCAGAAAGAGCTCGGCGAGTTTATTCCGGAGAAAACACTCTTCTGCGTATTTGGGTATACCTCATCGGAGGTCTGCTTGCCGCTGTTTTAGCTTTCTTTGGTGTGTACGGGATATGCGCCGCCGGGGCTTTAGTGCTGCTGACCGGCGTGTTTGAACGCTATTGGCTCATCGGTATCACAAAGAAGATTTAAGAAGAAGAAACCGGGTCGGAGTTAAGACCTCGGTTTCCTCCTCTTGTCTTCGAGTGAATAAATGCTGCAGCAGAAGGCTTCCTGAAGTATGTAGCCGTTTTGCCCGCGGCTGCACCCCAAGAATCGTATTTATATTATCCGGTTAAGTGTTTGATATGTGGCGATTGATTTTCCCGATTTTTGGCGCGATTTTATTCGGGGCTCACTTGTACTTTTGGGGAAATTACCTCCTTTTGCCTATCCCCGTAATCTTATTGATTTTGTTGTTTATTCCTTTCCGGCCCGTTTGCTGGATTTGGGAGATCTGTTTAATTTGTTTCGGCATTGAATGGCTAATTTCCGCTTACCAGCTTTATTTGCGCCGCATTTCAGCGGGAATGCCTTTTGTTTTAGGAACATCCATCCTCGTAGCCTGTGGGATTTTAACCATCGTCACTGCCACTGTCTTTTTCAGCAGACAGATCAAAAATCGTTATCCGCTGCATGTTTGAATCCTAACTTCAAATGACAACGACGGCATATTTACACAAAATACGCCGTCGATAAAATAAAAAATCAAAAATTTTTAAAACACGCCTTCTGAACGCATTTTTGTCAGTTCATTTGCGACATAGGCCATCTCCTGCGGCGTACCTAAGGAAATGCGGCACCAATTCATTGCAGGCGGGAACGGTCTGCCGACGATGATGTTTCGAGTAGCCATCTTCTTCTGGAATGCACGAATCGGTTCGTTTAACTCAAAGAACATGAAGTTCGTGCTCGAAGGGAGGTATTTAACCCCGAGCTTATCTAAACAAGAAGCTAAAATCTTTCGGCTCTCTAAGTTCGAAGCTCTGGAATAAGCCTGGAACGGTTCATCATCTAAGGAAACCAAAGCAGCAGTAACACCCGGATAGTTCAATTTTTCACCGGCTACCTGATCTTTCATCATCTTGATAATGCTCGGAGCGCCGACCGCAAAACCAACCCGCATCCCGGCCATAGCATATAGCTTCGAGAATGTCTTTAAGAGAACTACGTTGTCCAGCCCGTCCTGAATTAAACCTGCCATCGATTTGAATTTCGGATCGCTGACATACTCCGCATAGGCCTCATCCGCGATGAACAGGGTATTGTCCGGTTTACTCTTGACCCAAGGTTCGATTTCAGAGGCAGGTGTAACAGTCGACGTCGGGTTGTTGGGGTTGACGAAATAAACAATGGAGAAGCCGTCGAAACCGTCCACTGCCTTCTTGAGCCCTGCGACATCGACCTTCCAATCCGCGAGCATCGGAACTTTTACAACAGGAACGTTATAGAGGTTCGCAAAGTGCTCACCGTCGCCGTAAGTCAGTTCCGGAATAACCAACTGGACTTTGGGAAGACGGGAATATGCGCCCATTAGAGCTCTGATCCCTTCAGAAGAACCGTCCGTCAAAAGAAGGAAATTCTTTGGAACTTTATACATATCGCAAAGCTTACCGTGGAGCTGTGTAATCTCTGCTTTAGCGTAACGGTTTCCTTTTGCGACGGCGTCGCGTGCAGCGGCCTGTGCACTAGGACTCATACCCAGGGCGTTTTCATTAAAGTTAATGCGAATTGGATTATCTGCTGTCGGAGCGATGAAAGAAACATTCGCCGGTGCCTGTGCAAAAGCTTTGACAGGAAGGGCGGCACTGACTGCAGCACCTAATAGGCCGAAATTAAGGAAAGTCCGTCTTCTTAAAGCGAGAGAGTTTGACATTTTGGTTCTCCTGTTTGTGTTCGAATGCACTTGAACTACACGCATATTCCGTGCCAACTTTTTTGAGGTGTGATTAGCGCTTTAAAGGGAAACAAACAGAAAAACGGCAGAAAAATCCCCGCTTTGTGCACAACTAAGTAGCAGCGAGCACAAAAGCGGGGCAATTTTTAATTGAAATATCGGAATATTTCGATAACTTTCTATTAGTGGAGCAACAGCATCACAATAAAGAAGACCGACAACAGGTACATCTCGATGCGAATCTTCTTAAACTTGCCGGAGATCAAGTTAATCAGCACATAACTCAGAAGTCCAAAGACGATGCCGTTTGCAATGCTGTACGTAAGCGGAATCGTGATGATGCAGATAAATGCCGGAATGGCTTCCGCATAATCATCCAGGTCAATTTCCTTAATGCAGGAGATCATTAAGAAACCGACCAATATCAAGACCGGGGCAGTGGCCTGTGCCGGAATCGATAAGAAGAGCGGTGCAAAGAAAAGAGACAGAAAGAAGCAAACCGCAATCACAAAAGCCGTTAATCCGGACTTTCCTCCGACGGAAACTCCTGCTGCGCTTTCAACGTAAGTGGAAATCGCGCTCGTTCCCATGCAGGCTCCGATGGTTGTACCTACAGCATCTGCAAAGAAGGACTCCTTCATTCTCGGCATCTTGCCGTCTTTAACGAATCCGCCCTTGTATAGGAGGCTGACCAGAGTTCCTAAAGTATCAAACAAGTCCATGAATAAGAAGGAGAAGACAACCATCACCATATCCACGGTGAAAATGTTGTGCCATTCGAACTTCATGAAAATCGGTTCAACAGAAGGCGGAGTAGAGACAAAGCCGTCTAAATGGGTCAGGCCGAATGGTATGCCGCAAATCGTTGTAATTGCGATACCGATTAATAAGGCACCGGGAATATTTTTAACCAGAAGGACGGCGGTTGAAATTAAACCGACGATAACCAGCAAAACGCTCGGCTGGAAAATTTGACCGAGAGCCACCAGTGTTGCATCGTTTTTAACCGAAATTCCCGCGTTTTGGAGACCGATAAAAGCGATAAAAAGACCGATACCTACACCGATCGCCTTTTGAATACTCGGCGGCAAGGAATAAACGATCTTTTCTCGGACATTGGTCACAGTAAGGAGAATAAATATCAGACCTTCCAAGAGCACTGCGGTCAGCGCAAACTGCCAGGTATGCCCCATCGAAAGACAAACGGTATAGGCAAAGAAGGCATTGATACCCATACCCGGTGCAAGTCCGAAGGGCATCTTGGCATAGAGCGCCATGATAAGCGTCGCAATGCCGGAGGTAATCGCCGTGGTAGCAAAAAGCGCTCCTTTATCCATTCCCGTAATGCCAAGAATGGCTGGGTTTACAGCCAGAATATAGGCCATTGTGAGGAAAGTGGAGACGCCTGCGATGATTTCAGTTCTGATCGTCGTCGTTGCAGGATCAAATCCGAAGTATTTTGGGAGAAGCTGGTTCATTTCAACAAACGGTGTTTGAAGAGCAGGAAAATTAAACAAAACTTGAGAATTAAAACCGTTGTTCTCAAAGTTTTTGGCGAAAGATCCGGATTGTAGAAGAAAATTTTCCTGATTCTTTCCCCGCGCGCCCAGCTCAAGAACAAAATGGTTAACAAAGATGGAAGAGCTGAACCTCTAGCCTAGGGGAGCGATCGTGGACATCGGATTCCGGGACTGATCGAGGCAAGTCCGGTTGTAAGACTTTTGAAGCAGCCTTAATGAATTAACAGCCCTATCAAAATTCAACACGCGCTTAAGTAGAAGCAGCAAAAAGCTCTCTAGCAATAAGGCCCATAATCATTCCGTAATGTTCCTAAGGAAAAGAATGCTTCTAGAATGCGAGCTATGGCTACGAAGGATAAAAGAACAGAGCAGCTGTTTTCTCTTATCAGAAACGGCGCGCAATTAAATGTTTGGGACCAAATCGAACTCGTTTGGCGCTTGAGCCTGCCTGCGATTTTTGCTCAGATTTCTTTCGTGATGGTCCAATACATCGACGCGGCAATGGTCGGTCACCTTGGCGCAAACCCTGCGGCCTCGATCGGCTTGGTCTCTTCCTCCCTCTGGCTCGTATGGGGACTTATCACATCCGTTACAGCAGGCTTTACGGTTCAAGTCGCACAAAGAATCGGCGCAAAACAATTCGATGAGGCACGATCTGTACTCCGGCAGTCATTGTTTGTCGGCGGTCTTATCAGCATAGCAATTGCTATTGTCGGCGTTGCTCTTGCCCCCTATGTTCCGACATGGCTCGGAGGCGCCCCCGAGCTTTATGCAGATGCTAGAACTTATTTCGCCATATTTTGTCTCGGCACCCCTGCCGCCTTTTTAGGCTTTGTTGCTTCAAGCATGCTGAGAAGCACGGGAAATGTGAAACTTCCGAGCATGATTAATATCGGGATGTGCTTCTTGGACGCCATATTTAACTTGCTGCTTATCTTCCCGACTGCCACTTACAAGATTCTGGGGCTTAGCATTACGGTTCCCGGAGCCGATCTTGGTGTTGCCGGTGCTGCTTTAGGAACCATCCTGGCGGAGTCGGTCAGCACATTTTTGCTTCTTTGGTTCTTGGTTGTAAAGTCCGACAAAATTGCCCTCGTCGGCCACCCCGGCTCTTTCCTTCCTGAGATTTTCTGCATGAGACGAGTCGCCAGAATCGGCTCTCCGATCGCCTTAGAAAGAATGGCCATGAGCAGCGCCCAAATCGTCACGACGATGATTGTGGCGCCGTTAGGACCTTTATCTTTGGCGGCTCATTCTTTTGCCATAACTGCTGAGAGTTTATGCTATATGCCAGGTTACGGGGTTGCTGATGCCGCTTCCACCATCGTAGGCCAAAGCATCGGAGCAAAACGGCCGGACATGGCAAGAAGATTTTCCAAGATCAACGTCATCATGGTCATGGTCATCATGTCGGCTATGGGCGTAGTGATGTATTTGACAGCTCCTTGGATGATTGGGTTTATGACAACTAATCAATCCATTATCGAATTAGGATCCAGTGCTCTGCGAATTGAGGCGTTCGCAGAGCCGATGTTTGCTGCCGCTATTGTTAGCTGCAGTATTTTTGTGAGTGCCGGATTCACTTTGTTCCCAAGTCTTATGAATTTAGGGAGCATGTGGCTCATTCGTATTCCCTTGGCTTACTACCTGGCATCCCGAATGGGATTGGATGGTGTCTGGGTTGCGATGGCCTTTGAATTGTGCTTCAGAGGTGCGATCTTCTTATTTGCCCTTTCAAGGTTTGATTTTTCGAAGCGTCGGGGTATTGAAGATTAACAACCTTGTCAATAGGCAGAATGCCGGCGTTAAGCCGGCATTCTTTAAATCGGAGCGAGATCGATTTCAGTTTCGACTATCAATCTCTCAATGTAACAAGCACGTTCCGATTAAGGACCTTAAAACCGTCTTTATCTGCAATGAGACCTCGAACATCGTCAAGAGACGCAGGGAGAGCAAAGGCCTTTACAATCATCTCGTTCTTCGGATCAATCTCAAAGATGCAGTTGAAGTTTTTACTTACCGCAAACAGTTTTCCTTCATACATCGACAAGCCCGTGACGTAAAGTTCACCCAAACTTCGTCCTTCTTTCAGTAGATTAGTTTTAGGGGTAAATTCGCCCGATGTCACCATGTCTTGCATGAGCTGTTTACTAAGCACAAATGTTTTGTGGTCACGGTTATTCGGAACGGTTGCCATATAGTTATATTCTCCTTCGGAAGCAGCGCTCATGACATGATGAAACTTAGAGCGAACAGTGTCCACACGGCCGCGTCCCAGAGCCAAGAAATGATCTTCTCCGTTATCAGGAAGCTGTACAAACCTGTACATCACTTCTCCGTTCGCTCTTCGATGAAGCTGAACGGGGAGATTCGCTCACAACACGCGCTTCATCTGAAGTCCTGTCGGTAACGGTTTCGTTCAATAATTTCCAACCGACGTGCCGACCGTCCAGTACTGCTTTCACCCGAGACGGAGACATACCTTTACGGATCTCCTTATCTCCTAAACGGCCGAGTATGTTTAACGCAGCAACCAAGTCAGCATGTTCGTGGTATCCGCAAGACGAGCACTTAAAGACATCCCCTCGTCGGTTCTTTTTGTCCGTGCAGTGACACCGGGGGCATTCTCTCGAACTGTGAGCAGGGTTTACTTCGTTTACTTCTATTCCATGTTTCTTTGCTTTATATCTGATCCTCTCCTGAAGGTATCCTCGCATCCAGCCGCTCAGCCGTCTATTCCACTTTTTGCCAAAGTGAGCCTTCATCCGAGCACTTAAATCTTCAACGACTATCGCCCTGATCGGGTTTATCTTCCGAGTGAAAAGAAGATTTAGCTCTCTGTTAACGAGGGTCTTAATGATTCCAATATCCTGGATATATCTAGCCCGCTGCTTCTTTCTGCCGAGGTTATGTTTTCTAATCCGCTCTGCCTTAGCGAGATTGTTCTTGCCTGACTTTTTCAGAAGGCTGCGAAAGAGCGCGTGCATTCGGTTTCGGCCTTCACTGTTCTTTCCTCTTTTATCAGCTATCGCAGAAAAATACTTTCCCAGATCCGTCCCAAGAAGTTCCTGTTCACTCGTTGCCATCATCTCGGTATACCCGAGATCAATTCCAACGACTTTGCCGGTCTTTCTTCTCTCTTCACACTGCTGAGGTACGTACACTCTTAATGAGTAAGTGCCGGCAGTATCACGTATCAGCTGGAGCGTTCCGCGGATTTTGCTTTTACCTTTAAGCCGAAGAGAAATCCTTTTACCGGGCTGCAATGACATAAGCTCAAGGAGTTGAGCATCTTCTGCTGATCTGACCGTATAGCAGCTTGAATCAAAGTCAATTCGGTTGTGAAAAGTTTTCGTTCTCGGATAGCAGACGCTGTTTCTTCGAACTCTATTGACTGTCCGCCTGACAATCCCGGCGATGCACCGGAGCGTCTTCAAAGAAAGAGGTCGTTCATAGCTGAGGCAATAGTTCCGATCAAAAGAAACTTCCGGATTCGGGACCGGAATTCTTCCGTCTAGCAATTCAAAGAATTGGCGGTTTATGCCGCAAAGAAGCCAGTACGCGTAGTGACGATCCTGATCGTGAAAACGCTTTAACGTATCTGCAAGTTCCTTCTTTGATTCTGCA
>QWCV01003630.1_pt1 | contig 16547 bp, 13 predicted proteins | sample 1972621 | NCBI WGS metagenome assembly QWCV01 (sample SAMN09866699, study PRJNA288562) | Human gut metagenome isolate pre2_stool, whole genome shotgun sequencing... | isolation source: gut | host: Homo sapiens | place: USA: California
GCTCACCTTTGCAGCATCCAGTATTATCTGCGCTTTTGGCTTAGCAGCTGCCGCACCTCGCTCGCCGTATCGGCACTTAGAATTATGCGGTATTGCCCAAGACTCTTTAACGCAAAATCCGGCTGTGTTTGTAGAAATAGACTAAATTTTCGACTTTTCAGATACACCCTAATTAAAATTAACGCTTTTTTCACCTTTTGACGTTGAACACGGTGTATAATAATCTAATACATTGTATAATGCAACGATAAGTCTCAAAAGTAAAAGGAGGACAAACCATGGGTGAGTATGCGGCAATCGAAAAAGAAGCCAAGCTGTTTACAGAACTGTGTGTGCATAACGATGCCATTGATCCGAACCTGTTTGATGAGTTCGGTGTAAAGCGCGGCCTGCGCGATAAGGACGGCAACGGTGTGCTGGCCGGGATTACCAATATTTCCCGCATTGATGCGTTTGAAATGCGTGACGGCGTTAAAACCCCCTGCGATGGCAAGCTGTGGTACCGCGGGTATAACGTGTATGACCTGATCCGTGGTTTGCGCGGCAAGCGCTATGGCTTTGAGGAAGTTGCCTACCTGCTGCTGCTTGGCGATCTGCCCAATGAACAGCAGCTGCATGAATTTACCGACTGCCTGACCAAATGCCGTGCCCTGCCCAGCAACTTTGTGCGGGACGTTATCATGAAAGCCCCCAGCAAGGATCTGATGAACAGCCTGACCCGCAGCGTGCTGACCCTGGCTTCTTATGATGATTCGGTGGGGGATAACAGCCTGCAGACCCAGATGGAGCAGTGCATCAAGCTGATCAGCGTCTTCCCCATGCTGGCGGTGTATGGCTACCATGCCTATAATTACTACCTGAATGACGGCAGCATGTACATCCACCGCCCGCGGCCGGAGCTTTCGGCGGCAGAAAACCTGCTGCAGATGCTGCGCCCCGACCAGCAGTATACCCCGCTGGAAGCCCATGTTCTGGATATTGCTCTTCTGCTGCACATGGAGCACGGCGGCGGCAATAACTCCACTTTCACCACCCGCGTGGTCACTTCTTCGGGGGCGGATACCTACTCGGTCATTGCAGCGGCGCTTTCCAGCCTGAAGGGCCCCAAGCACGGCGGCGCGAACATCAAGGTCATGGAGATGATGGACGATATCCGCGCCCATGTTTCCGATGTGACCGATGAGGACGAAATGCGCGCCTACATCGGCAAAATTGTAGATAAAGAGGCCTTTGACCATAAGGGCCTTGTGTACGGCATGGGCCATGCGGTCTACTCTCTGTCGGACCCGCGCGCGGTGGTGTTCAAAAGCTTTGTGCAGCAGCTGGCCATGGCCAAGGGCCGCAAGGCGGACTTTGACTTTTACAACACAGTGGAGCGCCTGGCCCCGCAGGTGATTGCCGAAAAGCGCCATATCTATAAGGGCGTTTCCACTAACGTGGACTTCTATTCCGGCTTTGTCTACAACATGCTGGGCATCCCCGTGGAACTGTATACCCCCATGTTCGCTGTGGCTCGTGTGGTCGGTTGGAGCGCCCACCGCATGGAAGAGCTGGTCAATGTGGATAAAATCATTCGCCCCGCGTACAAAAGTGTTATGGCAACCAGAGATTACCTGCCGATGGAAAACCGCGGCTGATTTCAGCCTTGCACTGGCGGGCCAGACCTGTTAAAATTATAGCGTAAGCATTTTGGGCATAGCCGCAAAGGCTGTGCCTTTTTTGTGGTATATCAGTAGGAGGAATCCCCATGAACGAAACACAGGCATCTCAGCTGCCGGTTTATTCCGGGAATGACCTTGGTGCAGTGTGGCGCAGCAGCGCTACGGCATTCCGCCTGTGGGCCCCCACGGCGTGCAACGCGGCACTGCACCGCTTTGCTACGGGCACGGACGCAGAGCCGGAAGCTGCTGACCTGGGAACCCTGGCCATGCAGCGCAGTGAGGGCGGAACCTGGTACCTGGAACTGGCGGGTGACCTGGCCGGGCAGTATTACCAGTATGAGCTGCAGTTCCCGGATGGAACCTCCACCGTTACAGCAGACCCATACGCCCACGCAGCCGGGGCAGAGGGCACCCGCAGCATGGTGCTGAACCAGGCCGCCGCCGTGCCGGACGGCTGGCAGAAGGATGAACGCCCGGCTATCCCCGCCCATGCCCGCAGCGTGTGGGAGGTGCATGTGGCGGATTTTACCGCCGACCCGGCCAGCGGCGTGCCGCAGGCTTACCGCGGCAAGTTTATGGGCTTTACGGTGGACGGCACTACCCTGAACGGGGACGGCGTACACCCCACCGGGCTGAACTACCTCAAGCGGCTGGGTGTGACCCATGTGCAGCTGCAGCCTATTTTTGACTTTGCCACGGTGGACGAAGTGAGCGGCGAGGACTACAACTGGGGGTATGACCCGCTGAATTATAACCTGCCGGAGGGCAGCTATGCCACCGATGCGTTCCACGGCGAGGTGCGCGTGCGGGAATGTCGCGCCATGGTGCAGGCCCTGCACAGCGCCGGGCTGGGCGTGGTGATGGATGTGGTGTATAATCATACCTATTATTCCTACAGCTGGCTGGAACGCACGGTGCCCGGCTACTGGAACCGCCGGTGGGAAAACGGAAGCCTGACCAACGGCTCCGGCTGCGGGTGTGACCTTGCCAGCGAGCGCACGATGGTGCGCAAGTATCTGGTGGATTCCTGTGTGTACTGGGCCAAAGAGTACCATATTGACGGGTTCCGCTTTGACCTGATGGCTCTGCACGATGTGGAAACCATGAACGCAATCCGCGCTGCGCTGGATGCCCTGCCCGGCGGCGAAGATATCCTCATGTACGGTGAACCGTGGCAGGGCGGCAGCACCCGCATGGAACACGGCGCGATCCCCGCCAACAAACAGGCGGCGGGCCTGCTGGACAGCCGCATCGGATTTTTCTGCGATAACACCCGCGATGCCATCAAGGGCGGGGTGTTCAATGCGGGCAGCGCGGGCTACATCAACGGCGATATGCACTGTGGGTATCAAGTGCTGCATTCTATCCCGGCGTGGCGCGGCGGCCAGGCGGATTTTATGCCCCAGGCGCCGGGCCAGGTGGTGCAGTATGTTTCGGCCCATGATAACTATACCCTGTGGGATAAGCTGAAATGCGTGGCCCACCGCGGGGATTATGCTGCGCCGGATGCCGATCTGCTGGCCCAGAACCGCATGGCGGCGGGTATTTACCTGACCTGCCAGGGTCTGCCGTTCATGCAGGGGGGCGAAGAGTTTGCCCGCACCAAGCATGGCGACCACAACACCTACCGCGGCCCGCTGGAGCTGAACCGCCTGGATTGGACGCGCGCCGCCCAGCTGGAGGAGCTGGTGCAGTATTATCACGGACTGTTGGAAATCCGCAAGGCGTATCCGGAGCTTTCCGGTATGGCGGGGGATGCAGAACCCTGCATTCTGTCCCTGCCGGGGTGGCTGATCGGCTTTGTGCCAGAGCGCCGGGGCGAAAGCCTGCCAGGGCGGCTGGCCGTTTATTATAACCCGGAGCGCACCCGCCAGTGGGCGGCCTTGCCTGCCGGGAGCTGGCGCTATCTGTGCGATGGTACCCGTGCCGCCGCCGAGCCTTTTGGCCCCGCCTGCCGCAATGCCATCGAACTCGCCCCCGTCAGCGTGACGATTTTGAAGGTGGAATGAGTTTACGGGGGTTTTGTTCCTTCTTTGAAAAGAAGGAAGCAGAAACTTTAATAACGGGCCGTGCCGGATATCTCACCCCATCACCCACCCGCAAGGCGACGGACGCACAATATGCGCCCCTACGAATAGAATTGCGGCACATCACGAAAAATGTGGCCATTATTCTTTTTTAATTATTCTTTCCAAAACAAACACAAGGCCCGGTGCATCTTAAACCATGCACCGGGCCCTGCCTTATCTCCAATTCCTAATTGCTAATTGCTAATTCTAATTAAAAACGAAAACTCCTCCCGCCTAACTTACCTCATCGCTTCCTCATACTTTCTCACAATGTCTTTCAGCGCCTCAAGGCCAATGGTGTAATCCTCCGGCGTGTCCAGCGAATGGTTGCCGCTCTCCACAAAATAGGTAGTGATGGCGGGGTCATCCTCCAAAGCACGGCGCAGCGCGGCACCGCCCAACGGGTCCGCAGTGCCGGTGGCGTGCCAGGCGGACATCCCGGCGTAAAGCGGGGCATACTCCCACGCAAGGGGCGTTAATTGCAGCAGGGTCACATGGTATTCCGGGTGGGCCTTTACCCAACCGGCGGCCACCATCGTGCCAAAGCTCTTGGCAATGCAGATGTACCGGTCATACCCGGCAGGGATCTGCGTCATGGCGTCCTGCGCGGCGCCGGGGTAGCTTTTGGCGGCGCTGGCCTGCGGCGTTTCCTCGTGGGGGAACAGCTGGCTGTACTGCACCACCATGCAGTCCAACCCCTGCCGGCGGGCAACCTTGGCGGCATAATACAGCAGCGGTTTGTCCGGTCCGTAACCAAAGCCGGGGAACAAAACAACCAGCTTTTTCTCGTTCTGCATCACTTTACAAGCACCACATAGTTTTCTTTGCGCGGGGCAGGGGCCTTTTTGCCGCCCTCGGCAGCATAACCCAGGATGCAGTTGCCCACGCCGCGCAGGTTTTCGGCATTGGGCACACCCCACTTTTTCAGCAGGGCCTGGCCCTCGGCGGTTTCAAACATTTCCTTTGCGCGGTGGATCCAGCAGGCGGAAAGCCCCACGCTCTCGGCGGCGTTCAGCATGTTGCCCATCACCAGGCTGCCGTCCTCCACACAGGTGGGGATGGTTTTATCCACCAGCACAACGGCAACGCAGGGAGCGCCATAGAACGGGTCGCCATTGCCGCCCATCACGGCGGCGTTCATCTTGCTCAAAGTATCGCGGTCGGCCTTGTTCTGTATGCAGACAATCACCGGGCTCTGGCGGCCCATGCCGGTGGGGGCCCAGGTGCCGGCTTCCAGCACGGCGTTCAGTGCTTCCGGCTCCGGCATCTTGTCCAGGTAGCAGCGGCAGCTGCGGCGGGTTTTCATGGTATTCAAAACTTCATTGGTCATGGTAGTGCCATCCCTTTCATTTAATATTGCAGCTTTATTATACCATAGGGATGCAAACGGATAAAACTTTCCTGAAAGTAAAATAAAATTTTTCCTGAATGGAAAAATACGGTATGATGTGCCACACCGCGCCGTGGTATGCTGGAAGCACATAAGGGAGGGCATAAACCATGAAACTGATGCTTGCACAAAATACCGCACAGCAGCGCGCTGCCGTCCGTACTGAACAGCAGGCGCAGCGCCGGGCAGCTGCCTGCAAAAATGCCCTTGCCGCCCGCCGCTTGGCGGTTTATCAGGCCCGGCGGACGGAATGGCAGGCGGGCCAACCCCTGCGCTGACGGCAAAGGGGCAGGGGAGAGCGCGCCGCCGCTGCGTGCGATAATTTATGAATAGCATGTAAAATCATACAGAATCATGGAAGGCCAGCCTTTTTCGGGCTGGTCTTATTTTTTGCGCCATGGTATAATGTCCCTAAGTCACGAACAAAACTGTAGAATAAGGAGAGAAGGAACCCATGAAATTTTCCGAAATGCCCTATGAGCGCCCGGACATGAGCGCCCTGAAAGAACAGTTTGCCGCACTGACCGAACGTTTGCAGAACGCCCCCGACTATACCGCTGCCCGCGCCGCTTTTTTGGAGGAGCAGGTGCTGAACAAGCATGTGGATACCCTGTTCACCCTGGCCAGCGTGCGCCATACCATTGATACGCGGGATAAGTTCTATGATGAAGAGATGGAATTTGCCAACAGCGCCATGCCGCAGATCCAGCAGTGGCAGGATTCCTGGACCGCCGCCATGCTGGCAAGCCCCTACCGCAAAAACTTTGCCGAAGAATACGGCGACCTGATGTTTGTGAACGCCGAAATTGAGCGCAAGGCATTCTCGCCCGATATCATGGAAGAACTGCAGCAGGAAAACGAGCTGACCCAGCAGTATGGCAAGCTGCTGGCCAGCGCACAGATCCCGTTTGAGGGCGGGGTGTACACTCTGTCCCAGCTGAGCCCGTTCAAGAATGACCCGGACGATGCCCGCCGCCTGGCCGCCTGGAAAGCCGAGGGCCAGTGGTATAAGGACAACCAGAAACAGCTGGATGATATTTATGACAAGCTGACCCACCTGCGGGATAAGATGGGCAAAAAGCTGGGGTACGAGGGTTACACCACCCTGGGCTACTACCGCATGGGCCGCAACTGCTATACCAAAGCGGATATAGAAAAGTTCCGTGCCGCCGTGGTCAAGTATCTGGTGCCGTTGGCGGACAGCATCTACCGTGAGCAGGCCAAGCGCCTGGGCAAGCAGTACCCCATGAGCTTTGCCGATAATGCCCTGATGTTCCGTTCCGGCAACCCCGCCCCCTGCGGCGATGCCGATGCCATTCTGGCCCAGGGTAAAAAATTCTATGAGGAACTTTCGCCCGAAACCGGCATCTTCTTTAACACCATGCTGGACAATGAGCTGCTGGACGTGCTTTCCACCCCCGGAAAGGCGGCGGGCGGCTACTGCACCAGCCTGTGGGATTATCAGGTACCGTTCATTTTTGCCAACTTCAACGGCACCCAGCATGACGTTGAGGTGGTCACGCATGAAGCGGGTCATGCCTTTGCCGCATACACCAACCGTGACCGTGTGCCGTATTCCACCGTGTGGCCCAGCATGGAAGGATGCGAAGTCCACTCCATGTCGATGGAATTCTTTGCCTGGCCGTGGGCGGAGGGCTTCTTTGGCAAGGATACCCGCAAGTTCCTGTACAGCCACCTGGCCGGTGCGCTGACCTTTATCCCGTATGGCACCATGGTGGATCACTTCCAGCATATCGTGTACGAAAAGCCGGACCTGACCCCTGCCGAGCGCCACGCCGCCTGGAAAGAACTGCTGGGCATTTATATGCCGTGGATGAAGCTGGACGGCGAGATCCCGTTCTACAGCGAGGGTGAGGGCTGGCAGCGCCAGAAGCATATTTACGAAAGCCCCTTCTATTATATTGACTACTGCCTGGCACAGACCGTCAGCCTGCAGTTCTGGGCCATGCTGCAAAAGGACCGCGCCAACGCGTGGGAGCACTACATGGCATACACCCGCCAGGGCGGCAGCCGCGTGTTTACTGAGCTGCTGAAAAACGCCGGTCTGGACAGCCCGTTTGAGGAAAGCTGCCTGCGCGGCGTGTGCGAAACGGCCAAGCAGTGGCTGGACAGCTATGACCTGACGGGGATCGAATAATGCAGCAAAAGAAAACCCGCCGTGGGCGGGAATACCTGAATGACTTCCGCAGGGATGTCAACGGCAGCTACCTGTACCAGGGCAGCTACCGCCGCTATACCGGCAGCATGCCGTATGCCAAACTGCGGGGCCTGCTGTGGGCGCTGTGCGGCGGGGCACTGGCGGCGCTGGCGGCGGCGGGCATGGTGCCCGCGCCGGGGGCCATGCAGCAGTTTTATGTACTGCTGCCGTATGCCGGGGCGCTGGTGGCTGGCATCAGCGCGGTGTGGGCGCTGGCCCGCATGAGCCGCGGCGGGGCACGCCTGCGCAGCTATGTGTATGAAGAAACGGTAGCCAAACTGCCGCTGCGCTGCCTGTTGACCGGGGTGTTCGCCGCGCTGGCTGCAGTAGGGGAGTGTATGGATGTGTTCTTGAACGGCGGACAAGGCGCTATCTGGTATGCAGTATTATTTGCAGCGCTGGCCGCTGCGGCTGCTGCGGCTGCTTTTGCCGCAGGGCACACCATCCGGGCGGCGGTTTATACCGAAGAATCCGACTCCGGGTGCGAAGAGTAAAAGACCTTGCACCATAACGCAGAATTTAGCCCGCTAAAGTGCGACGCGGAAGAATTTTACAAAATTCAGCGTGCTGTTATGGTTATCCTGCTGACTTTTATTTAGATGTTGCCAAAACGGCGTTTTTTGGTTGACAGAAATTGAAAATTACGATATTATAATATAGTTATTGGTGACATTTGTTTACGGTGAGGGAACACCGCAAATGCGGAAAGGCTTAAGCCTTTCTTATTTAACACTCCTTTTGGTAGTGTTAAAATTGCCGCCATTACCAAAATGATTTGGGAGGTTATACAAACATGAAAAACACCAAGCAAGTGCTTGCACTGGCCATGGCAGTTGCAATGGCTGCGGGCCTGCTGGCTGGCTGCGGTTCTTCCGCTTCCAGCAGCGCTGAGTCTGTTGCTTCCGGCGAGGCTACCAGCGAAGCCGCTGCTACCGATACCGGCAGCAGCGATGGCACCCTGGTTCTGGCAGATACCGGCTTTGAGGGCAAGTTCAGCCCGTTCTTCGCCGCTTCTTCCGCTGACCAGCACGTTATCGACCTGACCAACATTGCCCTGCTGGGCGCTGACCGTAAGGGCGAAATGATCCTGAAGGGCATCGAGGGTGAGACCCGCGAGTACAACGGCACCGATTACACCTACTATGGCCCCGCTGACTGCGAAGTGACCGAGAATGCTGACGGCACCGTTACCTATGCCATCAACATGCGCGATGACCTGGTCTTCGCTGACGGCACCCCCATCACCATTGATGACGTCATCTTCAACCTGTATGTTTACATGGACCCGACCTATGACGGTTCCGCCATCCTGTACTCCATGCCCATTGCCGGTCTGGATGATTACCGCAGCAGCATGACCACCCTGTCCAAGCTGATTGCTGAGGCAGGCGAGGACAACACTGATAACAGCCTGTTCACCGCTGAGCAGCAGAAGGCTTTCTGGGATGCTGTTAACGAAGGTGGCGTTGCTTTTGCACAGGAAATCATCGACGCCTGCGTATCTAACGGCTACGCTGAAGAGGGCGACGTTGCCGCTGCTGCTTCCGCCTGGGGCTTTGACGGCCTGGCCGCTGACGCTACCGCTAAGGATTTCTTCCTGGCTATCGCAGAAAAATATGACTGGAACTTTGCTTCCATGGAAGCTGAGACCGCAGGCTCTGCTCTGTCTGACCTGATCCCGGCTGATGTTTATGCTTACTCCACCACCGGTGTTGCCACCGGCGCTGACGTTGACACCGTTTCCGGCATTGTCAAGACCGGCGATTACAGCATGACCATCACCACCACCGAGCTGTCCAACTCCATGATCTACCAGCTGCAGCTGCCTATCGCCTCCCTGGATTACTATGGCGACCGCAGCCTGTATGATTACGACAACCACTCCTACGGCTTCAAAAAGGGCGACCTGAGCAAGGTTCGTTCCGTCACCAGCACCCCCCTGGGCGCCGGCGCTTACACCTTCAATAAGTACAGCGATGGCGTCATCTACCTGGATGCCAACCCCAGCTACTATCAAGGCGAGCCCGCTGCCAAGCACGTCAACATGAAGGAAACCCAGGAAGCCGATAAGATCACCGGTGTTCAGGCCGGCACCATCGACATCTCCGATCCTTCTTACTCTCTGGAAGCTGCCAACCAGATCGCTACCATCAATGGTGGTAATTCTGACCTCGACGGCTCTGTCATCACCACCCGTCTGATGGACTTCCGCGGCTATGGCTACATTGCCCTGAGCGCCAACAACGTTAAGGTCGGCGATGATCCCGCTTCTGAGGAATCCAAGAACCTGCGCAAGGCTATCATGACCGTGATTGCCGCTTACCGTGATGAGGGCATCAACTCTTACTACGGCGATACCGCAAGCGTTATCAACTACCCCATCTCCAACACCTCCTGGGCAGCACCCTCCGTTACCGACGACGGTTACAAGATCGCTTACTCTACCGACGTTGACGGCAACGAGATCTACACCAGCGATATGAGCGGCGACACCAAGTATGCTGCTGCTCTGCAGGCTGCCCTCGGCTACTTCGAAGCAGCCGGCTACACCGTTGAAAACGGCCAGGTCACCGCAGCTCCGGCTGGCGCCAAGATGGAATACACCGTCAACATCGGCGCTTCCGGCAACGGCGACCACCCCTCTTTCCAGGTTCTGACCAATGCAGCCGCTGCCCTCAAGACCATCGGCTTCACCCTGACCGTCAACGACCTGGCAAACGCTTCTGACCTGTACAGCTCTTATCAGTCCGGCGTTGCCGAAGGCTGGGTTGCTGCATGGCAGTCCACCAACGACCCCGATATGTACCAGCTGTACGACAGCAAGGGTTCCACCAACTACTACCAGATCAACGATGCTGACCTGGACGAGCTGATCGAGACTGCCCGCCAGACCACCGATCAGGATGACCGTAAGGCCATGTACAAGGAAGCTATGGAGATCATCCTGGATTGGGGCGTTGAACTGCCGGTTTACCAGCGCAGCGAATCCGCCATCTTCTCCAGCGAGCGTATCGACACCGCTACCATCCCCAACGATCTGACCCCGTACTGGACTTACCAGTCTGAAATCAATACGATCGCTCTGAAGTAATTTCAGCGCAGCCTGTTGTTGAATTTATGGTGAGCAGCCGCTCTTGGTGCCGCACTGGTTCTGGGAGCGGTTGCTTGCTGTTAGTACAAACGGCGGCAGCATTTGCAGCCCAAATGTGGCCGTCCCATTCCCCCGGACAGTTCCCTCTGTCCGAGGGAGGGGGATGCCCATATTCGGTATCAAAGTAATGAGGTGTATCTGAAAACAAAGAAAATGACGGATGTTTCGCAAACATGAGGCGAATTTAAGGCAAAAAGCTGCAGGAACCCTTTGTGGATTCCAAGGCTTTTTAACGCAAAATTCAGTCGTGTTTGTAGAAACAGGCTAAGGCAACACCGCACAATTCCCGCCTTACGGCTTAAGCACCGCTCCGGCGGCTGCGGCACGGCATCTGCATCGCCAAAATGCTCGATAATGTCGGGTTGCGGTACCCGCATCGTGCTTCGGGGGCAAAAGCCCCTCGCACTCTGCGACCGCTGCCCCTGCTTCGGTTCACTGCATCCGCCACTGGCGGCGCTCACCTTTGCAGCATCCAGTATTATCTGCGCTTTTGGTTTAGCATCTGCCGCACCTCGCTCGCCGTATCGGCACTTAGAATTATCCTGTTTTGCGTTACCTTCATCATCTATGTGATGATGCGCAGCCTGCCCAGCTCTTTTGCCGAGAACATGGCCATGCAGCTGTCCCAGGCACCGGGCGCAAAACCGTATCAGGAATGGCTGGATCAGCTCAACGCAGCCTATGGTCTGGATAAGGGCATCCTGCCCGGTTTCATGACCTGGCTGTCCAGCGCAGTGCGCGGTCAGTTCGGTGACAGCTGGAAGTGGAACGTCCCTGTTGTTCAAAAATTCCAGGAAGTTATTGGTCTGTCTGTTGTCATGGGCGGCATCTCCTTTGTGTTGTCCATGATCATCGCTGTGCCCCTGGGCATCCTGGCTGCTACCAAACAGTATTCCCGTACCGATTACGTCATCACCGCTGTGGCTCTGGTGGGCATCTCTCTGCCCAGCTTCTTCTTTGCCACGCTGCTCAAGCTGCTGTTCTCTGTCAAGCTTGGCTGGTTTGACCTGTACGGCCTGGTCGGGCGTGATTATGCCCAGCTCAGCTCGTGGGGCCAGTTCTGTGACCGCGCCAACCATCTGGTGCTGCCCATCGTCACGCTGGTCATTGTTTCCATCGGCTCTACCATGCGTTACACCCGCACCAACATGCTGGAAGTGCTGAACGCCGACTATATCCGTACCGCCCGCGCCAAGGGCCTTTCGGAGCATGTGGTCATCTATAAGCACGCATTCCGCAACACCCTGATCCCGCTGGTTACCATCATCGGCGGTTCCCTGCCCGGCCTGTTCAGCGGTGCCTTGATCACGGAGACCCTGTTCTCCATCCCCGGCATCGGCTACATCTCTTACCAGTCCATGGTTGCGGGCGATATCCCGTTCACCATGTTCTACCTGTCCTTTATGGCGGTGCTTACCCTGGTCAGCAACCTGCTGACTGATATCATGTACGCAGTGGTTGACCCGCGCGTGCGCATTTCTTAAAGAAAGGAGACTGCACCCATGAGTGAGAATACCCAGAACAACACCCCCAAAAAGGAGCAGTACTCCCTGAACGACGACCGCCGCGTTAAGGTGCTTTCGCCCGGCGCGCTGGTTGCCAAGCGGTTCTTCCGCAACCGTCTGGCCGTTGTGGGCCTGACGATGCTGCTTGCCATGTTCGTCTTTTCCTTTATTGGCGGCGTGGTCAGCCCTTACGGCCAGGACCAGCAGTTCTACACCTACACCCAGATGTCCAAAGAGTATGTGGGTGTGACCCGCAATGATAAACTGCGCTTTGTTGTTGCCGATGGCCAGGAGTTCGGCTCCATTGCCCAGAGCAAGGGCAACGAGGCCATCAAGAAGGGTGAAGAGACCTTTACCTATAAAGATAACGATTACGAAGTGGAAACCCTGAGCGAGGACCTGTACGTCTTCCGCCAGGGCCGCACTGTGCTGGCTTATGCCGCTAAGGATATGGTCACCGCAGCGGACGGCGTGGCCGAGCTGAGCTTTGATGCCAAGCTGGCCGCCCTGACTGCCCAGGCAGCAGGGGAGACCACCTTTACTGCCGATGGCCAGGACTATGCGCTGGATGACGACGGCAATATCACCCAGAGCGGCAGCGAAGTTGCCTATATCGGCCGCTTTGTTGTTTCCGCTGCCGATGCCAGCGTGGTCATCAGCCGTGACTTCCGCGACCGCCTGGAAGAAGCCATTGACGATAATATTACCGAGTTCACCTACACCGATGCCGACGGCAACGAAGCCGAGTATGACATCGTGTACGATGCCAGCACCGGCGTTTGGAGCGTGAAGCAGATGACGGAAACCTATGTGTTTGACCGTTACGCAAGCCCCAACAAGGAGCACTGGCTGGGCACCGATACCAACGGTATGGACATGCTGACCCGCCTGATGTACGGCGGCCGCGTTTCCCTGATCATCGGCTTCATCGTTGTTGCGATCGAAGGCTCCATCGGTATTGTTATGGGCGGTATCTCCGGCTACTTCGGCGGCTGGGTGGATAACCTCATCATGCGTATTGTGGACGTTTTCTATTGCCTGCCCTCCATGCCCATCATCATCATTCTGGGCGCTGCCATGGACGCCATGCGCATTGACTCCTGGACCCGTATGATGTACCTGATGCTGATCCTCGGCTTCCTGGGCTGGCCCGGCATTGCCCGCCTGGTCCGCGGCCAGATTTTGTCCCTGCGCGAGCAGGAGTTTATGACGGCAGCCGAAGCCTGCGGCATCAGCGCATGGCACCGCATCTTCCGCCACCTGATCCCCAACGTTATCCCGCAGCTGATTGTTACCTGCACCATGAGCCTTGGCTCCACCATCCTGACGGAAGCCACCCTGTCTTTCCTGGGTCTGGGCGTTAAGTACCCGTTTGCATCCTGGGGCAACATCATCAACGATGTCAACAACGCTTATGTTATGACCAACTATCTGTTCATCTGGGTCCCGGCCGGCATCTGCCTGCTGATCACGGTTCTGGGCTTCAACTTTGTGGGCGATGGCCTGCGCGATGCCTTTGACCCCAAGATGAAACGCTGATGAAAGGAGACACACACGATGGCTAAACAACAGGACGGTTACCTTTCCGCCAAGGAGTCGCGGCGTATCTCCAAAGAAAACCGCCGCATTACGGACCAGTACGAAAAACAGCGCAAGCGCAAGAATGTGCCGGAATCTGAGTATCTGACCCAGATGAAGAACCCGGAAAACGCTGTTGAGTTTGATAACCTGCATACCTATTTCTTTACCGATACCGGCGTGGTAAAAAGCGTGGACGGTGTTTCGTTTGAAGTTCCTGTGGGCAAAACCGTGGGCGTTGTGGGCGAATCCGGCTGCGGCAAATCCGTTACCAGCCTTTCGCTGATGCAGCTGCTGCAGCGCCCCCAGGGCCAGATCGTTCAGGGCGAGATCCGCCTGAACCTGGGTAATGGCAAAGCCTATGATGTTGCCAAAACTCCCGGCACGGTCATGCAGCACCTGCGCGGCAACTATATTTCGATGATTTTCCAGGAGCCGATGACCAGCCTGAACCCGGTGTTCCGCATCGGTGCTCAGATCGATGAAGTCATTGCTCTGCATGACGGCGAAGGCAAGAGCAAAGAGGACATCAAAAAGCGCACCGTTGAAATGCTGGAGATGGTTGGCATCGCCAACAGCCAGGGTGTATATGAGATGTACCCGCATGAGTTGTCCGGCGGTATGCGCCAGCGTGTCATGATCGCCATGGCATTGGCCTGCAACCCCAAGGTTATCATCGCCGACGAACCCACCACCGCACTGGACGTGACGATTCAGGCCCAGATCCTGGACCTGCTGCGCAACCTGAAGGACCGCATTAACTCCTCCATCATGCTGATCACCCATGACCTGGGTGTGATTGCCGAGATGGCAGATTACGTTGTTGTCATGTATGCAGGCCGCGTGGTGGAAAAGGGCACCGCTCAGGAGATTTTCGCAAACCCGGCTCACCCCTATACCATCGGCCTGATGGCTTCCAAACCGATCGTGGGCAAAAAGGTGGACCGACTGTACTCCATCCCCGGCAAGGTGCCCAACCCGGTCAATATGCCCAACTACTGTTACTTTAAGGATCGCTGCGAGATGGCTCTGCCCTGCTGCGATGGTGAATATCCCTGCGAGATCAGCCTGTCCCCCACGCACAAGGTCAGCTGCTACCGCTACTATGAAAATAATCGAAAGGCGGGTGAGTGACGATGGCACAGGCAGAAAACGCAAAAAAGCTGGACTATACCCCCGTCACCTATGATGATCAGTATATTCTGATGGTCAACCAGCTTAAAAAATACTTCCCCATCAAGGGCGGCCTGATGTCCCAGACCGTGGGTCATGTCAAGGCTGTCGATGGCGTTACCTTCAACCTCAAGCGCGGCCATACCATGGGTCTGGTCGGCGAATCCGGCTGCGGCAAATCCACCACCGGCCGTACAATCCTGCGCCTTGCCGGCGAAAAAACCGGCGGTCAGGTACTGTTCAACGGCAAAGAAGTGTACGATATGACTGGCAGGGAGCTGCGTAACCTGCGTACCAAGATGCAGATCATCTTCCAGGACCCGTTCTCCAGCCTGTCCCCGCGTCTGCCGGTTGGTGAGATCATCGGTGAGGCTGTGCGCGAGCATAACCTGGTGCCCAAGGCAGAGTTCAATGATTATATTGACCAGGTCATGGATAACTGCGGCCTGCAGCCCTACCACAAAACCCGCTATCCGCACGAATTTTCCGGCGGCCAGCGCCAGCGCATCTGCATTGCCCGCGCCCTGGCCCTGAACCCGGAGTTTGTTGTGTGCGACGAACCGGTCTCTGCACTGGACGTTTCCATTCAGGCCCAGATCATCAATCTGCTGAAAGAATTGCAGGATAAATATAACCTGACCTACCTGTTCATCTCCCATGATCTTTCTGTTGTTGAGCATATTTCGGATACGGTCGGCGTTATGTACCTGGGCAACCTGGTGGAGTACGGTGCAACGCCGGATATCTTCAGCCATCCGCTACATCCCTACACCAAGGCACTGTTCAGCGCCATTCCTATCCCGGACCCAACCATTCGCCGCGAGCGCATTGTGCTGCAGGGCTCCATTCCGTCCCCGGCCAACCCGCCCAAGGGCTGCAAGTTCCATACCCGCTGCCCCTATGCGACCGAGCGCTGCAAGACCGAAGCGCCGCAGCAGCGTGAGGTGGAACCCGGCCACTATGTTGTGTGCCACCTGTACGAAAAATGAAGCATAACGAACCCTTTGAGGATGACGGCCGCACCGTGGCCGATATGAGTGGCATTGAGCACGACAGTATCTGGCTGCCGCGCCGCCGCAAGCAGGGCCATACCCCCGCGCAGCAGCCCCAACAGGCTGCTGACCGTCCCTGGGAGGAAGACCCCCAGCTGACCGGTAAGGAGCGCCTGTGGGCGATCCTGGGTGCGCTGAAAGCTACCCTGCTGATTTGTGGCGTCTACCTGCTTGGCCTGCTGGCACTGCTGGCACTGCTGTTTACCCTCTGGCATTAAAAAATACCCCCGCCTTTGTTTTGGCTGCGTGACAGCTGGAATAAGGACGGGGGTGTTTGGTTTTGTGGGGGAAGGGCAACTTGCCCGGTAAGGTGGGGGCACCCGACCCCGCCGAGAAACGTAAATATTTGCTGCAAACCTACAAATATTTATAGAGGACGATGCTTGCATCGTCCCGCGGATGAGCCTATGCGGTGAATTTTGTTAATGGTATTCGGGACAAGGTTTCGGAACGGTCAAGACTGTTCCCTGCAGAAGCTTTTTTAGCATGTGGTGGATGATTTATGTTCCTCAAGGACGGGATGAGGGCATCCCACCCTACAGTGCCTAAATAAAAGTACAACACAAAAGCGCACCGCACACCCTATCCAAGGGGGTGCGATGCGCCTTTTATTATTCATTGCTTTCTTGATGGAAAATAATATTATTGTGTTATGGCAACACCGCACAATTCCCGCCTAGCGGCTTAAGCACCGCTTCGGCGGCTGCGGCACGGCATCTGCGTTGCCAAAATGCTCGATAAGACATCCAG
>QWCV01002377.1_pt1 | contig 16472 bp, 15 predicted proteins | sample 1972621 | NCBI WGS metagenome assembly QWCV01 (sample SAMN09866699, study PRJNA288562) | Human gut metagenome isolate pre2_stool, whole genome shotgun sequencing... | isolation source: gut | host: Homo sapiens | place: USA: California
CGCAAGCTGCAGAACGGCGCGGAGATCAGCCACGTCATTCAGGAGTTCGAGACCCAGATGGACAAGATGGAGATCGTTCTCGGACCTTACAGCCTGAAGCAGATGAAGAAGAGCGGCCGCATCTCTGCCGCCGCCGCTGTCATGGGCGAGCTGATGGGCATCCGCCCCATCATCACCCTGATCGACGGAAAGACCAAGGTGGAGGCCAAGGTGCGCGGCGATGACAAGGTCGTGCCCGCCATGGTGGAGCTGGCCAAAAAGCGCAGCGAGGGTGTGGAGGACTTTGATTATATGATCGGCCACACCAACATCCCCCAGAAGGATGATCTGATCAAGGCCTGCCGCAAGGCGTTCGGCAAAGACCCGCTCATCACCTTCCCGTTGGGCGGCGTTGTTTCCGCCAACACCGGCCCCGACACCATTGCTCTGGTCTACGTTGGCCACGCACGCTGAGTTTTTTCTGAGAACTGCCCGCCGCGGCAGTTCTTTTTTGTTTGCAGGCCGTTGCATTTTGCGGCAATTTATGCTATACTCCCTTTTGCTGCGTTTTTTCGCGGCAACCTGAAAGAGCAACTTAGGATTTTAGGCTCCCCGGCGTGTCTCGAACCATGCCGGGCCAAACCCATAGGGCTGGCGGTCCCTGTGCGGTCAAAATTCATCCGCCGGAGTATTGTTATGAATCAGAATTTTACTGTCCGCAAACTGGCCCGCTGCGCTGTGGTCGCAGCTCTCTATGTGGTGCTCTGCATGGCGCTGCAGCCGTTCTCCTACGGTGCGGTGCAGGTGCGTGTTGCCGAGGCCCTCTGCCTGCTGCCCGTGTTCGGTGCCGAGTACATCGTGGGCGTGGTGCTGGGCTGCTTCCTGGCAAACCTGCTGGGCTCCACCATCGTGGATGTTATCTTTGGCACCCTGGCCACCCTGCTGGCCTGTGTTGTGACTTACAAACTGCGGAACGTCCGCTTCAAGGGTCTGGCCATCGTGCCTTCCCTGCCGCCCGTGCTCTTCAATGCTGTCATCATCGGCATTGAGATCGCCGTCATGTTCCCCGATCCTTCTTCCTCTGCTCCGCTGTGGCTGGCCTGCATCACCAACGGCATCTCCGTCGGCATCGGTGAGCTCATCAGCTGCACCGTGCTGGGCGTGCTGCTGGTGAAGATCGTGGAGACCAACACCTCCCTGCGCAAAGTGTTCCTGGAAGCCTGATCGAGCAGGCAGACAAGACAGATTCATAAGGCAAAGGCTTTTCCGTTGCTCGGCCTTTTTGCCCATAATATAGAAAGACCTCCTCTGGCCGTTTTCCAGAGGAGGTCTTTGTTTTTATCCGATCACTTGTGCTCCTGCAGCCAACGCAGGGCCATATAGGCATAGGCCGCGCTGCCCTCAAAGAGGACGCTGTCATCAAACTTCACCTTGGGGTGATGCTGGCCGTAGGTGTAGCCCTCGTTGGCGTTGCCCGCCGTCAGGAACATGCTCACGGTGGGCACCTCGTGGCTGACGAACGCGAAATCCTCGCTGCCGCCGCCGGGCTTGCCGCCGGTCATCGGGGTCATATCCATTGCGCCCTTGCCCAGCAGCTCACCCATATAGGTCAGGGCGTTGCCGGCAAGCTCCTTGTCCACCACCATGCAGGGGCAGTAATCACTGAAAGTGATCTCAGCGGTGCAGCGGTAAGCCGTGGCCACCCCCTGCACGATCTCGGTCATCCGCTTGTGCAGCAGCTCCGTCACCGCGCCCTCGGGGTCGGTGGTGCGGATGGTGCCCCACATCTCCGCGCTGTCCGGGATGACATTGGAGGCCGCGCCTGCCTGGAAGCGGCCTGTGGTGAACACGCCAAAGCTGTGGGCATCCAGCTCCCGGCTGTTGATCTCCTGCAGGGCAATGTGGATATGCGCCGCCGCCGTGATGGGGTCGATGCACTTTTCCGGCATGGAACCGTGGCCGCCCTTGCCGTGGACGATGATGTGATACTGCTCACAGCTTGCCATGGTGATGCCGCCGCAGGCAGGCACCAGCACCACACCGGCGGGAATGGGCATTCCGCCCAGCACATGGAACATGACTGCCGCATCCACGCTGGGGTTTTCCAGCAGGCCGTTGGCGATCATATCGGGCGAGCCCTGGAAGATCTCCTCGGCGGGCTGGAACTCCAGCTTGACGGTGCCCTCGATCTCATCCTCGTGCTCCTTGAGCAGTTGGGCAGCACCCAGCATCATTGCCGTGTGCATATCGTGGCCGCAGCCGTGCATCTTGCCTGGCACCTCGGAAGCGTAATCCACGCCGGATTCTTCCTGAATGGGCAGGGCATCCATATCGCCCCGCAGCAGGATGGTCTTGCCGGGCTTTTTGCCGCCTGCCAGCGCAATGACACCGGCCTTGCCGCAATCCTTGGGCTCGTAGCCCATCTCGGTCAGGGCCTTTTTCACCAGTGCCTTGGTCTGGGTCAGATCAAAGCCCACCTCCGGGTGACGGTGCAGGGTGCGCCGCCACTCCACCAGCTGGGGTTCCAGCGCCTGGGCACGGCCCAGCAGTTCTTTTGCAGTCAACATTTCAGTCAGCTCCCGTTCTGTTTGATTTTCAGCCTGCATGGACAGCCTGTTCAATGGAATTTTCCACCAGACTGTTCAGACTCATATTGTGGGCCATTGCAAAAATGACCGCCTGCTTGTGCAATTCCGGGGAAATGCGGACATTGAAGCTCCCCTTATAGGCACGTTCCGGTTCTGTATGGTTTTCCTCGCACAATGCCAGATAATCATTCACTGCACCGTGGAAATCATTTACCAACTCTGCAGCGGTGCTGCCCTCATAAGAGATCAGAGCCCGGATCCCCATGACCTTGCCATAAAACAGGCCATCTTTCTCCGAGAACTCCACACTGCCAACATAGCCCTTGTACTCCATCGTGTTATTCACAGAAGTTCCTCCTGTTCCAGAATCTGAATCAATTGCTTGACCTGATATTCCAGCAGTTCTTTTCGGGGATGGGGTTTATGCATCAAGATCGGTGGATACTGTTCCGATACGAACACAATGCGGGAACCGCTGGTACGGCCCTTGTTGGAGCGCTCATACCCAAAATATCGCAGCAGGCTTTCGGCATCATCAAAGGTAAAAGTCTTTGGCTTGGCTTTCAGCCGCTCGATCAGCTTTTCTTTCTGCCCCATATCCTCATCCTACTTCCAGTATAGCACGTTTTTCTCTATTTGCAACTATTTTTAGTTACTAGCTCAATTTTCCCCGCCGTTGCTCCCTTCGGGGTGATACTGGGCGCAGGTGCACTTTTTCCACTTGAGGCCGCTGCCGCAGGGGCAGGGGTCATTGCGGCCGATCTTGATGACCCGGACAGGCTGGCCCTTGGGGGCCCCCTTGACACCGGGCGCGCCGTTGCCGGGCACAAAGCCCTCGCCGGTGGGCTTGGCCACCTGCTCCCGTTTGGGGGCTGCACCGGCCTGCCGCACCTCGATGGTCAGCAGCATCTTGATGCTGGACTCCCGGATGGAATCCACCATCTGGTCGAACATATCAAAGCCCTCGATGCGGTACTCCACCACGGGGTCCTTCTGGCCGTAACCACGGAGGGCGATGCCCTGCCGCAGCTGGTCCATGTTGTCGATGTGATCCATCCACATCCGGTCCACGCACTTGAGCAGGCAGATGCGCTCCAGCTCACGCATGACCGGTGCGCCGTACCGCACTTCCTTGGCCTGCAGGATCTGCATTCCGCGGTCGTAGAGCAGATCGGCGATGCCCTTCTGGGAGAGGCTGTCGTAATCGGCCACAGTGTAGTGGAAGTCGGCATCGGTGGTCAGCCAGCCCTGATAGTGGCGGCGCAGGGCACCAAAGTCCCACTCGTCCTTCACATCTCCAGCCAGGAACTGCTTGCAGCTGGAATCAATGTTCTCCCGCAGCATGTTGTGCATCTCGGTGCTGATATCCTCACCGTCCAGCACCTTGCGGCGCTGGCCATAGATGATCTCGCGCTGCTGATTCATCACGTCGTCGTACTTCAGCACGTTCTTACGGATCTCAAAGTTGCGGCCCTCCAGCTTTTTCTGGGCGCTCTCCAGCGTGCTGGTGATCATCCGGTTCTCAATGGGGGTATCCTCGTCCAGCTTGAGGGTATCCATCAGGTTGGAAACGCGGTCACCGCCGAACAGGCGCATCAGGTCATCTTCCAGGCTCAGGTAGAAGCGGGACGCGCCGGGGTCGCCCTGACGGCCTGCACGGCCGCGCAGCTGGTTATCGATGCGGCGGCTCTCGTGCCGCTCCGTACCGATGATGAACAGACCACCGGCCTTGCGTACTTCCTCTGCCTCTGCGCTGATGGCCGGCTTGTACTGGGCATACAGCTCCTCAAACCGTTTCCGCACCGCCAGGATCTTTTCATCGTTGGTGTCGCCGTGGCCGTCGGCCTCGGTCAGCAGGAGCTCCACCGCATTCGGGTCAGCATCCTGCGGTTTTTCGGGGTCGAGCAGGTTCTCACAGAAGTGTTCCCTGCGCATCTGGGCCTTAGCCATGAACTCGGCGTTGCCGCCCAGCATGATATCGGTACCACGGCCTGCCATGTTGGTGGCAATGGTGATGGCACCCTTTTTGCCGGCCTGCGCCACGATCTCAGCCTCGCGCTCGTGGTTCTTGGCGTTCAGGACATTGAAATCGCGGGTGTACTTCTGCAGCATTTTGGCCAGCGTCTCGCTCTTTTCCACGCTGACGGTACCCACCAGAACCGGCTGGCCGTTCTTGTGGCATTCCAGCACCTGCTCAATGACAGCCTTGTATTTGCCGTTGACGGTCTTGTAGACCGCGTCCGGGTAATCCTTGCGGATGTTGGGGCGGTTGGTGGGCACAGTGACGATGTTCAGGCCGTAGATCTCGGTGAACTCGGTGGCTTCCGTCTTGGCGGTACCGGTCATGCCGGACAGCTTCTTGTACATGCGGAAGTAGTTCTGGAAGGTGATGGTCGCCAGCGTCTTGCTCTCGGCGGCGATCTTCACACCCTCCTTGGCCTCAATGGCCTGATGCAGGCCCTCGTTGTAGCGGCGGCCGATCATCAGGCGGCCGGTGAACTCGTCCACAATGATGACCTCGCCGTTCTTCACGACATAGTCGATATCCTTCTGCATCACGCCGTAAGCCTTGATGGCCTGATCGATGTGGTGGGCCAAGGTCATATTCTCAGCAGCGGCCAGATTCTCGACCTTGAAGTATTCCTCGGCCTTCTGGATGCCCTTGGCGGTCAGGGTGCAGGTCTTGTGCTTTTCGTCCACGACATAATCGCCGTCGGTCTGCTCATCGGCCTCCACCTTATCTTCCAGCTCGACCACCACGCTCTTGTGCAGGGTGCGGACGAAGCGATCCACCTGAGTGTACAGGCTGGAGGAATCCTCGCCCTTGCCGGAGATGATCAGAGGGGTGCGGGCCTCATCGATCAGGATGGAGTCCACCTCATCGACGATGGCAAAGGCGTGGCCGCGCTGCACCATGTTGTCCTTATAGGTCACCATGTTGTCGCGCAGGTAGTCGAAGCCGTACTCATTGTTGGTACCGTAGGTGATATCGGCGTTGTAGGCGCGGCGGCGGGCATCGCCATCGATGCCCTGCACGATCAGGCCGACATTCAGGCCCAGCCAGCGGTAGAGCTTGCCCATCCACTCGCTGTCGCGCTTGGCCAGGTAATCGTTGACGGTGACGATGTGCACGCCCTCGCCGGTCAGGGCGTTCAGGTAGGCGGGCAGGGTGGCCACCAGGGTCTTGCCTTCACCGGTCTGCATCTCGGCAATGGAGCCGCGGTGCAGGGCAATGCCGCCCATGATCTGCACAGGGAAGTGCTTCATGCCCAGCACGCGCCAGGCAGCTTCGCGGCAGACAGCAAAGGCATCGGGCAGGATATCATCCAGCGTCTCGCCGTTTGCCAGCCGCTCTTTCAGGGCCGGGGTCTGCGCCTGCAGCTCGGCATCGGACATCGGCTGATACTTTGTTTCCAGTGCCAGCACCTTTTTGGTAATGGGATTGATCTTTTTCAGCTCCCGGTCAGAGAAGCTGCCAAAGAGTTTTTCAGCAAGGGACATTGTTACACCTCATCTATCAAAAATCGGGGCGGCAGGCCGCCCAACAGCGGAAAAACCACATACTGTTTATATGATACACCAAAGCTGAAAACCCGTCAAACCCGATGGGTGGATTTTATCCGTTTTTTGGGTGAACTTTCTGTTAATTTAGAAAAAACGACCCTCTCCGTCATTGCTGTGCCATGCCGCTTGCCGTGTTGCGGCGCGCGGCGGCGTGACAGAGAGGGTCATTCTTATACCAATGTCGCCCCCGGGCGGGGAACGTGCTCCGTCAGCAGGGTGTGCAGCTGTTCCGGCAGGGCGTAGAAATTGCCGTTGGTATATTCCCACGCCCCCACCGCAGCAAGAGCCGCCAGCAGAGCCAGCACCAACAGCGTCATGCACACCCGGCGCAGGGGATGCCGCCCGGGCTGAGGGCCGGGCAGAGCATCCTTTTTCGCAGCCCTGCGGGCAGGCAGGAAGCCTGTCCCCTCAGCCTGAGGCTTGTTTGCCGCCGTGCGCCGGATAATATCCAGCAACCAGAGGGCGGGGTTCTCCCCCGCCGGGACGGTGCGCAGAAAGCAGCCCTTCCTGCAGCTGAGCACCAGCACACAATCATTTTCCCGCTCGGCACAGGCGGCAGAGAGATCTGCCCCCACCACACGGCGGGCAGCCTGAGCCCGGGCCAGCGCCTGCCGGAGCGGGTCGGTGCAGTCTTTGGGCAGACGGGCACGCTTTTCGATCAGCGGGCCGGTCTTGGGGTTGGCATAGCTCACCGCACCAAAATCAAAGACCTTCTCGGCTCCGGGCAGGTTCTCGAGCCGGGCTTCCAGCAGGGCACCGGCGGCAGCATCCGCGCAGATAAGCAGCTTATCGTGCCGTTCCAGCGCCTCCACCACGGCGGCAGGCAGAGTGGTCTCCCCTGCTCCGTACAGGTCTGCCGAAAACGCCTGCCGCAGGGCCTGCGCGGCCTTTTTCAGCCCGGAAGGGCTCTGCGCCTGCAGGGCCACCAGCGTTTCCGCGCCCCGGCTCTTCCACTGGGCCGCGGCCCGCCACTGGGGCGGAAAGTTTTCCACCGTTTTGCCCACCGCTGTGGACTGCGCACCGAACAGCCGCAGCACACACCCGGTCTCCTGTTGCTGTGTCACCCTGCATTCCCCCCTGCCTTTTAGTGGCCCAGGAACACCTCGTTCAGCTTGTCCAGCGCTTCGGCGCTGTGCTGTGCGTCCCGGGCAAGGGGCTCTGTGCCTGCGGGAACTTTTCCCTGTGCCAGCCGCAGGGCCAACTCCAGGGCAGCCTGCGCGGCGCGGGCACGCACCAATGCACGGTCGGGCCGGGAGACGGACAGCTTTTTCACATACACCGTCTCCCCCCGGGCCGCGCCCAGATACACCGTGCCCACCGGGCGAAGGGCATCTCCACCGGTCGGCCCGGCCACGCCGGTCACGCTGATGCCGATCTCAGCACCGGCGGCCTGTGCGGCCCCCAGCGCCATCTGGGCGGCCACGGGGGCCGACACCACATTGTACTTTGCAATGACATCCGGTTCCACGCCCACCAGCCTGGCCTTGGCGGCCTCCCAATAGGTCACAAAGCCATAGCCGAACACTTCACTGGAGCCCGGCACCGAGGTGATGCGCTGTGCGATCAGTCCGCCGGTGCAGCTCTCGGCGGTGGAGAGGGTGAGCCCCTTTTCCTTTAAGGTGCGCACCAGTGTCTCCTCCAGCCCGGCCACATCCTCATCATACACCGCATCGCCCAGCAGATCATAGAACTTTTTGGCATATTCCCGGCACATTTTTTCGCCTTCCGCATCGGAAGCAGCCCGGGCGGTGATGCGGATCTCGCACTCACCGGTCTTACAGTAGATGGCAGCAGTCGGATTGGCGTTTTCCAGCAGATCACGCACCTGATATTCCAGGTTGCTCTCGCCGCCCAGCACCCGCAGGGTGACAGAGTGCAGGGTGCAGTTCTGGCGCTTCATCAGCAGGGGGCGGACGCTCTCGTTCCACATGGCCTTCATCTCGCTGGGCACGCCCGGCATCAGGACAGCACAGCGGCCCTCCTGCTCAAACCATGCACCGGGGGCAGTGCCGTGGTGGTTGATGATTTTATGCCCCTTTACAGGCACCATGGCCTGCTTGCGGTTGTTGGGCGTGGTCACCCGGCCGGAGCGGGCAAAATAACCGGTGATCTTCTCCCACTCGCTCTCGTCAAAGACCAGCGTATCGCCATAGCAGGCGGCAACGGTCTCCTTGGTCAGGTCATCTGCCGTGGGGCCCAGACCGCCGGTGAATACCAGCAGGTCGCAGCGGTTCTTTGCCTCGTTGACAAAGTCCGCCAGCCGCCCCTGATTGTCGCCGATGGTGCTCTCCCGCTGGACCGTAATGCCCAGCTCAGCAAGCTCCCGGCTCAGGTACTGGGCATTGGTGTTGAGGATGTTGCCGAGCAGCAGCTCGGTGCCCACACTGATGATCTCCGCTGTCATGCCGCTCACCCCTCAAACTCGATCTCGTCCGTAATGCGGATGCGGATCCGCTCGGTGTTCTCAGCAGCTTCGGCCTCCAGCTCTGCCAGACCGGGCATGGCTGCTTCTGCCTCCAGGATCTCTGCCAGCTCGGGGCGGATCTTCGGGTGCGGCGGGGTGAAGATGGTGCAGCAGTCCTCATAGGGCAGGATGCTGGTCTCGTAGGTGCCAATGTGGCGGGAGGTCTCGATGATCTCGGTCTTGTCCATGCCGATCAGCGGACGCAGGATGGGCAGATCCTGGGCGGCATCGGTGCACTGCAGGGCCTTGACAGTCTGGCTTGCCACCTGAGCCAGACTCTCGCCGGTGATGAGGGCCTCGCAGCCCTGTCTGGTGGCAATACGATTGGCAATGCGCATCATGCTGCGGCGCATCAGCACCGTGAACAGCACATCGGGGGCATTGTCCCGGATATACTCCTGCGGCTTGGTGTAGGGCACCACAAACAGGTTGGAGCTGCCGGTATAGGGGGTGATCTTCTGGGCCAGAGCTTTAACTTTCAGTTTTGCGCGTTCAGAAGTATACGGAGGGGACGCAAAATGGATGTGATCCAGGGCCAGACCGCGCTTTGCCATCCGGTAAGCAGCCACCGGGCTGTCGATGCCGCCGGAGAGCATATTCAGGGCACGGCCGGAGGTACCCACGGGTAGGCCACCCTCTCCGGGTATTTTCGGGCCATGAATATACGCACCGTAATCGCGAATTTCCACAATGACCTTGAACTGGGGGTTCTTCACATCCACCCGCAGGTAGTTGTGCAGCCCCAGCAGGTAAGCGCCCAGCTCCCGCATCAGCTCAGGGCTGGTCATGGGGTAGGTCTTATCCGAACGGCGGGCCTCCACCTTGAAGGTCTTGATGCCGTGCAGGCTGTCGCCCAGATACTCCTCCGCAGTCCGGCAGATGGTATCAAAGTCCTTTTCGCAGACCACGGCACGGCTCAGTGCCGCCAGACCAAACACGGTGCGCACCCGGTCAAAGGCCAGATCCATGTCCACGTCCTCTTCTTCGGGCTCCATATAAAAGGTAGACTGGGTGCAGTACACCTTGAACTTGCCCACGGTCTTGAGCCGGTAGCGCAGGATCTTCATCATGGCCGACTCAAACTGGTTGCGGTTCAGGCCCTTCAGGGACATCTCACCCTGATAGCCCATAATAATTTCACGCATAGAGTTCTCCTTAATTATAGCTGGCTCACCCTCTCCGTCAGCGCTGACGCGCTGCCACCTCCCCCAAAGTGGGAGGCCTTGGCATTCCACGCAAAGTTTCCGGTTTTGTCAAGAGCTCCCCCTTTGGGGGAGCTGGACGCGGAGCGGCCTGAGAGGGTGAGGATGCTTTCCTTTTTTACTTTTTGATTCTCTGCAAATGCTTCATTCCGTCCTCGAAGGCGTTGAGGAACGCGTCCACATCCTCGGGGGTGTTGTCCGCACAGAAGGACACGCGGATGGCCGTATCAATGGCCAGCGGGTCCCTGCCCATGGCGGCAAGGGTATGGCTGGGCTGCCCCCGGCCGCAGGCACTGGCCGAGGAGACATAGACCTGCTGCTGTGCCAGATGGGCCAGCATGGTCTCGCTCTTGATGCAGTTCTCGCTGAAGTTCAGCACCTCGGGCACCGCATTGTCCGGGCTGTTGATGACCACCTCCGGGAAGGCTTTCAGCCCTTCCCGCAGGCGCAGGTTCAGGGCGCGCACAGCAGCATCCCGGCTCTTCATGGTCTTGTTCAGGCGGGTGGCCGCGGCAGCAAGGCCCAGCGCATAGGGCAGGTTCTCGGTGCCGGGGCGCTTCTCCCGCTCCTGCTCGCCGCCCAGATAGGGAGCCTGGAACGCCTGATACAGGCTGTCGCTCAGGTAGAGCGCACCAATGCCCTTGGGTGCGTGGATCTTGTGGCCGCTGACAGCCAGCGTGTCGATGTTCGCCAGCTTGATGGGCACCCGCATCCAGGCCTGCACGGCATCCACATGGACGATGGTGCGGCTGTTGCGGCGCTTGACCTCGGCGGCCAGACGCTCCACATCGTTCCGGGTACCGACCTCGTTGTTGACCATCATGCAGGCCACAAGGATGGTGTTTTTGTCCACATGGTCCAGCATCCGGTCGATGTCCAGCGTGCCGTCCGGGCCGGGGTCCACCACGGTCACATCATAGCCCATGGCGGCCAAACGCTCCAGCGGCTTCTGCACACTGGGGTGCTCAAAGCCGGACACCACGATGCCCTTACCGAACCTGCGGGTCAGGGCCGCGCCCAGCAGGGCCATGTTGTTGCTCTCGCTGCCACAGGAGGTAAAATAGAGTTCCCGGCTCTTGCAGCCCAGGGTGCGGGCCACGGCGGCGCGGGCGGCATTCAGGGCTTCCTCGCTCCGGGCACCGGGGGCATACAGGCTGGACGGGTTGGCCCAGTGCTCCCGCATGGCCTTGTTGATGACATCCGCCACTTCCGGAGCCACGATGGTGGTGGCGGCGTTGTCCAGATAATGCAATTCAGGGTTTTGCAGCATAAATTTTGATTCCTGCTTTCATCAACCCTCTCCGTCATTGCTTTGCAATGCCACCTCTCCCGAAGGGAGAGGCAATCCTGCCTCAATCTGAAATACAGCAAATCTGCATTCTATATCTGTCAGATGCATTGGCTCCCCCTTTGGGGGAGCTGGCGAGCGTAAGCGAGACTGAGAGGGCTTTATTTCATACTAAACCATGATGATTATACCACAAAGCATCTGCCGCCGTAAAGTAGCACGGCCCACTTGCACGGCCCCGCCGGGTGCTGTATAATGAGGGTAACGAACACAAAGAAAGCCGGGTGTTTTTATGGCCGATTATCAGGAATACCGCCGCCGCATCCTGCGCAAGCGCTGGCGCAGGAATTTTGCCGTTGCCGGGCTGCTGGTGCTGCTCATCCTGCTCAGCACCGTAGGCCTGCTGTGGAAGCGCCTCCACCGGGAGCAGAGCCCTGCCGCCGTGCAGGGCCCGACCATCTTCCAGCAGGAGCTGCAGAGCAGCGAGTGGAACACCATCAGCTACACGCCCGCGCGGCGGCTGACCGTGCAGACCACCTCTACCGGGTCCACCGCCATGGATTTCCGGCTGGCCGCGCTGGACCGCACCACCGCCGTAGACCGCAGTTATTTTGCCAACGTCTGTTTTCTGGGCGACAGCCTGACGCAGGGAATGCAGATCTATTCCAACGGCCTGCCGGAGGCCTCTTTCTGCGCCTACCGGGGCGCAAACCCCAGCGTCGTGGTCAATGGCACCACCTGCAAGCGCTCCGATGGCGGCACCGAGGTCCCCATGGAGGTGCTGACAGCCCGGCAGCCCCCGGTGCTGTATATCCTGCTGGGCACCAACGTGCTCAACCGGGACGGGGATTATTCCAGCTTTCTCACCTACTATCGGCTCATGCTGGATATGATCTCCCAGGCCCTGCCCAACACGCAGATCTACGTGCAGTCCATTACGCCTGTCCGGCCCGAGGTGCGCAACAGCCATCCCGGCCTGTACAAAGAGCGGCTGTGCGAGATCAACAATGAGCTGGCTGCCATTGCGCTGGAAAAGAACTGCGCTTTTCTGAACCTGTGGGAAGCCCTTGCCGATGACAACGGCGACCTGAAAGCTGAATACGCGCAGCCTGACGGTATCCACATCAAGCCCGAGGGCTACCCCGCCTGGGTGGAATATCTCGCCACCCACACCGTGGGCCAACAGACGGCTTAAGCTGAATACTCACATAGAAAAACCGCCCTTCCGGTATCAAACCGGAAGGGCGGTTTTGTCATACAAACAGGAACGGGGAACGGCATCTAAACCGTTCCCCATCGATTGGTATTTGGCAGGCGTGGCGTTCTCCTGCATCTCTCAGAGCCTAAGCCCTTGTCGTTACCATCGGCGTGTGGCTACCACGAAATTGACCACCTCAAATACCTTTCTTATCCTATGTTTAGGATACCACATTTATCCCTTTTTGTAAAGTATCTCCCTCTGACGCAAAAGACGACGGAAGCGTTTCTGGCTGATGCTCCACATCGTGATAATAGAGTTTTTGTATTCTTCCGGATCACTGGAAACTTTCAATCTCAGAATAATTTCTGCATAACATCTTATAGTTGATTTGTATATAGAAAAGGGAGAGTGGCCTAACACAGGGATTTCATAGAATGGTATTTTGATTTGCCAAACAATAAAACTAAATGTTTTCATTGTTTGACCCGGCCAAGGCAATCAAGTAAGATTTCCGTTATATCTTTTGTTGCTATCGCCGGTTTGTCACTCATAATTTCCCAAACAGGGTTACCGCTACATTCTCCAGAAAAATATTTTCGGGCGCATTCTACTACACCCTTTATATTTTTTGTGTTCAACATAACATCAAAAGCTTCATCGAAAAGAAGCATATCATATTTTGTAGGTTTCTCTTCTTCAAGGTCAACCTCAAAAAGTCGAATTTGCGCTCTCTCTTCTTCCGATTTCTGAGCCCAGCCAGCTTCATATAACACTTTATAATATTCAATATTGTCGAAATAGTAGCTGCAATTTAAACGGCTTGGAAGAAAAGAAAATTCGGTTTCTCTTATAAATTCAAAGATTCCTTCAACACACCATTTTACATATTCACGCCATTCATCACCTTGCAATTTCATCGACGCAATCGTTGTTTCGAGACACTGTTCAGATTGTTCTAATGTGCTGATAACCTCTCTACAACGAATTTCATTTCTCTTGTATCCAGCTTTTAATTTATCCCCAACTTGTAGTGTCTGACTCATGTGGTAAACTTTCATCTTTTTCTCCACCGCTTCCGATTTGTTGAGCTAAAAAGTCCCATACCCAGCACCTTAACGGTGCGGACATGGGACTTCATATTTTCTCAATCAGAACAGCCCCGTGATCTTGCCATCGGCATCCACGTCGATATTGACAGCGGCGGGCTTCTTGGGCAGGCCGGGCATGGTCATAATGTTGCCGCAGATGACCACCACGAAACCGGCACCGGCGGCAAGGCGGACTTCCCGCACCTCCATGGTAAAGCCGGTGGGCGCACCCGTCAGCTTGGCGTTATCGCTGAAACTGTACTGGGTCTTGGCGATGCAGACCGGCAGGTCGCCGTAGCCCAGTTCGGTCAGCTCGGCCAGCGTCTTGGAAGCGGCGGCGCTGAAATTCACACCATCGGCACGGTAGATCTTTTTGGCGATGGCTTCCACCTTCTGCTTCAAGGGCATCTCCAGCGGGTAGACGTACTGGATGGGACGATCCTCCATGACCTCCAGCACCTTCTCGGCCAGAGCCTTGCCGCCCTCGCCGCCCTTGGCGAACACCTCGCTCAGGACACAGGGCACGCCCTGCTCGGTACAAACCTGCTCAACGTATGCCTGCTCCTCCGGGGTGTCGGTGGGGAAGGCATTGATGGCCACCACCACAGGCAGGCCAAAGCCGTTCTTCAGGTTGTCGATGTGGCGCACAAGGTTGGAGGCACCAGCCTTGACAGCCTCGAGATTCGGCTGGTTCAGGTCAGCCTTGGCAACGCCGCCATGGCTCTTGAGGGCACGGACAGTGGCCACCAGCACGCAGGCGCTGGGGGCGATGCCGGCATAGCGGCACTTGATATCCAGGAACTTCTCGGCACCCAGATCTGCACCGAAGCCTGCCTCCGTGATGACGTAATCGGCCAGCGAGAGGCTGAGCTTGGTGGCCATGACGCTGTTGCAGCCGTGGGCAATGTTGGCAAAGGGGCCGCCGTGGATGATGGCGGGGTTGTTTTCCAGCGTCTGAACGAGGTTCGGGTCAAGGGCATCCTTGAGCAGCGCGGTCATGGCACCGGCGGCACCGATGTCGCCAGCCGTGACGGGCTTGCCCTCGTAGGTGTAGGCGCAAACGATCTTCGACAGCCGCTCCTTCAGGTCGGAGATGCTGGTGGCCAGGCAGAAGATCGCCATGACCTCGCTGGCAACGGTGATATCAAAGCCGTCCTCACGGGGGGTACCGTTCACCTTGCCGCCCAGACCATCCACGATGAAACGGAGCTGGCGGTCGTTCATATCCATGCAGCGCTTCCAGGTGATGCGGCGGGGATCGATGTTCAGGAGGTTGCCCTGCTGGATGCTGTTGTCGATCATGGCAGCCAGCAGGTTATTTGCGGTGCCGATGGCATGCAGGTCACCGGTAAAGTGGAGGTTGATATCCTCCATGGGCACCACCTGGGCATAACCGCCGCCGGCCGCGCCGCCCTTGACACCGAACACGGGGCCAAGGCTGGGCTCACGCAGGCAGAGCATGGTCTTTTTGCCCAGAGCGTTCATGGCATCGGCCAGGCCCACGCTGGTGGTGGTTTTGCCCTCGCCTGCCGGGGTGGGGCTGATGGCCGTGACCAGGACCATCTTGCCCTGCTTGGATGCCTTGTGGATGAGGCGGTGGTTGATCTTGGCCTTGTAGCGGCCATAGGGGATCACATCCTCATCGGCAAGGCCCAGCGAGGCAGCGATCTCGGTGATGGGCTTCATTTTGGCTTCCTGTGCGATCTCGATATCAGACTTCATGCTCAAATCCTCCCTGAAATGCAAAAAGGACAGCTTTGCGCACCAATAGCGCAAGGCTGCCCAGACGGTCGGCGTAACAAAACCCGGTTCTGTCTGCACTGTGGTGCTCCACAACGTTCCGTCAGCAGGCAAACCCGTTCTTCTGGGTCAAAGATATCACATCTGCCCGTGGTTTGTCAAGCAGAAACTGTCCGCAAAGAAAAATCTGCCTGTACGGCCCCTGCGGCTTGCATCCATCCTGCCAGATGTGTTATACTAAAGTGTATCAAACGATAGGGAGGCTTTCACGATGCCATTTACACCGAAACTGACTTATAAAGGCAAGCCCCTCGTCCGTAAGGACAACGAGCTGTATTACGGCCGTATACAGCCTGGCCCCTGAGGCCCGCGTGTTCCGCCAGACCACCAAGAATGGCCTGTACAACGCACTGGACATTGGCAGCATCTGGCTGCAGAAGGCAAACGAGACCCGCTGAACGGCATAAAAAAGGACCGTCTCCCGCTGAGGAGACGGTCCTTTTTGTTGTGCTTTACTCTTCGGTCACTTCAAAGTCCAGGGGCTTGCCGCAGCCGGGGCACTTGGGTGCGCCATCCAGCAGGTCGTCCTCCTCAAACACAGTGGTCTGACCACAGGCGGGGCAGGTCACCTCGTACTGCACGGGGCCTTCCTCCTGCTCCTCGTCCTCATCCTCATCCTCCAGCGCGACCTCAAAGGTCACGCCGCAGTGGGCGCAGTTTGCTTCGCCCGCGTCCAGGTCGTCCTCGCTGACGTAAACGGTCTCGCCGCAGTTGGGGCAGGCCACCTCATAGAACGGCTCACTGGCGATATCATCGTCATTGTCGTCCTCTTCGGTATCCTCTTCCTCTTCTTCGGGCTCCTCGTCATCCTCATCGTCCTCATAGAGGTCGGCTTCCAGATCCTCCAGCTCCTCGCTCAGGTCGTTGATCTGGTCGTAGGCGCGGGTCACATCTTCATCGATGCCGTCCACAGCCTCTGCCAGTTCGCCCAGCAGCTCGCTCATGGCCTTGATGACCTTGCCCTCTTTGGTGGTCTCGTCGATGCCCAGGCCCTCGATCAGGCCCCGCAGGTATGCAGCCTTTTCCTTCATAAGAATGACCTCCTATCTTCATCAAAAAACCGGGCACACGGTTGCCCGCTGCCCGGTCTGTCGGTAAATTAGACGCGCTCCATATACTCGCCGGTGCGGGTATCGATGCGGATGTGGTCGCCCTCGTTGATGAACAGAGGAACGCGGATCTCAGCACCGGTCTCGACAGTAGCGGGCTTCAGGGTGTTGGTGGCGGTGTTGCCCTTGACACCCGGCTCGGTCTGGGTGACTTCCAGCTCGATGAAGTTGGGGATCTCGACGCTGAAG